>JACCDW010215006.1_pt1 | contig 17200 bp, 18 predicted proteins | sample 7449781 | NCBI WGS metagenome assembly JACCDW01 (sample SAMN15323449, study PRJNA562643) | freshwater metagenome | isolation source: river surface water | place: USA:Blue River Watershed | collected 2017-08-18
AGATTAAAGCGTGGTTTTCAAAGGAACGCCGCGAAGAAGCGATTGATGCTGGACGAGAGTCGATTGCGCGCCAGATGCGCAAAGCTGGTCTGCCGTTGCAGAAGATATTCGCGGGTCACTCTCTTCTTGAGTTAGCTCACGATCTGCACTATCCAGATATTGACGCCCTATATAGCGCGGTTGGTGACGGACATGTCTCTGCTGCATCGATCATTGAAAAGCTTGTCGCTGCGATGGGCGTTGAAGATTCTCACCCTGAAGAGACAATTGAAAACATTCCAACTGGCGTGCCAACTATTCGTAGATCAAGTACATCAGTTGAGGTGGAGGGTGTTGGGGATGTTCTCGTAAAGCTTGCACGTTGCTGCACACCGGTGCCGGGGGATGAGATTCTCGGATTTATCACTAAGGGCAGTGGTGTTTCAGTCCACCGAAGCGATTGCGTCAATAGCGATGACTTACGTGCCAACCAATCTGAGCGAATCGTGAAAGTTCGTTGGTTGGCAGGTGCTGGTTCGCTCTTCCTTGTAAATATTCAGGTTGAAGCGTTGGATCGCGCACGCCTACTTGCAGATGTCACTAGAGCGTTGTCCGAGCAACATGTGAATATTTTGAGCGCTTCAGTGTCAACTTCAAAAGATCGTGTGGCGATTTCAAAGTTCACCTTTGAAATGGCAGATGCCACTCACTTGGATTCAGTTCTTACCGCGGTGCGAAGCGTTGAAGGCGTCTATGACGTCTATCGCAATTAGTTTTCAACTAAACTCAGCGAGATTCTTCTCTGCTTCGGCAAGCCAGACTTTGCGTGCCTCTGCAGATTCAAGAGCTTCCTTAGCCTTCTTCTCATTGCCAGCAACGCGAGCCTTCGCAGCGATTGATTCATAGTTTGCAATCGCAGCAGAGAGCTGAGCGACAACATCGGCTGCTCGGGCTTTCGCAGCTGGATCGCTTTTTCGCCACAACTCTGATTCAGCTTCCTTGATTGCACTTTCAACTGCATGTACTCGAGCATCCATTGCAGCGCGCTTATCTCGAGGAGTGATTCCAATCTTCTCCCACTCGCGCATCAACTCACGGAATTCATTCTTTGCCGCCTTCACATCAGTAAATGGCACAAGGGCTTCAATCTTTGGAAGAAGAGCTTCGCGCTTTTCGAGGTTGGCAGTCATAGATACTTCGCGCTTTTCTAGATCTGCATTTTTGGCTGCGAAGAATGCATCTTGAGCTGTCTTAAATCTTGACCACAGTTTTGCATCATCCTTAGGCTTTCCACGGCCTGCTGCTTTCCATGAATCCATGAGAGCCTTGAAACGACGAGCGGTGGCAACCCAATCAGTAGAGGTTGCTAACTTTTCAGCCTCTTCAACGATTGCAATTTTTGCTGCCGATACAACAGAGGCAGTCGCCTCCAGAGATGCGAAGTGCGTGCGGCGTCGCTTATCAAACTTGTTTCGTGAGGCTGAGAATCGCTTCCACAATTCGCCATCTGTCTTCTTATCCAGACGAGGAGCACTCTTCCATTCTTCAAGAAGAGTCTTAAGACGCTCACCGGTAGCTTTCCAATTTTCGGAAAGAGCTAGCGATTCAGACTCTGCAACAATCTTTTCCTTCTCAACGAGAACCTGTTCGCGGCGTGCAGCTTTTGCAAGAGCTTCTGCCTCTTTCTTGGCTTCAAACTTTTCGCGATGACCTTCAATAAGTGGCTCAATCTGCTCTACAGATGCTGCGAGTGCATCAAGATCACCAACGCCATTAAGTTCTCGAACTTGCTGGCGTAGCTTCTTCACTGCTTCATAAGCGTCATCTGGAACCATTGCTCCTGAGGTGATGCGAGCAGCTGTCAATGCAACTTCTGATGCAAGTGCTTCAAACTTACGAACAAAATATGCAAGGGCTTCTTCAGCACTCTTGCCTGGATATGAACCCACTGCCTTTTCACCTGCTGATGTGCGGACATACACGGTTCCATCGTCTGCAACGCGACCAAATTGTGAAGGATCTCCAATGAGAGCCGAAGCGGCACTAATAGGTGGAATGACCTGTGATGGAAGTGGATTCTGATCGCTCATGAGTTTTCCTTTCAGCGCGTCGGCAGTTAAGCCTTCGTTAATGCAGGTAATGGTGGGAGGTCAAAGGTACCCTGTCTTACTACCGCCTCAAAAATTGAGCGTGAGAAGTGAGTGCTCGGGGGTTACAGATGTTGATTCGAGTTCACCCTGCCCCCATGTATGCAACGAACTGTTGGGTCTTGGCAGCGCAAAAAGGGGCCGAATGCATCATCGTCGATCCAGGGATGCCAGATATCAGCGCTGAGATTGAAATGATTATTGAAGAAGAAGGACTTAAGCCAGTTGCCGTTCTACTGACTCATGGACATCTCGACCACACCTTCTCCGTGATCCCTTTGGCCGATGGCTACGGAATTCCGGCATATATACATAGCGAAGATCGAAAAGCTTTATTGCACCCAGAGTTAGTTCACGGAAAAGAGTTTATCTCCTCACTTAGTGGGGTGACATGGAGTGAACCTGCTCAAGTAATCGAATTGAAAAACAATCAGAAATTCCAAGCTGTAGGTCTGGAAATAACAGCCATACACGCACCTGGGCATACAGCAGGGTCATTGATGTTTACCGTCAATGATGAAGTTCTGCTAAGTGGCGATGTACTTTTCGCAGGTTCGATCGGACGAACTGATCTACCGTCTGGATCACAAGATGCGATGTTGCGTACATTGTCCACGAAGATCTTGCCTTTAGAGGATCACCTACGCGTACTTCCAGGACATGGACCGGACACCACAATCGAATATGAACGCAGAACTAATCCTTATCTGAAACAATTGCGCTCATGAAGCGTGAGCAACTGCATGCCCCGAAGGGTGTGAGCGAGTACGTCCCGCCACGTTCTGCAAGTTTTGAATGGATACGCGATCACCTCATTGCTCCAGCCAAAGCTGCTGGATATCAATTGATGGAGTTACCCGTATTTGAAGATACAAATCTTTTTTCACGTGGAGTAGGCGAATCTACGGATGTAGTAAGTAAAGAGATGTACACCTTCGAAGATCGCGGCGGAAGATCAATCACGTTGCGCCCTGAGGGAACAGCTGGTGTGATGCGTGCAGTCATCGAACATTCTTTGGATCGCGGACAGCTGCCGGTAAAAGTTTTCTACTCCGGTGCTTTCTTTCGTGCCGAACGCCCGCAGGCAGGGCGCTATCGACAGTTCTACCAAGTTGGGGTTGAGTCAATTGGACTTGATGACCCAGCAATTGATGCCGAGATAATCGCACTCGCAGATACGGCATTTAAGAATATTGGTTTGAAAAAGTATCGACTTGAGATTACTTCTTTGGGGGATGCACAATCGAGGGCGGCCCATAAAGTCGATCTCGTGAAGTTTCTGAAGACACTTGATTTGGATGAGGCGACACAAGCACGCGCAGAGATCAATCCATTGCGACTCTTCGATGACAAGCGTGAAGAAGTGCGAAGCAAGATGGCCGCCGCACCTTTGCTGATGGATTATCTCTCGGCTGCCTCACGCGAGAATTTCGCTCAGGTGTGCAGTTATCTAGATGCTCTAGGGATCACTTACACACTTAATCCTAGAATGGTTCGTGGCCTTGACTACTACACGGGCACCACATTCGAATTCATACATGACGATCTTGGTGCTCAATCGGGTATTGGTGGTGGGGGTCGTTACGACGGATTGATGGAAACTTTAGGTGGTGCCGATCTTTCAGGTATTGGTTTTGGATTGGGAGTAGATCGAATACTTTTGGCAGCAGAAGCCGAAGGCGTACTGCTTGAAAATCAATTCGCGAGCGATCTCTTCATAATTCCACTAGGACAAATCGCAAAGGAGAGAGCGCTCTCTCTAGCGCAAGACCTTCGACAAGATGGCTTCAAGGTGGAGATTGCCTTTGGAGATCGAGCCCTCAAAGGCGCAATGAAGGCAGCCGATAAGTCAGGTAGCGCTTTCGCAGTTGTTCTGGGGGAGGCTGAGTTATCTTCTGGCTCAATCGAGCTCAAGCGAATGAAAGATGGAGAACTTTCCTCGGTTAAGATTAGCGAACTAGGAAAAGCCCTTTCCGCGCACGCTTAAGTTTTCGATAGAAAGTAGTTGAAAGTAATGATTCGTACCCATGATGCCGGATCCCTTCGTGCCAGCCACGCGGGTCAGACAGTTACTCTCGCGGGCTGGGTTGCGCGCCGCCGAGATCATGGCGGAGTTGCTTTTATTGATTTACGCGATGCATCAGGTTCTGTGCAGGTTGTCATCCGCGACGAAGCTTTAGCTGGTGCTTTGCGCGCAGAATGGTGTTTAGCAATTACGGGAGAAGTTGTTGCTCGCCCATCAGGGAACGAAAATCCCGCACTTCCAACTGGTGCAATTGAGGTCATGGGGGATTCGATTACTGTACTGAGCGAATCCGCTCCACTACCTTTCCCTGTAGACACTGGTGTTGAATCTGACATTTCAGAGGAAGTACGTCTTCGTTATCGATATCTCGATCTTCGAAGAGAAGGTCCAGCTTCAAATCTTCGTCTCCGTTCTCGTGTGACATCTGCGATTCGTCGTGCGATGGATGATCTTGATTTCCTTGAGATAGAAACACCGTACCTCACTCGATCTACTCCAGAAGGTGCGCGTGATTTTCTCGTGCCAGTACGTCTACAACCTGGTAGCTGGTATGCATTGCCTCAATCACCACAACTCTTTAAGCAGTTGCTCATGGTTGCTGGAATGGAACGCTATTACCAGATCGCACGTTGTTTCAGAGATGAAGATTTCCGCGCCGATCGTCAACCCGAGTTCACACAGCTCGATATTGAAATGTCATTTATAGATCAGGCAGACATTATCGCTGTTGCTGAGAAGATTCTTGTAGATATTTGGAAAGATAGCGTTGGCTACACGATTCCAACTCCAATTCCACACATGACTTATAAGGATGCGATGAATCGCTTCGGTTCAGATAAACCAGATCTACGATTTGGAAACGAACTAGTTGAGGTTACTGATTTCTTCGCGAGTACTCCGTTCCGAGTATTCCAGGCGGATTACGTCGGTGCTGTGGTTATGCCTGGTGGTGCGGGGTCGCCTCGTCGTGAATTAGATGCATGGCAGGACTGGGCCAAGGCACGCGGTGCAAAAGGACTTGCCTACATTCTTCTTAATGAGGACGGCACTCTCGGTGGTCCAGTTTCTAAAAACATTTCACCTGAGGAGCAAGCAGGAATTGCTGCAGCTGTTGGCGCTAAGAATGGTGACGCCATTTTCTTTGCAGCAGGAGAACGTGCAGCATCGCAAGCCCTTCTCGGTGCGGTTCGTCTTGAAATTGGAAAGAGATGTAACCTCATTGAAGAGGGAGCGTGGAAGTTCTTGTGGGTTGTCGATGCACCGATGTTCGAACCAACTGAAAACGGTGGCTGGACCGCAGTTCACCATCCATTTACAGGTCCGAAGCCAGAATTTGCGAAGAGTTTCGCGAAAGATCCTGCGAATGCTCTCGCCTATGCCTATGACATTGTTCTCAATGGAACCGAACTTGGCGGCGGGTCGATTCGTATCCATGACAAAGAGATACAGAAGGAAGTGTTCCGCGTTATTGGCCTCAGCGATGAAGAGGCAAACAGCAAGTTCGGATTCTTACTTGAAGCATTCAATTATGGACCTCCACCTCATGGAGGAATCGCCCTCGGACTTGATCGCGTCTGTGCGCTATTAACAGGTAGCGATTCCATTCGTGAAGTAATTGCATTTCCAAAAACTGCAAGTGGTGGCGATCCACTCACTGGTGCACCAACACCAATTACTGCTGCTCAACGCAAGGAGAGCGGAATGGACTTTAAGCCAGATACACCTGCTTCATAAACGATCGGGTAGGCTTAGGTCAAAGCGAGAATGTGCGCGAAATAGGGAAAGGTGAGAACAATGGGTCCAGGCGGAATTGCAACGATTATCTGTGCGGTGGCGCTCCTAGCTATTGCAATCTCATTGGCCTACGCGGTTATTCGTGTCGGAAAATTAGTTGATGAGGCTAGCTTGTCTCTCAAAGCACTCACAGCAGATACCTCACCTTTGATACAAGAGTCGACGCGTACTCTCGAACTGATCAATAGTCCTCTCGAATCTTTTGCAAAGATCTCGAAGAATGTTGAAGAAGTAACAACTAAAGTTTCTGAAGTAGCAACAGATTTTATGGATAAAAGCGGGCCAGCGGTCAAAGTTGCTGGCGCATTAATCACTGCAGCTCAGGCGAGTAAGACGCGCACCAAAAAGAAGAAGAAGGCTGAGTGAGTGTAGTTCGTGGAATCAGCAGAGATCCGCGCACGTTGGCTGCGCTTTTTTGAATCTGGAAACTCACAGGGGTTAAAGCATACGGTTGTGCCGTCGGCCTCGCTGATTGCTGATGACCCGAATCTCCTTCTTGTAAATGCGGGAATGGTTCCGTTTAAGCCGTTTTTTCTTGGAGAAGTTACACCTCCTTACAAGCGAGCAACTTCAGTACAAAAGTGTGTTCGCACCCTAGATATTGATGAAGTCGGAAAGACAACTCGACACGCATCCTTCTTTCAAATGTGTGGAAATTTTTCATTCGGCGATTACTTTAAGGAAGGTGCAATTGCACTCGCCTGGGAGTTGTTGACTAAGTCAGTTGCCGATGGGGGATACGGATTTCCAGAAGAGCGTCTGTGGGTAACCGTTTATCTCGATGATGACGAAGCCGCCGATATTTGGCATAAGAAAATTGGCGTTCCGCTAGAACGAATTCAACGCAGAGATATGGCCGATAACTTCTGGTCGATGGGTGTTCCTGGACCTTGTGGACCTTGCTCCGAAATTTATTACGACCGTGGTCCAGCATATGGAGTTGATGGCGGTCCTATAGCAGATGAGAATCGTTATCTTGAAGTGTGGAACCTCGTCTTCATGCAGAACGAGCGAGGAGCCGGAGGCGGTAAGGACGGCTATCCAATTCTCGGTGAGCTTCCTGCAAAGAGCATTGACACCGGACTTGGTCTTGAGCGCATGGCTGCCCTATTGCAGGGCGTTGAGAACATCTATGAAATTGATACCACGATGCAGATTCTTTCAACTGCATCACAACTCTCCGGTGTTCAATACGGAAAGAATGAAAAATCCGATATTTCACTGCGCGTAATTGCCGATCATGCTCGCACTGCTGCAATGTTGATTGGCGACGGTGTTACTCCTGGAAACGAAGGACGAGGATATGTATTGCGCAGAATGATGCGTCGAACCATCAGAAATATGCGCCTACTGGGTACAAATGATCCAAGCATGGCGACCTTAACTCAGGCCGCGATTGGAGCGATGGGTCCGCAGTATCCTGAACTAGTAAATGACTCCGCGCGAATTCTCGCTGTGAGCGCTGCTGAAGAGGAAAGCTTCTTGCAAACTCTTAAGAGTGGTACAGCTATCTTTGATTTAGCAGCAAGTGCTGTAAAGGCCACCAAGTCGACGAAGATGAGTGGTGATGATGTTTTCAAGCTTCACGATACTTATGGATTCCCATTCGATCTCACTCTTGAGATGGCTCGTGAAGTTGGTCTTGAAGTAGATGAATCAGGGTTTACCCGACTTATGAAAGAACAGCGTGATCGCGCTAAGGCAGATGCACGCGCAAAGAAGAGTGGCCATACTGATCTCAGCGAGTACAAGAAGATTGCAGATGCATCAGGTGCAACTGAATTCATTGGTTACACACATACCGAGAGTGAGTCTCGGGTCAATGCCATCTTGGTCAACGGAGTAGGCACTAAAAGTGCCAATGCCGGCCATGAAGTTGAGATCATTCTTGATCGCACTCCGTTCTATGCAGAAGGCGGCGGTCAGTTAGCAGATGGCGGAACAATAACTTTAGGTGACGGCACGGTTGTTGAGATCGATGATGTGCAAACACCAGTGCCAGGAGTCTCCATTCATCGAGGTCGCGTCCTCAGTGGTTCGATAGAGGTGGGACAGCAAGGTGTTGCCCTCATTGATAAAGAACGCCGAAACGCAATTTCAAGAGCTCACACCGCAACTCATATGGTGCATAAAGCATTTCGAGAAATCCTTGGTGAGACTGCTACACAGGCGGGTTCTGAGAATTCACCAGGTCGATTCCGCTTTGATTTCCCAGCAACGGGAGCTCTTTCCGATGGCGTGCTCGATGAAGTTGAAGCTCGAGTCAATGCGCTACTCCTCGACGATTTAGCCGTGACAGCAGAGGTAATGTCTCAAGACGAGGCAAAGAAGCTTGGAGCGATGGCGCTCTTCGGTGAAAAGTATGGAGATCGAGTTCGTGTAGTCAGTGTCGGAGACTGGGCACGTGAATTGTGTGGCGGAACCCACGTACACAGATCTGGTCAACTTGGTGTCGTTAAATTGTTGTCGGAATCTTCAATTGGTGCGGGAGTGCGAAGAGTTGAAGCACTTGTGGGCGCAGACGCATATCACTTCTTAGCTCGTGAGCACGTACTTCTCAATTCGCTTACTCAGATAATTAAGGGAGCTCGAGTAGAAGAACTTCCTGCGCGTATCAATGATCTTGTGACAAAGATGCGAGATATCGAGAAAGAGTTATCTTCACTACGAACTGCCTCAGCAATGGAGAGCGCCTCTGCCTTATTGGCCTCTGCCAAAGTTGTAAACGGAACGTCGGTTGTTCTCGGCTCTCTTGCCGATGGAATCGCCGCTGATAATTTACGCGTAATTGCACTCGACCTTCGTGCACGAAGTGCCAACACAGTTGTTGCGCTCACAAGTGTCGTAGATGAGAAAGTTGTCTTAGTTGTTGCCGCCAGTGATGAGGCTCGACAAAGCGGCGCTAAGGCTGGAGCACTCGTGAAACTCGGCAGCACCATCCTTGGTGGTGGCGGTGGCGGAAAAGATGACTTCGCACAAGGTGGCGGTACTGATCGAACAAAGATCGCAGCTGCTCTTGAAGCGATCGAACTTGCGATCGCAGGTAAATAATGTCTCGGCTGGGTCGTCGACTCGCCTTTGATTATGGAGATGTCCGCATTGGCGTTGCAGTCTGCGATCCCGATGGAATTCTGGCAACACCACTAGATTTTTTAGCTACAAAGGATCCAGCGTTGAAAGCCTTGATTCTTTCTCTGTGCGAAGAGTATCAACCCACAAAAATCTATCTAGGACTTCCGCTCAATCTCTCCGGAGAACATTCAGAAGCGACAAAGAAAGCATTGGCATTTTCCGAGTTTCTTTCAAAGGTAGTCGCGTGCCCGATAGACCTGATAGATGAGCGCCTGACGACTTCATCGGCTAGTGCTTCACTGTCGCAAGCTGGTGTGAGCGCTAAGGAGCAGCGCATGAAGATCGACTCACAGGCTGCGGTGGTAATTCTTGAGTCTGGATTGGCACAAGACCGTGAGTAGAAAACCACTCGTGCGGGTAATCGCTGCACTTACGGTGAGTTTTCTCTTTATCTATACCTTGTCAATCGTGAAGTCTGGACCAGGTGTGGCAGCAGACTTTGATTGCCTTGAGCAGTCGAAACCTAAGACAGTTGCAATTGATGTTTCTGCAGGAGAGACTGGTTTAGAGATTGCGCGCGAATTATTTGATAAGGACGTGATTGCATCTTCAGAGGCATTCTTTCGTTTAGCAGTAGTAGACCCTAAAGCTCAATTGATTGCACCGGGTGTGCACTTAATTGATATCCAAATATGTGCAAAACAAGCACTCGAGCAACTGCTTGACAACAAGAGAATCGCAGGTCTCATCGCAGTTGCTGATGGCGCTTGGGTGAGCGAAATCAAAAAGTCATTTGTTCGCGCCGGATATCCGCAAAAGGAAGTTACGGCAGCCTTTGCTAGTGTCGAGATTCCTCAACCCTTTAACAAGTTAGAAGGCCTGCTGTTTCCTGCTCAATACAGTTTTGCGCAAGGAACTAAGGCAGATGAAGCTTTGGCGGCGATGGTTTCTCGCGGATTTACCGAGATGGAGAAGGCTGGATTCTTCTCTGAATCTTCGAAATTCTCACCACAAGAACTTCTCACAATCGCGTCGATAATTCAGGCCGAGGGTGGGTCCGGGGATTTCACAAAAGTTTCTCGTGTGATTTATAACCGACTGAAAATTGGTATGCCGTTACAGATGGATTCGACAGTTCACTTTGTTATGGAACAACGTGGAGACATCTTTTTGAGTACTAAATCAACACTGATCAATTCACCATACAACACATATCGAAAATATGGGCTTCCTCCTGGTCCGATTGGAAACCCTGGCGCGAGTGCGCTGAAGGCGGCACTGGCGCCCGAACCGGGAGATTGGCTCTATTTCATTACAGTCGCGCCACAAGACACGCGATTTACAACTTCGTTAGATGAATTCAACACGTGGAAGGTACTCTACAAAAAGAATTTACGTGCGGGAAAGTTTGAGGCTGGCAATGATTAGGGGCGCAGTTCTTGGTTCGCCAATATCTCACTCGCTTTCGCCAACCCTTCATCAGAGCGTTTACTCCGAGCTTGGTATCGATGGAAGTTATGAAGCGATCGATGTTCCTAGTGGGACCCTGGTCGAATTCTTCACTCAGAACGAGTCACAGTTTGATTATTTTTCCTTAACAATGCCACTTAAGGAGGAAGCGCATTCACTTGGTATTACGTGTGACGAACTCTCTCTGCGAATTGGATCAGTCAACACGTTGTACAAGAAGAATGGCAGATGGCTGGGTACATCAACCGATGGTTCTGGATTCTTATCGGCTCTTGATGCACAAGGTAGTAATTCATATAAGAAGGTCTTGATCCTAGGAGCAGGGGGCACGGCGAGGGCGGTTGCAGGTGCTCTTGATGGACATTGTGATGTGGTGACAGTGATGGGGCGGACATCTACTCGTCGAGAAGCTCTTGAACGATGTGTTGAAAATTCGTCTTTTAATTATGTTCCATGGATAAATGATCCCGAAATCAACGCATTTGATCTTGTTGTGAATACCACCCCTGCAGGAGCCGCCGATATTCTCGCGGAGAATTTGCCAGCAGAGGTAAGCGGACTTCTCTTTGATGTGATCTACAAACCTTGGCCAACGGTGTTGGCATCTGCTTGGGAAGATAGAGCTGGGCGAGTAGTTAACGGTAAAGAGTTATTGCTCTGGCAAGGATTGGACCAGTTAGCACTCGTTCTCTCACAAGATTTTGATCGCGTGGCGCTCTCACTTCATCTCCGCAAGGTTCTCGCTCAACGTTAGCCACAGTTCCCCTAAATCTCGATATCTTCCAGCTTTTCTAAGATTATTCTGCACAAATGCATTTACTGATCGTGCCGATTCTCTGTTGGATCGCATGGACGGATGCGAGAACTCATCTGATTTCAAATAGAATTCTTTTGCTTCTCACACTGATCGCCCTATTCACACTAGACCTCGCTACATTTGAATTTGTTGACCACGCACTTGCTTCAATTGCTGTTCTTGCTGTAAGTCTCATGCTCGCCATGTTCTGTGGACTCGGAATGGGTGATGTGAAGTTACTCGCAGTTCTAGCGTTCTTAGTCCTATCTCCGGACCTTCCCAGTTATCAGATGTTCCTCGCTGTTGGCGGTCTAGCTGCCTTAGTATCTGCACTTTTCATCTCTCGCGGTGATTTTCGCAAATCGTTACAGATACCCCTAGCACCTGCGATATCAATTGCAGCAATCCTCTCTCTAATCGCGAAATAGGCGAGCATCACTGGCCTAGATCTGCCAGAATATGCACATGCGTTGGTTAACGGCAGGAGAATCACATGGTCAAGCACTCTCGGCGATTGTTGAGGGTGTGCCTGCTCATGTAGAAATCGACTCAACATTTCTGGATCATCATCTTGCACGTCGTCGTTTAGGTTTTGGACGTGGTGCCAGACAAAATTTTGAAGCGGATAAAATTTCAATACTCGGAGGCGTCCGATTGGGCAAGACTCAAGGGGGACCGATAAGTATTCAGGTCGCTAACTCTGAGTGGCCTAAGTGGGAGAAAGTGATGAGCGCTGATCCCGTCGAGCCAAGTGAAATTGAAGGACTTGCGCGTAACGCACCTCTCACTCGCCCTCGCCCAGGTCATGCTGATTTGGTTGGAATGCAGAAATATGATTTTGATGACGCCAGACCAATCCTTGAAAGAGCTAGCGCGAGAGAGACAGCGGCACGTGTTGCACTAGGCGCGGTCGCTCGAGCATTTTTGGAGCAGAGCGTAGGTATCACCATTCTCAGTCATGTTATTTCAATCGGAGCAGTCCGAGTTCCAGAGATTGCAGCACTTCCTGACTACGTTGATATGGAACGTATTGACGCTGATCCAGTTCGTTGTGCCGATCCGGAGACAAGTGCGAAAATGATTGAAGAGATCGATCGCGCACACTCAGATGGAGATACTTTGGGTGGAGTGTGTGAAATCTTGGCATACAACCTTCCTCCCGGACTTGGCTCGCACGTTCATTGGGATCGAAGATTGGATGCGCGGTTGGCCGGCGCGATGATGGGTATTCAAGCAATTAAGGGCGTTGAAATCGGGGATGGCTTCACGACGGCCACACGTCGAGGATCAAAAGCTCATGATGAGATAGAACGAAACGCTTCCGGTGCAATTGTTCGTCGCAGTGATCGTGCAGGCGGTACCGAAGGCGGAATGTCCAATGGTGAGATTCTGCGCGTGAGTATTGCCATGAAACCTATTTCAACTGTACCGAAGGCGTTAGACACCATCGACGTCGTAACGGGTGAAGCAGCGAAGGCTATTAATCAACGTTCAGATGTTTGCGCGGTTCCTGCTGCTGGCGTTGTCGGTGAAGCAATGGCTGCTCTTGTGCTTGCAGAAGCGGTCCTTGAGAAATTTGGTGGAGATAGCGTTGCGGAGACAAAACGAAATTTTGAGTCTTATATGGCTCATCTTCGTTTTAAGTAATATGCCACTCGTTGTTTTAATTGGGCCACCAGGTGCGGGAAAGTCATCGGTTGGAAAAGCTCTTGCCCAGCGTCTATCAGCAGCATTTGCAGATACCGACGCTCTGATTGAGAAAGAGTCTGGTCTGCGCGTATCCGATATTTTCTTGGATAAAGGTGAGCCGTATTTCAGAGAGCTAGAAAGAGAGATTGTTCTGAAATGCCTTTCATCCTTCGAGGGAGTTTTAGCATTAGGTGGCGGAGCCGTAATGAACGAGGAAGTAAAACAAGCGCTTCAAAATTCTTCTGATCCAATATTTTTTCTTGATGTTTCGCTTTCAAGTGCTGCACCAAGAATCGGCTTTAATCGTGATCGACCGTTATTGGTCGGTAACCCACGAGCGAAGTGGCAGGAACTCATGAATGTGCGACGCCCTGTATATGAGGCTCTGGCAACGCGTACTGTTTCAACGGATTCCGGAACTCCATCGCAAATAGCACAGCAAATTGCTGAAGCGATGTCCAGTGGCGAGGAAGTGAATTCATGAGTGGTCTTATTCGCGTCGAAGCGGAACATACATACGAGGTAGTTGTTGGATGTAACTGGAAGAACGAGTTGGAAAGACGCGCTGCGCAACGAACTCGCTGTGCGATAGTGACAACTGAATCCATGAGAGCTTCCATAGACGATCTCACATCAGGTGATTGTGAATTCGTCTACTGTCTTATTCCAGATGGTGAAGCGGGCAAAAGTCCCGAGATCCTTCTCAAGCTTTGGAACTGGATGGCCGCAGCGGGTTTCACCCGCAGTGATTTGGTAGTTGGAATTGGTGGAGGCGCGACCACAGATATCGCGGGTTTTGCAGCAGCGACCTACCTTCGCGGAGTTGATTGGATAGCTATTCCAACATCGGTTGCGGGCTCAGTAGATGCTGCCATTGGTGGGAAAACAGGAGCTAATCTCGATTATGGTAAGAATCTTGTTGGCTCATTCCATTCACCCGAAACGGTTTTGATAGATCTCTCGTGGTTCTCTACTCTTTCAGATCGTAACTTTGCTGCCGGATTGGCTGAAGTCGTCAAGTGCGGATTTATTCGCGACCCAAAGATTCTTGATCTACTGGTTGGACGCGACCTTGCATCAGTGCGTATCGACAATTCTCTGGTGTCGGAATTAGTCAAACGAGCTGTTCAGGTTAAAGCAGATGTTGTAAGTGGTGATTTTAAAGAGAGTTTCGAGCGGGAAATTCTCAACTATGGCCACACCTTTGGTCATGCCGTGGAGAAGCACTCGAAATATTCACTGCGCCACGGTGAATGCGTTTCTATCGGAATGGCATTTATGGCGCATTTACAATCAGATCTCGGTCTGATCACTCATGAAGTCCGTGACCTGCATCTATCAATTCTTGCGGGCCTCGGTCTACCACTTACGTATCGGGCAGGGGAGTGGCCAGAGCTGCGAGCCCTTATGTCGATGGATAAAAAATCACGTGGCAACACTCTTCGCTTCGTGACAATTTCTGAGATCGGAAAAACAGATAGACTCGCAGATGTGGCGCCGGCTAATCTATTGAGCGCATATGAGAAGGTATCGTCATGAAAGTTCTAGTAATCAACGGCCCGAACCTCTCTCGGCTTGATATCCGCGACTCATCAATCTATGGAGATATGAGTTACCCTCAATTAGAGGCACACATTCGTAGCGCAGCAGAGAGCAATGGATTTATTGCTGATGTACGTCAGAGCGATGATGAGGCGACGATTATTGGCTGGCTTCACGAAGCCGCTGATTCAAATACTCCAGTAATAATCAACCCAGCTGCATTTACTCACTATTCATATGCGATCCGCGATGCTGCCGAATTGGTTAAAGCTCCGCTGATTGAAGTACATCTATCCAATCCACTTGCACGAGAAGAGTTCAGACACACATCAGTCATCTCAGGAGTGGCAAATGGGACAATCGGGGGATTTGGCCCGAATTCCTATTCGCTGGCGTTGACAGCACTCAAGACACTCATTTCATAATCTTGAATGAGGTAAACTTACAACCTTGAAGCAGATGGCAGATGGCTGTCGCAATGAACTGGAGCGCTACTGTGGCAACAACAAATGACCTAAAGAACGGCATGACCCTAGATATTGAAGGGCAGCTATGGACAGTTGTTGAGTTCCAACATGTAAAGCCGGGTAAGGGCCCAGCTTTCGTTCGCACCAAGCTCAAGCAGGTAATGACTGGCAAAGTTGTTGATAAGACATTTAATGCTGGAGTCAAAGTTGATGTAGCAATTCTCGAAAAGAGAGAGATGAACTTTCTTTACAAGGAAGGCGATGATTTCGTCTTCATGGATAACGAGAACTTTGATCAAATGACGATTTCAGCAGCAACTGTTGGCGACGCGGCCAACTACATGCTTGAGAATACGGAGGCGATTGTCGCAATTCATGAGGGCAATCCTCTTTACATCGAGTTGGCCGCATCAGTTGAACTTCTCGTGACATATACCGAGCCAGGTCTTCAGGGCGATCGCTCATCTGGCGGTACCAAGCCAGCAACAGTTGAGACCGGCATCGAAGTTCAGGTTCCACTCTTCATCAAGCAGGACGAGAAGATCCTTGTTGATACTCGTGATGGATCGTATCTAGGTCGCGCTAACTAGTGTCAGCTCGCAGTAAAGCAAGAAAGCAAACTCTAGATCTCCTGTATGAATCCGATATTCGCGGAAGTGATTTATTAGAGCTCATAACCTTGCGAGATGTTGAAAAAGAGGGTCCCGACGCGCGACCTATGCGTGAATACACAAAGGCTCTCATCGAAGGTATTCACACACATAAACGCAAGATTGATGAACTGATCTCTACTTACGCACAAGGTTGGGATATGGACCGGCTACCTGCGGTCGATCGAAATATCCTACGTCTCGGGATTTACGAGATCCTATGGGCAACTGATTTGGATGACGCAATCGTTATTGATGAAGCGCTCACTCTTGCTAAAGATCTGAGCACTGACGAATCTGCCGGGTACATTCACGGAGTTCTTGGACGAATCGCTTCAATCAAGTCGAGCTTATCTCTTTAATTTTTAATCAGAGTGACTTCCTGCTCGGCTAACCAAGTGAGGTAGTCCACGCAATTGATCTCGTGACTGACTCTGAAAATGCGCGTTAAATTCTCAACATCAGAGGCGCGCAGAGATAGGACCGCTCCCTTCCAATCGCCACGGACTCTGATGATCTCCTCGATATATGAAATCAGCTGGGATTTCTCAGAGCTAGGCGTTAGCTGTTGCAGTTTTCTGAGATCGTAGATGTGGCGTTCTGATATGTGCCCTTGAATTAACTGTGGATCGAATTCCAAGAGATGGATAAGTGATACCCCGAGCGTGTGGCAGATGACGAGCAGTTTGGGTGTAGAAAGTGTCCGCCCGCCTCTCTCATAAGAGCCCATAGCGATGGCAGATACTTGCCCTTTTGAACGTTCTGCGAATTCAGACAAGCTCCACCCCCTTGAGATTCGAATAGAACGAATTCGACGTCGTATCTCGTCCATATCGATAGAGGCCATGAGGACACGGTAGAGACTGTGGCGCGCGCGATTTTTGCGCTATCCACAGAGGGGCAGGCTCGGGTGGTATTCTTTCGCCGCATCCTTTAAGACCCGTCCTGCGAGGCGGGGAAGGAGATTTAAATGAGTTCTGTCCTGCCTGCGCCAGATATCTCTCGCGCCTTGTCTCGTATTGCCCATGAAATTTGTGAGCGTAACAACGGGGCATCAAATATTTCACTGTTGGGAATACCCACTCGAGGTGCCCATCTTGCCTTAAGACTTGCAAAGCTGGTTGAGAAGATCGAGGGTTCACCGGTTCAAGTGGGCACTTTGGATACGACCCTTTTCCGCGACGATCTTCGCCTTAAAGCTCCGCGTGCGTTGATGCCGACGAAAATTCCGTCTCTCGGAATCGAGGGTCGCACGGTGATTCTCGTGGATGACGTGCTCTTCTCCGGTCGAACAATCAGAGCAGCTTTGGATGCCCTCGGTGATATTGGTCGACCAGCTCGAGTGCAGCTAGCGGTGCTGATTGATCGGGGACATCGTGAACTGCCAATTCGAGCGGACTTTGTTGGCAAGAACATTCCAACTTCTACAACACAGTCAGTCAAGGTTTTGCTGACTGAGCTAGATGGTGTTGATGACGTTCGCGTCTCCGACGGGGGTGCCGAGTGAAGCATCTGTTATCGATCGCGGACCTAAGCCGTATCGACGCCATTCGAATTCTCGATACCGC
>JACCDW011123108.1_pt1 | contig 17200 bp, 12 predicted proteins | sample 7449781 | NCBI WGS metagenome assembly JACCDW01 (sample SAMN15323449, study PRJNA562643) | freshwater metagenome | isolation source: river surface water | place: USA:Blue River Watershed | collected 2017-08-18
ACGCAACTACTTTGGCGCCATGATGCTCAATATGGGTGAAGCCGACGCCATGGTTACAGGCCTCACGCGCAGCTACCGTTCGGTTTTGCGCCCAGCCATCAGCACGATCGGTCTGCAAAAAGACATCAAAACCATTGCTGGGATGTACATCCTCAACACCAAAAAAGGGCCCCTTTTCTTGGCAGATACCACCGTTAACCTCAACCCAAGCGCCGAACAAATCGCCGAGATTACCGTCAACGTCGCCAAATTTATACGCCGCCTCAAAGTACAACCGCGCATTGCGCTCTTGAGTTACTCGAACTTTGGTTCTTCGCCCGGAGACGACCCTGAAAAAATGTCTAAGGCGGTGAGTATCCTCCACGAAACACAACCCAACTTGGTTGTAGATGGCGAGATGCAAGCCAATTTTGCCCTCAACCCAGAGCTTATGAACGAGAAATTTCCTTTCTCCTTTCTTGCGAATAAAGAGGTCAATACGCTCATTTTTCCGAATCTTTCTGCCGGCAATATCGCCTACAAACTATTGCAGTCAACCAATGAGCTAGACGCTATCGGGCCCATTTTATTGGGGATGCGCAAATCTTTGCACGTATTACAGCTCGGTGCTAGCGTACGCGAAATCCTCAGCATGATTAAAATTGCCGTCATCGACGCCCAAAGCCAAGACAAATGATTTCAAGACTTAATGGCAGACTGATCGAAAAAAACCCCACCGACCTCCTCATCGAGTGTGCCGGTGTTGGTTATGAAGTCAAGATTTCACTCAATACCTTCTCGGTTTTACCCAATACAGAAGCCATTGTCTTGCACACCAAACTCATCGTGAGGGAAGATGCCCACATTTTGTACGGTTTTGCCACCAAAGAAGAACGCGAAATGTTCGGACACCTCATCAGTGTATCCGGCATAGGGCCCAACACCGCCCTCATTATGCTCTCCTCCATGACCCCCGACGATATCGCCCACGCCATTCTTTCCGAAGACGTCGCGAGTATCCAAAAAATCAAAGGCATCGGCACCAAAACCGCTCAAAGAGTCATCATAGATTTAAAAGGAAAGGTGTCCAAAATGGAACTTGGTACCGAGAATATTTTCTCTTCGAACAATAGAAACCGATTTGATGCGTTAATTGCATTGGTTTCGCTCGGTTTTGACAAAAAATCAGCCGAAAAAGTATTGGATAAAATCGATACCGGAACCCAAACCGTAGAACAACTGATCAAAGAAGCGCTAAGACTACTATAACCGTGCAACACAACAACTGGCTCAAACCTACTGCTCTCGGCATTTTACTCTTTTTGGTGTTTTTCACCATCGGCAAAACTGCTGCACAAACACCTACCTTACCTTTTCCGATCATCAATCCGCTCAATCCGCTGCAAAATTTCCCCCAAAGTTTTGACCTCGGTGACCCCACGAATCTCAACCAAACCATTGTCTACGACCCCGAAACGGGCACCTTTGTGTTCCGCGACATCATCGGCAAAGACACCTACTTTCGGGCGCCACAAGCCATGACCCTAGAAGAGTACCTTCAGTACGAAGAAAAGAAAAGTTTCTCTTTGGACTGGAAAGAAATTGTGGCAGAAGAAAGCGCCGAAAACCGCACTTTTGAATTGCCCATTAAAATTGGCTCCAAAGCATTTGAGAGCTTTTTTGGCTCCGATCAAATCACCATTACCCCTGGTGGTAACCTCGAGATCTCTTTAGGAGCCAATCATTCTCGAGTAGACAACCCCATATTACCCATGCGCCAGCGCAATATCACGCGCTTCGATTTCAATCAAAACATCAACATGGACATTACCGGCCAAATCGGTACCAACATGAAGGTGAACATGAAATATAATACGCGCGCTAACTTTGATTTTGAAAACATCTCCAAACTCGAGCGCACCGGTAAAGAAGACGACATCTTACAAAAAATTGCCTTGGGTCAGGTGAGTTTAGAGCTCCCCACAACCCTGATCCCGAGTTCTCAAACACTTTTTGGTTTCAAAACCCAACTCAAATTTGGCCGTTCAACCGTCGACTTCATTGTTGCACAGTCCAAAGGCAAGCGCACCGAAATCAACGTTACCGGAAAGGCGCAAGTTCAAAAATTTGAGATCACCGCCGACAACTACGAAGCCAACCGCCACTACTTCCTCAACCTCTACCACCAGCAACACTACGACACCGCCATGTCTACGCTGCCAGTTGTCAACTCTACCACCTATATTACCCGAATCGAGGTATGGGTTACCAACCGCAGCAGTATTACCGAAAACACCCGAAATATTGTCGCTTTTTCAGATTTAGGTGAAGCCAAACCAAGCAACTGCCAAGGAAATCCGGGTGCTTACGCAACGCAAGAATTGCCAGACAACCAAGCGAATGGGCTCTACGACTGGGCTTCGGTGCAGCCCCTGGTACGCGGCTTCTCGAACGCCGTACTCGCCCTGAGTGCACAAGTCAATTCACCTGGGCCATTTATCCAGGCTGTAGATTATGAAAAAGTAGAAAATGCGCGCAAACTCAATGAAAATGAGTTTACTTACAACGCCCTACTCGGCTATGTCTCGCTCAATACCGCCCTCAACAACGACGAAGTTTTAGCGGTTGCCTACGAATACACCTACCGAGGGCAAACCTACCAAGTGGGCGAATTCTCCACAGACGGTACCAGCGGCCAAGAAGCGCTCATTTTAAAACTCATCAAACCCACCATTACCAACCCCAAAAATAAAATTTGGGACCTCATGATGAAAAACGTTTACTCCATTGGAGCCTACCAAGTAGACCAACTCGGCTTCAAAATTGACGTTTATTACAACAACCGCGAAACATCGGTCTTGCAACCATTCTTGCCTTTTGACGGCATCGACAAAAAACAGATTGTGACGCTCCTCGACATGGACAAAATCAATCAGAACAACCAGCCATTCTCGGACGGTGTTTTTGACTTCGCACCTTTCAATGTCGTAGGCAACAAAATTGACAACGGCGGTACCATTAACCGCAAAAACGGCCGTATTTTCTTCACCACTGTCGAGCCATTTGGCAAAACACTCGCCGAAAAATTAACAGCGGCCAATGTTCCTGCACTTTACGTCAACCAATTGGCCTACACCGAACTTTACGACTCTACCAAAACAGCTGCGCAGCAGATTCCGAGTAAAAACCGTTTTGTATTCAAAGGAGAGTTCCAGTCTTCTATCTCATCTGAAATTCCACTCAACGTCATGAACATTCCGCAGGGCGCGGTGGTGGTCACGGCAGGCGGTATGCGCCTGGTTGAGGGTGTGGACTACACCGTAGACTACGCCTTTAGCCGTGTAAAAATCCTGAACACGGGTATCTTGGAATCCAACACACCTATCAAAATCTCCATCGAATCCAACTCTGTATTCGGATTCCAAGCACGCTCCATGATTGGCGGTCGTTACCAATACCGCATCAATGAAAACTTTAAAGTAGGTGCCACTTGGTTGCGCATGATGGAGCGCCCAGTTACACAAAAAGTTGACTTCGGAAGCGAGCCCTTCAAAAACAACGTACTCGGCGCCGACTTCGCCTTCCGTACCAACGTACCGATGCTCACCAAATTGGTCGATTTATTGCCCGTCATTTCGACCAACACCATGTCGACGCTTTCTATGTCTGGTGAAATTGCCACCCTCCGACCAGGGCAGCCGCGCGCCATTAATAAAGAAGGAACCTCCTACATAGACGACTTCGAAGCATCTCAGAGCGCCATTGACCTCAAAAGTATTGCCGCTTGGCGTCTGGCATCCGTGCCACAAGGGCAGCCCGACCTCTTCCCGGAGGCGGTCAAGAAAGACCTGAGTGCAGGTTTCAAACGCGCCAATATTGCTTGGTATACCATTGACCCTGTCTTCTATCAAAGCAATCAACTCACGCCTGCGCACATCAAGCAAGACCCCACCATGCTCTACGACAGCCGCATGCGTCTCATTCAAATGACCGACATCTTCCCGAATTTGCAGTTGCAATACGGCTCGATCTCCAATATCAACGTCTTTGACCTCGCGTATTATCCTTCGGAGCGCGGTATGTACAACTTTGATACCACCGCTACCGTAGATTCATTGGGCCGCTTTACCAACCCAGAAGAACGCTGGGGTGGCGTCATGCGCGGGCTCAGCACCAACGACTTCGAATTGGCCAACATCGAATTTATTCAGTTCTGGTTACTCGACCCCTTCAACGAAGATGCCGAAAACGAAAACCCAAATGCCCCAATGTCTGGCGGAGACCTCTACTTCAACCTCGGCAACATCTCCGAAGATATCCTCCCTGATTCACGCAAGAGTTTTGAGCACGGCTTGCCACCCAACGACGACCCTGTTTTGCTCGATAACATCGACACCACGCTTTGGTCGCGCATCTCAACACAGCAAGTTGTCGTCAACGCTTTTGCCAATGACCCCGCTTCGCGCATCAAACAAGACGTCGGACTCGACGGTTGGGGCAATAACGCCGAGCAACTGAGCTATGCTGCATTTGTCAATTGGGTACAAAACAACAACACCCTCAGCGCAGCAGCCAAAGCTCGTATGATTGCCGACCCCTCTACCGACGACTACAACTATTACCTCGACGACAACTACGATGCCGTTGAACTCGATATTTTGGAGCGTTACAAGCGCTACAACGGTATGCAAGGCAACTCGCCGACAACCGAAATGTCAGACACCGCCAACACACTTGGTTACCCCACTATCGCCTCCAACTTCCCCGATATCGAAGACATCAACCAAGACAACAACCTTTCTGAATCCGAGGCCTATTTCCAATACCGCGTGAGTTTACGTCCCAACGATTTACAGAATGTAGGATCGAACTTTATCACCAACAAGCAAGTTTATCAAAACGGCACCAAAACAGAAACTTGGTATCAGTTTAAGGTGCCTATTCGCGACTTTGAAAAACGCGTCAACGGCATCCAAGACTTCCGTTCGATTCGCTTCATGCGCATCTACATGAAAGGTTTCGACGAGCCAGTTGTATTGCGCTTTGCACGCCTCGAATTTGTGCGTGGAGAATGGCGCCGCTATTTCCAAGACCTCACCCAACCTGGCTTGAGTGTTCAAACCGATCCAAACCTCACCTCTTTTAATATTGCAGCACTCAATATCGAGGAAAACGCCCAGCGCCAGCCGATCAACTATGTTGTTCCTCCGGGTATCGACAGAGAAATTGACCCTTCGCAGGTCTACCAAAGACAAATGAACGAACAATCACTGGTTTTGGAAGTATGCAATTTACAAGATGGCGATGCGCGCGCTGCCTACCGCAATGTTCAATTTGACGTCCGCACTTACAAAAAACTCAAAATGTTTGTGCACGCAGAGTCTGTGGTCCAAAACCAACTCAAAGACAACGAACTCACGGTTTTTGTCCGCTTGGGTACCGACTACGTCGACAACTACTACGAATACGAACTCCCGATGAAAGTTACCGATTGGAATACCACCAATCCTGACCTCATTTGGCCAGAGGGCAACAACATTGAAATCGAGTTCGATCGCCTCCTCGCACTCAAGATGGAACGCAACACCAAACTCGAGCAAGGAGTGCCGGGTGTTTCGAGCATCATCGAGTACGAGAAAGTGGATCCGAACAATCCGAACAACCGCATCAAGGTCAAAGGAAGTCCGAACCTTCAAGGAGTGAAAACCATCATGATCGGCGTGAGAAATCCATCTAAATCTGATCCTGACAACACTTGGGGCCCTGACAACGGCGATGCCGAGTGCGTCAATGTATGGGTCAACGAAATGCGCCTCACTGATTTTGTCAGCGACGGTGGTTCGGCGGCCGTAAGCCAAATGCAACTGCAACTTGCCGATTTTGCAACTGTCCAGGCTGCTGGTAACTACTCTGGTATCAACTGGGGAGCAGTAGACAGCCGCGTTCAAGATCGCCAACGAAACCAGCGCATGGGTGCAGACATCAGTACCACCATGCAACTTGGTCAATTCTTCGGCAAGCAAGCGCGCGTATCCTTGCCTTTCTACTACGGCTACTCCATTGGTGTGATCAACCCAGAATACGATCCTTTTAATCCAGATATCAAACTTTCCAACTACGACCTCGCCACACGCAAAGAACGCATGCGTTTGGGCCAAGACTTCACGGAGCGCCGTTCATACAACTTCACCAATGTGCGCAAAGAAGCAAAAGCCGGCACCAAACCCCAATTCTGGAGCATCTCCAATTGGTCTGCGACTTACGCCTTTGCCGAAAACATCAAACGCGACTTCAATATCAAGTCAGACATGACGCGCACCTGGACGGGTGCTCTCAATTACAACTACACTTTTGCAGGCAAGCCCTGGGAACCTTTCAAAAAATGGGAGCCCGCTCAAAAAAATCCTTGGCTCAAGCCGCTCAAAGACCTGAACCTCTACTATTTGCCCAAAAACATCACCTTCACCAACGATTACTCCCGCATCTATAACGAAAGACAGGTGCGCAACATCATCGTTCCAGACTACAATTTTGATCCCATTTATTTGAAGCGTTTTGATTGGAACCGCAATTACCAAGTCGGTTATGATATCACCAAAGCATTAAAAACCACCTTTACAGCGAATAACCGCGCTATTTTTGAAGAGGGCAACCATGGCGTAGACCGCCGCACCAATCCCGAAGGTTATCAAGAATTCATGGACTCCATTCGTTCTCAGCTGAACACCTTTGGCCGCACCATGGACTACACCCACAACTACTCGATCAGTTACACCTTGCCTTTTGATAAACTTCCTGTGACCAATTGGTTGTCTTCGAATGTCAAATACGCAGGCACCTACAACTGGCAACGTGCCCCACTCGGACAAGCAGAATTTGGCAATACCATTCAAAATTCGCGTTCAATCAACATGACTGCACAGGGTAATTTAGTTACGCTTTACAATCAAATACCATACTTTAAACGGGTCTTATCGGACGGTAAAGGAGCTAAAACCAACTCGGCCAAAACAGGTGCTGGGGGTGCCCAGCCAGGTAAAGGTGGACCACCCAAGAAGCCAACCTTTAAGCCTAAAAAACCGCTGGAAGAAATGACGGAGAAAGAGCGCAAAGAGTACGACCGTCAGCTCGCTAAGTTTGAACGCAAACAAGCCCGAGAAGAAGCGCTCAAGGCCAAAGAAAGCGAACCGATCAATCCAGTCCTCGGTACACTTGCGCGTTTGGTCATGACCGTCCGAAATGTATCGGGCACATACAATCTTTCCGACGGCACCATGCTACCTGGTTACAACCAAGAATCGAGCGTACTCGGCATGAACGCCAACACCTTCGGCCTCACTCCTTTTGTTTTTGGTAAGCAAGGCTACGACGTATTTGGACGCCAAACAGGTTACCAAATTGGCGACTTTGCCCGCGACAACAATTGGTTGGTTCAAAATGAAAACATCAATAAACAATTGATGGTAAACCATACCGCTAATTTGCAGCTCAAAGCAACCCTGGAGCCGTTCAAGGACCTCAACATCAACCTGAATGCATCACGCAATTACAGTACACAAGCAGGTGAGTTTTACCGCTGGAACCCAAGCACTGCAGCTTTTGAGTCGCAAAGTCGCTTTGAAAGCAGCACCCTGACCTATACCACCATTTCTTGGGGTACGGCTTTTGCCAAAATGGACAGCTCATTCCGCTCGCCTATCTTCCAGCAAATGATTGCCAACAGCCAACAAGTGTCGCAATTAATTGGTGCCACCAACGCCAACTCGAGCTCTTTACCGAATGGCTACTACGACGGTTATTCTGCGACCCAACAAGAAGTGGTCATCGGATCTTTCCTGACGGCCTATACCAACTCTCCTATTGACAACAAAAGCATCAATCCGCGCAGTAATTTACCACTACCCAACTGGACCATCAACTACGCCGGACTCAGCAAATTTGAATTTGCGAAAGACGTCGTCAAATCTTTCAAACTCAATCACGGTTATTCCTCATCTGTTTCGGTTAACGGTATGCAAACCAACCTCAACGCAACCCTAGATGCCAACGGTTCACCTACCGCGCTCGACCTCAACAATAATTTCATTTCCCCAATGCAGGTGCAGAACATCACCATCACGGAGCGTTTTTCTCCGCTCATCGGGATGCTCGCCACCTGGAATATCATGGGCAAAAACATCACCACCAACTTCGAGTACAAAAAAGACCGACAAGCGACCCTTTCACTCAACAATAACCAAGTGACAGAAACCCTCGGTCAAGAAATTGTCGTGGGTACGGTAGTCAATATCCCTAAGCTCAAGTTAGTGCGCAGTGTAGATGCCAGTGACCTCTTGATCAATGTCAACTTTTCCTTCAGAGACAACGCAACCGTTATTCGCAAGGTAGTAGAGAATACCAACATGGCAACAGCCGGGCAAACGACCGTCAGCTTTAAACTAGATGCCAACTATAAACTCAACGAGTACCTCAGCGCGATTTTCTATTACGAGCAGTTCATTAACACACCCAAAGTTTCATTAAGCTACCCAACAGGCAACCTCAAAACGGGTGTCACCTTGCGCTTTGACCTCAACGGCCTCAAATAATGATCCGCAGTGCCAACAGAAGCGACGTACCTGCCATTTTTCAATTGATTGAAGAATTGGCCTCCTATGAACGAGCGCCAGAACAAGTTGTCAATACGCCACAGCAACTCGAAATCGACCTCTTTGACGAACGCATCTGCAGCGCCATTGTAGCTACCGATGATTCTAATGAAGTCATCGGTTTTGCCCTTTACTATATTTCCTATTCTACTTGGAAAGGCCGCTGTTTGTATTTAGAAGATTTCTACGTACAAGAAGCAGCCCGCAAAAAAGGTTATGGCCAAGCTTTATTCGATGAAGTCGTGCGCGTTGCCAAACAAATGGGCGTCAAGCGCATGGACTGGCAAGTCTTGGACTGGAACCATACCGCCCTCAATTTTTACCGCCGCAACCAGGCCACCCTAGATCCCGAATGGATCAACGGCCGACTTTTTTTTGAATAAACCGCAAGTTTTCAGAGAAGTTGTCATCTTTATGGTGTGAACACCAACCATCCTTCACCTATTTTTGAAGAAATCGTCAAGGCCTACGATGCCAAGATCTACAAACTGTGTTGGTATCTACTTAAAAACAAGCCTGATGCACAAGATTGCACACAAGATATTTTCATTGCTATTTATCAATCGCTACCCCATTTTAAACAGGAGTCTAGCTTAGAAACTTGGATATACCGGATCAGTTGTAATAAATGTTATGAGTTCCTCAGGCGAAAAAAAAGAAAAAAAAGATTCGGATTTCACGTGCCGATTGATGATTTCTTCACTCAAACAATTCCAATTGCACAAGACAACCCCGAAGAAATGCAACTTGCAAAAGAACAATCTTTGTTTTTTTGGAAAGCAGTTGAAGGCCTGCCCTTACAGCAGCAACTTGCTTACACATTATACAATGTAGAAGACCTCAGTTATAAAGAAATTGCCGCCGCACTCGATACAAGTCTGAGTGCTGTGGAGTCCTTGATTTTTCGGGCAAGGCGCAAACTTGCCGAAGCATTAGCGGGATGGGACAAAAAGTAAACGCAAGTTTTATATCAAAAAGGCAACTAACACCCTATGGAACAAGAAAATTTTTATACTCAACAGCCTACAATTCCCATCGGCCTAAGACAGCAACTCTTGCAAGCCCCACATATGGTGAACCAACAAAAAAAAGAGCGCTCGTTTTGGCTCTTAACTGCTTGTTTCTTTTTAGTACTCAACTTTGGCTGGTATGTACAGTATGAAAAGCAACAAGAAGAAGCAACACTGGCCTCCTATAATTACCTCACCCAATCTTATCAATATCCATGAAAAGTATCCGGATTTTGCGCATTGTGATTTTACTTTTGGTTTGCGCCAACCTCTTTTTGATCTTCAAACGGGATGGAAAGCCAAAGCATCCGCCCAAACTGAGTCATATCGTCCGAGCAGAAGGTCTGCAAGCTCGAAGGCTGGACAAAGAAATGCGCCACCACCACAGCGCAGTCCAAACAAGCACTAAACGACTCTTCAAGTTGCGTCAAAGTCTTGCCAATTCGAACCAAAAAGATACAAAACGTCGAGAAGAATTATTAGACCAAATAGCGCATCTTCAAAGACAAATTGATTCGGTAACAGTTGTGCATTTTGACCGTGTTGATGCCTTGTGTACGGCTCAACAAAAAAAGCGATTTCACCAATTTAGAAAGCGACTATTACAACCCCATCATTTTAAAAACTAATGCCTATATTCCTTATCTTCTCTTTTTTACTTGCTCATATGACTTTTTCCCAACAGAGCGTAGCACTCCATTGGGATAAAATACCATTTGAACTTGAAAAGCAATACGACGTCAATGATTCAATTGCAGTACGCATAGACCAAATCAAATTTTACGTGCAAGCTTTAAATGAGAACAAACAACACAACATCCATTTGATAGACGCCGCTGAACAAGAAACTTGGCATTGGACAAGTCCTATTGCCCCAATGCAAATAGGTATCCAAGCAGCTATCCAAACTGCTGGCGTTTTTACTGGTGAGCTCGACCCTATCAACGGCATGTATTGGGCCTGGAATACTGGCTTTATCAGCGTGAAGTGTATGGGCGAAGTGATCAATTTTAAAAACGGAACGCAGCAAAAATTTGAATACCATCTAGGAGGATATCAAGCGCCTTTTGCCTGCATAAAGGCCATTCCAGGTAGTGGAACGCGCTTAAATTGCGATGTTTCATTATGGTTCAACGCCATCTTGCATTCCGAGACGCAAGATTGGCTCATTATGCAACCCAGCAAAGCGGGCCTAACAATTTTTGAACATTTTATGGCTTCCTTGCACTATGACCAATAAAGTTCTATTTTTTATTTTATTGAGTGGTTTCCTACTTTCAGTTAAATTGGATTGGAAAAAAACCAATCTCAAATGGCCGGCGCCCATCCAAAAAAAGACAGCTTATGCTTCGCGGAGCAGTTTTGAATTGGGAAGAGCGCTTTTTTACGACCCTATATTATCAGCTGATAGCAGTATTTCATGTGCCTCTTGTCATTTGTCTTATACCGCCTTTGCGCATGTTGACCATCCAACAAGCCATGGCATCAATGAACGCATCGGAACTCGAAATGCACCGGGTTTATTCAATCTGGCATGGCGGCAAAATTTTCATTGGGATGGAGGCGTATTGAGCCTAACTGGACAAGCCATCAATCCACTCACGCATCCCGATGAAATGGGAGAGACCATCGCACACATCTTACTCAAATTGAATCAACATCCCAAATACCCAACCTTCTTTCATCACGTGTACAAACAAAAGAAAATCGAAACCTGGATGCTCTTAGATGCCTTGCAGCAATTTACCATTGCACTCGTCTCCAAAGAAAGCTATTACGATAAAGTTATGGAGGGAGAGGCAAGCTTTTCCATACAACAAACAAAAGGATTTGCGCTTTTTGAACAGCATTGCAACCGCTGCCACACAGCCCCGCTCTTTTACAGTAATCGCTTTGAAAAAAATGGTTTAGTGTTAGACACCTCGGACCTCGGAAGATTTGAAATCACAGGTTTAGAAGCTGATCGAGAAAAATTTAGAGTCCCCTCGTTAAGAAATATCAGCCATAGCTTTCCGTATATGCACGATGGCCGTTTCAAAAGCCTCAAAGAAGTCTTAGCGCATTATGGCAAAGAAATGAGCTTAACAGATATGCAACAAAAAGACTTGATTTCCTTTCTTAAAACCTTGACAGATACTTCCTTTTTAATGAATCCACAATTCCAATTCCATACCTTAAACCCCTCATTATGAAAAAAAGAATCCTTTCATTAACCTTGATTTGCACAGGTGCATTGCAAGCACAACTGAACCCAGCCATCACCAATTGGTTGCTCAATACAAGCGGACTTACTGGCTCACATTATGTCCAAGGAAATGGCACGCCCATTAATGATAACGTGCCTGCAAATGTCCAAACAGTTCAGTATTCTAGCAATTTTGTCTACGTGAGTACTAAAGGAATTCCTGCATATGTCACAGGTCCATTTTTAGATGGCAACCCCTCATTGGCCAGCAATCAAAATGCCATTTTTAAACTTCCTTTGAACCCCACCGCTAATACGGGAACACTTACCAGTACAACCGGAGGAAACATCGGTATCTTTATCAATGGAGTGGCTTTGTTTGATTACCGAGACGGCGTAGCTTGGAATGCACAAACCAACGCGCTTTGCGGCGGCCCGGGTAACCCGCCTTGCCCAGGTGGGCCAAATGCCAACATGCCCTGGAACCGCGACGCCATACCTGCTGAAAAAGCTGGTTTCGATTGCTCTAAAGGACATCCAGCCATGGGGAACTACCACCACCATCAAAATCCCAGCGCTTTCAAATTGGATTTGCAAGTGATTTCGAATATCTGCGATATCTACGACGCAGATGGATTATATGTGATTGATTCTACCCAACATTCTCCGCTCATTGGTTATGCCTATGACGGCTTTCCAATTTATGGTGCTTACGGATATAAAAATGCCGATGGAACAGGTGGCATTACTCGGATTCGATCTGGCTATCAACTGCGCAACATTAGCGTTCGCACGCATTGGGCGGATGGCACCGATGTCACTGATGGTCCTGCGGTGTCAAGCACTTATCCTTTGGGGTATTTTCGCGAGGATTACGAATTTGTGAGTCATCCCGGACAAGAAGACTACCTCGATGCAAGCAATGGAAGATTCTGCGTAACGCCTGAATATCCAAATGGCACCTATTGCTATTTTGCAACCGTCGATGAAAATTGGAATTCGGCGTATCCTTATGTTGTGGGGCCCAAATTCCATGGGGTGGTCATTGGAGCAAAAGTGACGAGCATTGCCGAAACGGTAACGACTTATACGAATAATGCAGGATTGATTGAATTGAGTGCAGCTGATTGGAAGGTTTGGCCGAATCCAAGTCAAGAAATAGCGATGGTACAAGTCAACGGACTCACCGCACAATCAAGAAAAGTTGAACTATTTGATCAACAAGGAAGATGCGTAGCCCAAAAAATCATTGCACAAGGAAGTACCATCGCCTACTTTGAGATTGACACGCTGTATCAAGGGCTTTATTTAGTGCGCTTGGAAGGTGATCCTCAAGCAAAAACATTAATTATCGAATAAATTGACGGTTTCGTCAAATCAATATTCACAAAAAAGAGGGTAATATTCAATCAATCAGACATGATGTTCATTTGACAACTGTGCTTTCATAATTATGCACTAAGTTTAATATGAAATAAGGAGAGAAACAGGCAACTTCTTATGCTAATAAGTTGACAAGCTGCTTGGAGAGGCAGTTTCATTTTCTAGTTTGATAAGAGTTTAATAGTTTTTGTCAACGTCCGAAAGGAATAAGCATAAGAAGTTCCTGTCCTTATTACTAAAACGTACCACTCAGACAGTTTTGTCTACTACTAGGAAAAGGGCTGATTCTTCAGTCCTTTTTTTTGTTTACAGCATATAAAAGTGGTCTGCTAGGTGCTGCGTCATTGACAAAATGCGCCACCTGAAGTTCTAAGATATACGCGCCGTCTGGTACGTCATTAGGGACAAAAATCAATTCGGAAATCGTGCGGTCTGCCACTGGTGCTTCGGGTACTTTCCAAAATGCATGGTGAAAAACCAACTCGCCGCCATCCTCCTCCCGATCCACAGATGGGGTATCGACTAAAAAATGCTTGACTTCAAGTTGGTCGAGTAAATCAACCACGCCCACATCAAAATAACAAGGATTTGTTCCCGAATAATTCATCGATAACTTCGCACCAAGGTTGGGCAAGGTTCGGATGATGATCGCTTCTGTAGACTCCGAGCGCAATAAAGACTCAAGTTGGTCTGCAAAAACCACGTGATCTCCATTTTCGAGTACGCGTGGTGTCACACTGATCAGAGTAGCCTTAAAAAAGTATTGCTTCAGCGCTGCGCTCACCGGGTAAATTACCTCGCTGATATGGCCATAAGACTCTGTGTGGGTGCCGTGCCCATGTGGATTGAAAAACACATCTCGGAAATTCACTGCACCTCCTTCGGCCACACTGCCAATAAAACCATTGGCCCGAACGGGTTCCATGCGCGGCGCGTCTACATACCAAGCTCTGGGGTTGTCTGGGCTGGCACTGAGCGCAAGAGAAAGATCAATGGGTGCACTGGTGTCGATAAAATGCTGTGGGTCGAGGTAAAAAATCATAGAGTAAAAATAGTGCTTTTCGTATCTTTGCAGCTATGGAAGCACAAAAAGACCGCCTCAAAGACCTCATTTCACACGCCAAAGAATACGGATTCGTTTTCCCGTCTTCAGAAATTTACGACGGGTTAGCCGCCACCTACGACTACGGTCAGTTGGGTGCAGAACTCAAAAACAACATCAAAACTTATTGGTGGAAGGCAATGGTTCAGCTCCATGAAAATATTGTTGGGCTCGACTCCGCTATCTTCATGCACCCCACTACCTGGAAAGCATCGGGCCACGTCGACGCTTTCAATGACCCGCTCATCGACAACAAAGACTCCAAAAAACGCTACCGCGCCGATGTCCTCCTCGAAGACCATATCGAAAAGATCCGTCAAAAGATCGAAAAAGAAGTCGAAAAAGGACAAAAACGCTTCGGTGACGCTTTCGATGCAGCTCAGTTTAGGGCTACCAACCCTAACGTTCTGCGCAACCAAGAGAAAATTACCCAAATCGAGGAGCGCATGAAAAACGCACTCGAGCAGAACGACCTCGAAGGCGTGCGGCAGCTCATCATCGACTTAGAAATCGTCTGCCCAATCTCCGGTTCTAAAAACTGGACAGAAGTGCGTCAGTTCAACCTCATGTTTTCGACCGAATTGGGTTCTGTAGCCGGCGATGCCAGTACTATTTACCTGCGTCCAGAAACCGCCCAGGGTATTTTCGTCAACTTTTTGAATGTTCAGAAATCTGGTCGCATGAAAATTCCGTTTGGAATTGCCCAAATTGGCAAGGCCTTCCGAAACGAAATTGTGGCGCGTCAATTCATCTTCCGCATGCGCGAATTCGAGCAAATGGAAATGCAATTTTTTGTGCGCCCAGGCGATGAAATGAAATGGTACGACTACTGGAAAACCCTCCGAACCAAATGGCACCAAAACCTTGGGCTTGGCGAAGAACTTTACCGTTTCCACGATCACCTCAAATTAGCGCACTACGCCAACGCAGCCTGTGACATCGAATACAAATTCCCGATGGGCTTCAAAGAACTCGAAGGCATCCACTCCCGCACAGACTTCGACCTCAAACAACACGAAGAATATTCCGGCAAAAAACTCCAATTTTTTGATCCTGAGCTCAACCAAAGTTATGTGCCTTATGTGGTCGAAACCTCTGTTGGCCTAGACCGCATGTTCTTAGCGGTACTGAGTGCAGCTTACCAAGAAGAAACACTAGAAGACGGTTCTGAGCGCGTGGTGCTTAAAATACCCGCCGTATTGGCACCCTACAAAGCAGCAATCCTGCCTTTGATCAAAAAAGATGGTTTGCCAGAAAAAGCCCGCGAAATCATGGCGCAACTGCAGCTCGAATACAGCGTACAGTACGACGAGAAAGATTCTATCGGCAAGCGCTATCGCCGTCAAGATGCCATTGGCACACCGTTTTCTATTACCGTTGATCACCAAACATTAGAAGACAATACCGTGACCATCCGCGATCGCGACACCATGAACCAACAGCGTATTTCACTCACTGAACTCGAGAGCGTCATTGCTGAGAAAGCCAGTTGGAAAAGCGTTTTATTGGGTCTGCGCTAGTGAAAGTATTTTTCATTTTAATGTTGGCGATTTGGACTTCTCCAATGAGCGCTCAATTCATTCTGAATCAAGAAGGAGAAGCCTTTGGCCTATTACCTTTCTTTAATGATAGCATTATTTCAGGCCAACACATCAAAACAATCGAGGGCTTTTATACCTATAAAAAAGGAAGCGAAGCATTTAAACCAAGTTCCGATATCTTTCGCTATCGCTTCAACGAATCTGGTCAACTCATTGCTAGCCTCGAAGTTTTGCAAAAAGGAACGACCAAAGACAGCATTTTTCATCATTATGCCTATTCCCCAGATGGAAAACTGAGTCTGCATCGCTTCTCGGCTTACGGAGGCGCATTATCGGAGCATTATACATATGATACGCTCGGTAGACTTACGGTTGTAGCGCTCTACAGAGACGTCTATGACCACCGCAAAGATTCCCTGATTTCTTCGGTCAAGATGCGCACCGAAACACTGCGCTACCATCAAGACAAACCTCAAGACTACACGCGCTACAACAATTACCAGAGGCCCTACATTGAAGTCACCAAATCGTTTGATAACGAACACTACCTCAAGAGTATCTTCAGTTATTATCGCATTTCTCAAAATAGCGAAAGAACAGATTTTAAATACGATCAAAATGGTTTGCTTTCCAATAAAGCCACTTTCATCGATAGCCTTGTTAGCCCCAAAGATGAATGGCGCTACCGCTATGACCAATGGGGCAATTTAATAGAAATGCACCGTTTCGAAAACGGCACTTTTTTGACCGATTACCAGATCGTATACGACTACAAAACGGGGTTTTTAGGCTCCGTGATCAAAAAAGACGTGCGTACTGAACAGCTCAGTATTTTGCGTTTTACCAACTATACCTACTTTCCAAAACATTAATTTAGGCTGTTAATTATTTCTTAAAATCTTTATTTTTAAGAACTTTGGCACAAAATTTAGGCACGCCTGACAAAACAATTTTTATGAGAAACCTTTACGCGCTTCTTCTCTGCATGCTCACCATCTCGAGCGTTTCTGCACAACACGTCAATTACAATTCATCCAAATGGTTCTGGGGCCTCAATTATGGTGGCACTTGGCACAGCACTGACCTCGACTACGAGCGTTACAATGGCTGGGGACTCACCTTGGGGCGTTCTTACAATTACGACTACGGCCGAGGGCTCTCTTTTGACCTTCGCGGTCGCTTTTTAGCAGGCCAATGGTATGGGATATCCGATTCTATTTCTATACTGAGCCCAAGCGTTAATACTGTGCTCAGTTCCTATTTGACCGGCAACAACCAATATGTTTACAATTTTAGGTCCGATATCAGAGAACTCGATTTAGAACTCGTGCTTCATGCAGGGCGCCTCAGAG
>JACCDW010543143.1_pt1 | contig 17194 bp, 14 predicted proteins | sample 7449781 | NCBI WGS metagenome assembly JACCDW01 (sample SAMN15323449, study PRJNA562643) | freshwater metagenome | isolation source: river surface water | place: USA:Blue River Watershed | collected 2017-08-18
CAAAGGAGAATCGTCTCCCATGGAATGACTACAAGGCACAGAAGTCAGCACAAGAAGCGTTTGACCGTATGTTCAATCTAAAATGGACACCTCCAGGTCGTGGAATGTGGACATTTGGAACACAACTTACAATGGAGAAGCGTAACTCTGCGGCTTTGCAGAATTGTGCTATGGTGTCTACAAAAGACCTAGACAAGAATGACCCAGGTGCCCTGTTTGCTTGGGTAATGGATGCTCTTATGTTAGGTATTGGTGTTGGCTTCGATACCCTTGGAAAAGACAAGAACTTTGCTATCTATCAGCCAACTGAACCAGAAGTAGTCTACGAAATTCCAGACACTCGTGAAGGATGGGTAGAAGCAACTCGCTTGCTGATTAACTCATATCTTCGTCAGGGTCAGAACATTCAAAAGTTTGACTATTCGCTTATCAGACCAGAAGGTGCACCAATCAAGGGATTTGGCGGTATTGCATCTGGTCCAGCACCACTAATTAAACTACATGAAAAGATTAGCCATGTTCTAGGACAGCGTTCTGGAGAAATCCTAGATGCTCGTGCCATTGTTGACTTGGTAAATCTTATTGGAACTTGCGTTGTTTCTGGCAACGTTAGACGTTCTGCAACACTTGCTTTGGGGGCAGAAGGAGACGATGACTTCTTGAACCTAAAGAATCCAGAAGTGTTTCCAGAGCGTAACTCATATGACCCAGAAAATCCAGGTTGGGCTTGGATGTCAAATAACTCAGTTTCTGCAACTGTTGGCATGGATTACTCAAAATATGTTGACCGAATTGCTGACAATGGAGAGCCAGGATTTATCTGGCTAGATGTTGCTAGAAACTATGGTCGTTTGGCAGACCCTGCAGATGGAAAAGACTATCGTGTTATGGGCTTTAACCCATGTGCAGAACAACCACTAGAATCATATGAACTTTGTACGCTTGTTGAAGTTCACCTAAATCGTCACGAATCAAAGGAGGATTTCTTGCGTACACTGAAGTTTGCCTATCTGTATGGTAAGACAGTCACACTTCTACCCACACACTGGCAACAAACAAACGGTATCATGCAGAGAAACCGTAGAATCGGAACATCTCTAACTGGTATCGCTTCATTTGCTGATGACAAGGGATTGCCAACAGTTCGTGAATGGATGGATGAAGGATATAATAAGATTCGCTACTATGACCGCAAATATTCTGAGTGGCTATGTGTTCGTGAATCAATTCGTGTAACTACAATCAAGCCATCAGGTTCTGTATCAATTCTTTCTGGTGCTACCCCTGGTGTTCACTGGGGTCCAGGTGGAAAGTTCTATCTAAGAGCAATTCGCTTTAGCAATCAAGACCCAATGCTACACCTATTTAGGGCAGCAGGGTACAAGATTGAAGCAGACCTTGTTTCAGCAAACACTTCCGTAGTCTACTTCCCAATTGCATCTGGACACAAGAGAGCAGAAAAAGATGTCACTCTATTTGAGAAGACAGCACTTGCTGCCACTGCCCAGAAGTATTGGTCAGACAACGGAGTTTCTGTAACTCTGTCATTTGACAAGGAAAAAGAAACAAAGCATATCACTTCTGTTCTAAATATGTATGAGGGTCAGTTAAAGGCGGTATCGTTCCTATCAATGGGTAACGATGTCTATCCACAGCAACCATATACAGAAATTACAGAAGAAGAATATGACTATCATCTTGGTAGATTGGCAAAGATTGATTTCTCTGCTATCTATGATGGGGTAGACAATCTGGAAGCACAAGGCGAAGCCTACTGTACCACCGATTACTGTGAAATCAAAATTCCAGATAAAAACTAAATAAGTAAGATACCCTGTCATTAACTTGGCAGGGTATTTTCTTATGTGGTAGAATAGACATATGCCAATCAGTTCAAATCAGTATATTCAAAAAACATCTATGGAACATCCAATAGCACTCTGGTCATTGGATGATGATGCATATTACGTTAAGTTGATTAGTGATTCTGGAAGAGATGTTGCAAACTGGGAAGACGTTAACGTTGCAAGCATAACGAATATTACACCAACAGACATTGTATTGCCTAATCCAGATAGACCATGTACAAGAATTATCGGAGAGGCTCAATCAACATTTGGTGGATTACCAACAACAGCATTTGTAAGAAGCACAGAAACATTTTCTAGCAGTTCTAAACCATTTTCTATATCTTTTAATTTATATTCATATGACACAGATATAAGATATTGCGGAATTGGATATCAGATTGGCGATGAAAAACCAATTTCAAATATATCTGGACAAACACAACAAAACAATAGCAATACAGTGTATTATGTTGATAACCATGGATTTGTTAACGGAGACTATGTTACAGTTCGTGGTACTGTCCCAGACCTAGATAATTATTACGATGAATCTGGGGTTGTTGTTAAATTAACAAATGATAGTTTTAGACTTGAGGGCGGAATAGTCTACAAACTCTTACAACCTGGTGGTCCTGGCGGTGTAGCATTTAAAGGCGAAGAAGTTATTGCATCAAACGATGCTTGGTTGGGTAGTCGCTCTGACAAGTGGCTATTTCTATCTTCAACCTTTACCAGAAATGCTGCAGATGCTAAAATTAGAATTCGAATTTTTTATTATGACTATGACGATTCTACAGAAAAAACATTTTTAATTAATGACCTAACAATCGGACAGGGTGCTAATGAGTTTGCTTCAATATCTTCTGGACAGACACCAGTATCTTTACCAACATCAATAGCAACATCAGAAACTCATGGAATTATTGCAAAAGATTTCTTATCGGACTCTAACTATGGTTATTATATTGTTAAAAATAATATTTTATGTAGCAAAAACTCATCAATTCCGCTAGTTTCTGGTTCTTCAAATACAACGCTAATTTCTTCAAACAGCAATGGACCATCAGTAATAGTTCCAGGATTTGGATTTTTAAATGAAAGTGGTATAAATAAAAACTATAACTTTGAAACATTCATTAGATTAAATGGAACTACGACAACTCCAAAAAGGATAATTGGTCCACTGCAATCTACTGATGGCATTTATGTAAATGGACCATTTATTATATTAAAGATAAATAATTTAATTCAGTCTGCATATATTGGTGAATGGTTTAAACCAATGATGATAAATTTGCAGTATACACCAGAATCAGTTAGTTTATGGGTAAATACAGAAAAACTAATAACCATTAGTATTATAAATGAAACAATATCTTTTCCAGAGAAAATAGCAACATCTGGTACTTTTGTAGGAAAAGACCAAGACTGGATAGGTTTCTATTCATATGATGACTTTGTGTCATTTGAAATAGATACCGTCACAATCTACCCATATGTTGCTGACATATCTCTACTAAAGAGAAGATTTTTATATGCACAAGCAGTAAAAACATCATCTTTGGAAAACTTGGCAATACAATCAAATGGAAACTTTGTAAATTTTAGGTATGACGTTGCAGGAGAAAACAAGAGTTTTATATTCCCTACTTTTTCTAGATGGGACAACGCAAGAGTATTTGATAATCTTTCTGTTATAGATAATGCCCTTCATTCAAAAACATATTCTTTGCCAGAAATAAACGTTGGTTCAAAAGCATACTCTGATTGGCTAGAAGACCAAGAGGCAATACAAAACGAAGCAAATAATTTTATATCCTTAAAGCCAGACTCTTCTTACGATTCAATACATGGTTATATGTATTTTGATAATGAACAAATTCTTGGAGAAAGTATATCCGCAATTTATGCTACTGTAAAAAAGCCATCCTCCTCAGTTGAAGAACAAAGACTAATTACCATATATGATAAATTTTCTGGTAACTATTTTAAGGTTTCTTTAACTGGAACAACGCTTTCTTATGTTCTTAATTACTCTGGGGTAGATAAAACAGACGTAGATACGGTAATAGAAAATATACCAATGAATACAAAAATATCTGTTGGAATTAATTTAGATACGCTAAGAAACTCCAATGACCAAGATACTGCAAATTTCTTTAAAAGCAATAATCTGGTCACATATATTGGTGGAATGCCAAATGAGGAAAAAACATTTAATGGACGTATATATAAATTAGGTATATGCAATAAGACAGCAGCAGAAGATATAACTTCTTACTTTACAAATGGAATTGCAGATTATGCAGAATCTTTGGAGTCAACATTTGTTACTTACACACTATTTCCAAAAGTTTTTATAAATGAATTTATTTTAGATATTGCAACAAAGTCATATTGGGAATCTTCCATATTTCTTAGTAACATATCCTCCTATCAAAATGACATTCTTGATTTAGATTTTATTCAATTAAACATTGATTATCCAGAAACATCAATAACCTTAGATGGTAATTTTGACACATCGTCAGAATTTGTCAAATCATACATTAGTTTTCAATCAAATGTTTCTGGAATAAACGAGACAACATTTACGTCTATTGAACCACTTCCAGTAAATAAAGTAATTGATGCGAAACTTAATTGGAATAATAAAAAATATGAGTTTACAGATTATTCTTTGGTATATCCACCATCAGACATTGACCTAAATGCATATAGCCTGGTTATTCATCTTACAATTATTTCACATGTAATAACATCTCCAATAGAAATAAAATTTATGGAAATAATTGGAAAATCTATGCCAAATACAACTGCTGGAACTATTACATCCGAATCTGGAGAGAAAGTCGAACACTACTTTTTAAACAATGACTCTTTGGAAGAATATAAAGAAAATGCAGGTGTATTTATAACAAAATCATCAGGTTCATATTTAAATCTAAGCAATAATTCTGGGGTAAGGGTGGTGGAGTTACTGTAATGTCATCAACAAACTTAAGATTTTCACTACCATCAAAACCTACTGATGCAGTTATGGTTGTTTTTAAGGTAGATGGTAGCATTCCAATAAGTAAAAACTTATTTGAAATATCAACAAATAACTCAAAGTTTGAAATCAATATTGTTGAAAATGCACAAAAATACAATATTTCTGCTTATGAAGTTGGAACGCCATATAATAATGATAATAGAAATATAGATATATATGTTAATGGAAAACTAACACCAATAAATCAGGCGTTTATTGCCAAAAATGAATGGGTATCTGTAATTTTTAAATTTTCTAAAACAGCAACATCTGATAGCACAAGTTATTTTGTTGCATATGGTTCTACAACAAGTCTAAATATTAGTATATTTTCTTCTTACAGTCAGTCAATAGATTCAAAAAGAGAGTCAATTGTTTATAATTTCTGGGGGGATATTGATAGCACAAACTGGTACAACTATCAGACATCTTATACTTGGCAAACAGTATTTGGAACAACAAACGACCTGTCAGCCAGCATAGGAGTTAATACAATTTGGGATACATTCCTGAATAGAAATAATATATCTCAAACAAAAAGTCAATTAACTTTAGATGACATTATTCCACTAAACATGGGGCAGTATCAATATGAAACATATTCTAGCATTGTAAAGCAATCTATATACCGAAGTCCAGCATAATGTGGTATAATAGTGGTTATGAATATCGACATTAATAAAGATTTTGGTCAAGTTATGAAAAATCAACTTGGAAAAACAAGGGTAACTGTTATTGAAGAACCATTTTCAAACTATGGCATTTATGTTTGGCAACTGCCTTCTGGCAAGTTTTTTACAGACGGTAACGGAAATGCCCTGAGCATTGACTCAATGAAGGGTGACCAATCAAGAATTGATTTATTGCAAAAAGAAGCAGCATGGAATGGTCAGCCAGACGGAAAAGCGGTATTTTTCCCAAATGTCCGTAAGATTTCAGACGAAGAATATAGCGAACAAAAAGACAGAATGGTTAATGGATTAATTCCATCCGAAACTGACCTTGGTGCACTTATTGCTGCAAAAAAGACATTAACAGAATTTGGAACAGGTGATGAATAGTGAATTACTATGAACAGGCTTTTACGCCAGCAAGAATAGATGAAGTCCCACAAGATGTAAATGAATTTAAGGACTTAGACCCATTCAACAAGTCTTGGGATGAAATTAAATCTTTTAGCGGAATGAACGCTAACTTTAAGCGTAGAAGCACAAGAATGGCTAAGGCTTTGGGAGACGATGCCTACCTAGAATCTGCTGGTGCAATACAGATGGGTACTGGTGGAGCCAAGTCTACTGCTATTAATCCAGGTGTGGTATTTCGTAATGCCTACGCTTTGTTTGATGTCATTACCCCACCATACAACCTATACGAACTAGCAAGTTACTATGATACATCATTTGCTAATCATGCTGCAATTGACGCAAAGGTAGAAAACACCGTTGGTCTTGGCTATGACTTTGTATTGTCAGATAAGACTAGTCTAAAACTTGAAGCGGCATCTAAAGAACAAATGGATAGAGCCAGAAAGCGTATAGAAAGACTAAAGGTACAGTTGCGTGATTGGCTAGAAGGTTTAAATCAAGACGAATCATTTACATCCGTTCTTGAAAAGGTATTTACTGATGTTCATGCTATGGGTAATGGCTATATTGAGGTGGGTAGAACTGTTACTGGAGAGATTGGCTATGTTGGTCACATTCCAGCATCTACAATGCGTGTTCGTAGACTGCGTGATGGATTTGTTCAAATTATTGCTAACAAGGTTGTATATTTCCGCAACTTTGGAGCAAACAATGCAAACTACATTACTGATGACCCAAGACCAAACGAGATTATCCATATCAAAGAATACTCTCCATTAAATACGTTTTATGGTGTGCCAGACATTATTGCTGCTATGCCAGCACTGCTTGGAGATATGCTTTCTTCACAATACAACATTGATTATTTTAATAATAAGGCAGTTCCAAGATACATTGTTACACTTAAGGGTGCTCAACTTACACCAGAAGCAGAAGATAAGTTATTCCGTTTCTTGCAAACTGGTCTAAAGGGGCAGTCACATAGAACTCTCTATATTCCACTTCCAGGAGATTCGGAAACCAACAAGGTTGAGTTTAAGATGGAGCCAATTGAAAACAAGGTTCAGGAAGGCTCTTTCTCAAAATACCGTGAACAAAATAGAGATGATATTCTAGTAGCCCATCAAGTCCCATTATCAAAGTTGGGTGGTAGCAGTTCATCAACAATTGCTGATTCACTAGCACAAGACCGCACCTTTAAGGAGCAGGTAGCAAGACCAGCACAACGTAATCTAGAAAAGATTCTTAATAAGATTATTCGTGAAAAAACAGATGTTTTAGAATTTAAGTTTAATGAACTAACTCTTACAGATGAATTGGCTCAATCACAAATTCTAACCAACTATGTCAAGAATCAAATTATGGTTCCTAACGAGGCTCGTGAAGTTCTTAATCTACCAGAGCGTTCAGAAAGCGATTCCATGGTTCAGCCAACCGCTAGACAGGCTGCAGATGCTAATGCAAATAACGCTCAGAACAGAACTCGTGATGCTGAACGTCAACAGGCACAGGCAGACAGCACAGCAACTACTCAGGGTAGAAATCCAAAAGGTGAGGGGAGACGCTCTTCATAAAAAAGTGGTATAATAACATTTACATAACACTTTCATAAAAAGGGGCTATAATTATTTATATGAGTATTCAGAAGGCACATTTTGACGTTGACGGAAATAATGTCCGTATCTCTATGCCTCTCACAAAAGTAGACGAGGAACGCAGAACTGTATCTGGCTTCGCTACGTTAGATAATCTTGATAGACAAAATGATATTGTTACACCCGAAGCATCTTTGAGTGCCTTCTCTAAGTTTCGGGGTAACATTCGTGAAATGCACCAACCAAAAGCAATTGGTAAAATGGTGGCATTTAAAGAAGACAAATACTTTGACCCAGAAACAAAGAAGTTCTATCAAGGTATTTATGTATCCGCCTATATCTCAAAAGGTGCTCAGGACACTTGGGAAAAAGTACTAGATGGAACTTTGTCTGGTTTTTCTATTGGCGGTAAAATGAACAAGTGGGATGACGCATATGACGAAAAGATGGATGCCACTGTTCGTATCATCAAAGACTATGACTTGGTTGAGTTATCCCTAGTTGATAGTCCTGCTAATCAATTTGCAAATATTTTATCCGTTGAGAAAGTTGATGGGGTAGAAATGATTAAGGCTGATGGAGCAGACGTAGTTCTAGAAAATGTATTTTGGGACAAAGAATCGGGATTGGTTACAATCTCAGAAGAAGAATCTGCTGTAAGCCCAGTAACTGGCAACCAGATGCAAAACATAGGTTTTGTCGAGAAATCAGATGAAGATAAACTTGACATGATTAAGTTCTTAGTTGATAGTGCTAAAGGCATTAATACTTCTAAGACTATTAAAAAGGAGAATGATAACATGACTGAAAACGAAAACGTTGAATCAGTAGATGTCGCTCCAGAGGCAGAAGTTGTTGACGCTCCTGCTACAGAAGAAGTTGTTGAAGAGGCTCCAGTAGTCGAACCAACACATGTAGAAGAAGTTGTAGAAGAAGTTGTTCCAGGTCCAGAGGAAGAGATTGCTAAGGCAGTTTCAGAACTAGGCACAACAGTTACAACAGCCTTTAGCGACATTGCAGCAATTGTAAAGTCACTAGCAGATGCAAATGCATCACTAGTTGCAGAAGTTGCTGAACTAAAGAAGTCAGTTGGTTTTGTATCAGCAGCAGTTGCAGATGCAGAGTCAGATTTCACAAATCTTGGAAAGCGTATCGATGCTGTTGAAGCAGACACCGCTTTCCGCAAGTCTGGTGACCTCGGTGAGGTCATTCAGGAACCAGTACTGGTGGAAAAATCAGTATGGGGCGGAAGTTTCCTCACAACATCCGATTTACTAAAATAATTCACTAGGAGGTGAAATAAAAATGTCAGAAGAAATTATCAAAAATATGCCTTCAGGTGCTAGCCCAGTTTCTAACTACCCTAACGCTGAAGGTGCTTTCGGTACATCAGACAGCGTAACAAGCGGTACAGGTGCGTTCTCAGAAAACGGAACTTACTTGGGTAACAGCCCAACTGCTAACTTTGGTGTAACAACAGGTGCAAATGGTGTAAACCCATCTAGCACTGCAAGTCCAAATTATCCAGGTACTGGTATCCTACGCCCTGAACAGGCAAGACGATTTATCGACTATGTTTGGGACGCAACCACACTTGCACAGGACGGTCGCAGAGTAACGATGAGAGCAAACACAATGGAACTTGAGAAGATTAACGTGGGAGACCGTGTTATTCGTGCTGCAAGCCAGGGTGTCTCAACCTACACTAACACTGGTGCAACCTTCTCTAAGGTAGAACTTACAACTAAGAAGTTACGCCTAGACTGGGAAGTATCATCTGAATCGCTGGAAGACAACATTGAAGGAGCAGCCCTTGAGGACCACTTGGTTCGATTGATGACCAATGCTTTCGGTAACGACATCGAAGACCTAGCCATTAATGGTGACGGTTCGACAGGTTCGTTCCTAAGCATTATGAAGGGATTCATCGACCTAGAGAAGACCAACCCTAACGTTGGTTCTGGTACAAACCATGTAAGTGCTCACGAAGTTGTTAACGCTTCAGCAATCACTGAATGGACAACTGAGAAGTTACAGGCTTTGATTCTTGCTATGCCACGCAGATATCGTGCTATCACTAATGGACTAAAGTTCTATGCTGGTACAGACACATTTGCTAACATTGTTAGAAACAACGCTACTGTCTACTCAACCATTGGTTCTACTGAAAACACTCGTAATGAGTTTATCGGTGGTGCAAACCAGACTTTCGGTGGAGCACGTCAGACTCGTGTACTAGGTGTGCCTGTTCTTGAAGTTCCTTACTACCCTGCAGGATTTGTTGACCTAACATTCCCACAGAACCGTATTTGGGGCTTCCAGAGAGACATCACTGTAAACCGTTTCTACGTTCCTAAGAAGGACACAATTGAATACACTGTATTCGTTCGTTTCGGCATCGCCTGGGAAGAACTTGATGCAGTTGCATTCCAAGACGCAACTACAGAAGCCTAAAAATCTGTAATGCGTTCCCTTTGACTGGGGGTAGGGATAAACTCTCTACCCCCTTTCACACTTTATCTGGTATAATTAAATTAAAATCTAAGGAGGTTTTATCATGGCTGAAAAAGAAGAAAAGTCTGTAGAAACTTCTGTAGTTGAAGAAGCAGTTGTAGAAGCAGTTGCAGAACCAGTAGCAGAAGTAGTAGAAGACAAAGTAGTTGTTGCTCCAGAACCAACTAAAGAGGTACCAACATTGGGCTTCAACGAGGATGGCGTAATGGGTTCGACAACAACAAAGGCTAACAAAACAAAGAAGGAGCCTGTTGCTCCAGTAGAGACACCAGTAAACAAGGTTGCTCTATATTCTGAAAGAAACCTGTATGCTGATGGTTTTGGAAAGATTAATGTTGGCTACAACATTGTTCCAAAAAAGTATTCAGATTTCTGGTTAAAGCAACGTGGCGTTCGCTTGGCAACTCCACAAGAAGTTGCGGAGGCGTTTGCCTAAATGGAAGTGTTGAGAGTTCCACCATATCCAATTACAACTAAATGGGATGTCCCTGCAGCAAATACTGCATACTCTGTTTATGTTGAGGATTTGGTGGACCACTCAGCAGAAACAACAACACTAACATCTGACGCAAATAAACAAATATCATATGTTTTGCCAAAAAGCAAAGTTCAGTTTGATAGAGATTTTTTGTTTCAAGTTAAAGACTCGTCTGGTGAAATTGTTATAGATGATAATTTAGCAATATATAGACCATATGTTAATCCAAATACTTTAGCAACTACAGCAGACGAAATTGCAGAGTATAAAAGTTGGGAAATTATTGCTAGGTCTATTATGGACCAATATATGGGCAATGCTGATTTCTATAACCATAAATTGGTAATAGTAAAAGAAGGTCAGGGTGGAGATTATTTTCCAATTTGGCATCCAGTAAACAAAGTTTTAAAAGTATACGAGAACAATGTTCTTGTTTATAATGGCGAAGATATTGCATTAACAATAGCCACACAAACCCCAACAATATCTTCTGGAACAGTTACCCTAACGACTAGTTCCGCACACGGATTTGAGGTTGGTGATGTAGTAACTGTTTCCGCTGTTGTTCCAACTGGATATCGTGGAACATTTACAGTTACCGCAGTTCCGTCTACAACATCATTTAGTTTTGCAAACTCCACCACAGGAAATATAACAACTGCAGGTAGCGTTATAAGAATTTGGGAATATGAATACAAGACGCTGCTTGATGGTTCTGCTATTGCCAGGGTAGAGGCAAATGGAGACTACAATAGAAACGAATCTACCCCACTAAGAATACCTGCTGCATCTGGAGACTTAGGAGTATACGCAGGTTCTAGAAGCGGATATGTTGCATTTCCAGAAGGCTACGACTACACACTTGTTCTTGATGCTGGTCACAAAACAATTCCAGCAGATGTTGAAAAAGCCGCTACAATTTTGGTGCAAGAATTGAAATGCGGAAATAACGACTACTATAAAAGATTTGTAACACAATATAGCACAGACCAGTTTGATATTAGGTTTGCACCACAATTTTTGGAGGGAACTGGCAACATGCTCGTTGATAAGATTCTTAACAACTATAAGGGCAGCAACTTTAAGCCATCAGTACTATGACAACATGCGAAACTACAGACTTTGTTTATCCACTTATTGCAGATGTTTACTATCCAATAGTTGAAACTGGTGCTTATGGAAATATCAAAAAGACTTGGGTTTTGGATAGAGGTATAGCCTGTTTTTTTAATCCAGCAGGTAGCAAAAACAAACAAGACGTTGACACTGAAGCCAACATAAATATAGATAGTTCTTTTTTAGGTAGAACAAAAGCAGATGTAACTATGTCACAAAATAGTTCTTCATATTCTTTAACCAATATAATTCTTACAAATATTCGTGGCTCTGACGGTAAATCCATTTATAATGAAAGTGCTGGTGCACGTTCTGGAAAGCCAACACTGTTTGAGGTTTCAACCTTTAGTCCAGTAGTTGGACCATTTGGTACCGTAGATTTTTACAAAATAATGATAAGGCGTTCTGAAAATCAGGCGGTTGACCTATGATAGCCTCTTTTGACATAAAAAGTTTAGAAAAAGATTTAAAAAATTTGGTTGGCTATTCTACAGGATTTTTGGAAGGAATAGAAGAAGCAAAGCCAATACTAATGAATAACTTTGGTAGAACAATAGTAGATTCACTTAAAGAGTTTATAGACACCAATGCCAGAATAAATCCAGAATCTTTACATCACGTTTATGAATGGTATCAGACTGGTTCACCAGAAGCAAGATTATTTGACATAGACTATGCTGTAATTGGTAAAAACAGTTTGTCGTTTAACTATACTTTTTCACAATCTACTTCATATGCTGCAAATGCAACCGAACCATTTTATGATAAAGCCAACATAATGGAAAACGGAACACCTATCGTAATAAAGCCAAAACTAAATGGTGTACTAAGATTTGAAAAAGACGGTCAAGTAATTTTTACAAAAAAGCCAGTTGTTGTTTCTCAGCCTGGTGGAGAAATGGTTGCTGGAAGTTTTGAAAGAACGCTAAAAAACTTTTTCGATAACTACTTTACACAGTCATACATAATGTCTAGTGGAATAACAGAGCATTTTAAAAACCCTAAGACATATAAGCAAAATCTTAAATCTGGCATTAAGTCTGGTGGAAAAGCATTAGGCTTTAAGGTTGGATATGAATGGACAGCAAAAGGTGGTAGAATAGAACAATGAGCAAGACATCTATTTTGAATACCCCAGTATTATGGATAAATGCCTATTTACAGGAAAAACTAGAGGGTCTAGGATTTGACACTGTTCCGTTTTTTCCAACTACACCATCCACAATTAATGATGTTACAGAATATTTCCCACCAGGCGGTGTAATGTGTACATACGACAGACTACTAAGATTGCGTAAAAACCCTTTTCCCCACATTAAATGCGAAGAAATTCTTTACTATTTTTATGCAACAGCAGAAAATTCTATTATCAATATGATTAAAATTACTGAAAAAGTAAACAGACTTCTTGACAGAGAAGATGAGTCTGCAGAAGAATTAAACGCTTGGTGTGTTCAAAAAAAGTCTATAACTGTAGAGGGTGAAACCATTGAACCAAACTTTAGGTTTCATAATTTTAAAGTATTCCAACTTCAAGAAACTAGAGATATCATAAATTTTGGTACAGCCAGAACGTATGGCGGTAATAAGTTAGTCATTTACTACGACTATACAATGCTAGAACTTGATTAGTTTTAAAAGGCATGGTATACTTATACAGAGGAAACACCGTCCATATTTTACATATGAAAATGAGGTGAAAAAAATATGGCAACTTATAAAAGAGGTGAAAACGCCAACATTATTGTTGGTGCAGCCGCATTGTTTGTTACTAAGGACGCACAGTCTTTGGACAAGGACAATATTCCAGCATTCGTTGGTGGAGAATCCTACAAGGAAACTCTATCTTTGAGAGCAGAAGGAACAAGCAAGTTCCGTAACGTTGGTTATACCAACAACGGTCTTGAAATTACCTTTGCCCCAGACTTTGGTGAAGTTATGGTAGACCAACTACTAGACACAGCAAAGATGTTTAAGCAGGGTATGAAGGTTACACTAAAGACAACTCTTGCAGAGGCAACTCTAGAGAACCTACTTCTAGCAATTGCTGGTAAGGATGTAGACTTTAACCCAGACTACAACCTACTATCAACATCAACAGAAGTAACTTATCTAACCAGTTTGACTACTGGAACAGGCGTTGGAACAGTAGTTCCATCTTCTGCTTCTGCAGCAGGAACAGCAGTTGTTCAGAGCGTACTAAATATTACATCTGGTGACCTTGGTGACTACCCAGTAGAACGTGGTATTATCGCTGTAGGTCCAGGAACTGGAAATCTTGATGGTTTGAGTCCAAACTCTCCAAGTGTACAGGACCAGGCAGAGCGTGTTTACATTGCATACCGTGCTATCTCAATTGATAGCGTTACAGTATCAGCAAAGCGTGACTCAGCAACTGCGTTCGAAGTCAACTTCCGTCTTCTACCAGACAACACTGGAAGTTACGGAAAGATTGTAGACCGCACTTACTAAAACTAAATAATAACTGAATATTGTTGAGACTGCCCTGGGGATTCCTGGGGCAGTTTCTTTTGGTATAATAGATAGATGCCTACAAAAATATACGATACTCACGATGTTCAACTTATAGACGGAACTGTTCTAGAAATTTCTCCATTAAAAATTAAATACTTAAAAGAGTTTATGGAAAAATTTGAGTCAATAAAAGCAACTACAACAGACGATGATGCAATTCACATATTTACGGAATGTGTCAGAATAGCAATGAAACAGTTTTATCCAAGAATTAAAACGGTAGAGGATGTAGAAGACAGCCTTGACCTACCAACAATATATAGCATCATTGAGCACTGTGCAGGTATTAAAATAAATAAAGATTCAAATAGTAATGATGCTAATAAAACCAGCAACAATACGTCTGCAAATTCTAATAAAAGCAGTTGGGACGATTTAGACCTTGTGAAGTTAGAGTCAGAAATATTCATTTTGGGCATCTGGAAGAACTTTGATGACTTAGAAAAAAACATATCTATGCCAGAATTAATGGCAATATTAGAGACAACAAGAGAACTTGACTATAACGAAAAACGATTTTTGGCTGCCATGCAGGGCGTTGACTTAGACGAAACTAGTGGCAGAAACAAACAAGAGGTAGACCCTTGGGAAGCAATGAAAGCCAGGGTAGCGTCTAATGGTGCCACAAGCGACCCTAATGATATCTTATCTTACCAAGGACAACGTGCCGCTAGTGCTGGATTTGGAATAGGCATGGGTCTTGACTACGAAGTAATTTAACGAGGCATTGTGTGCTATAATTGAATAGAACCTTAAGGAGGATTCATGTCTACAACTGTAAACGAAACAAAGACTGTAGAGTTACTTGACGGAACTAAGATTTCTGTCAGACCATTGAAAATTTCTCTTCTACGCCCTTTTATGAAAAAGTTTGAGGGCATTGCAGAAGTAGCGGATGACAATGAAAAGTCCATGACTCTACTAATGGAGTGTGTTCAAATTGCTCTAAAGCAGTATGCTCCAGAAATGGCTTCAGACCTGAAGGCACTAGAAGACAATCTAGACCTTCCAACCGTATACAAGATTGTCGAAGAGGCATCTGGTATTAAACTTAGTGAAGCGTCACTAATTGGTGGTCTAATCAACGCCTAAAAAGTGGTGAAAAGTTGAATGGCTGATATTGAATCCAACATTAAAGTAAATATAGATACGTCAGATGCTCTGGCTCAACTTAAGTTACTTCAGCAACAAATATCAGCCTTTCAACAAGCCATGCGAAATGCTGGAGCCGCAAACGCTCAGGCTGCTGCTCAAATGCAGCAAAATCTTATAACCTCAATTAATGCTACTGGAAAATTCCAAGCAAATATTCAAACAATCAAAACAAGTGCAGAATCTTTTACCGAAGCACTTGAAAAGAATAAAATGTCTATTGGCGAATACTTTCGCTATGCTGGTGGGGCATCAAAAACTTTTGGTAAATTATTTAAATCAGAATTTGCAACAATTCAACAAGTTGCCATTGAACGAGTAAAGCAAATCCAGACCCAATACATTAAACTTGGTCGTGATGCTAATGGTGCTATGAAGGCTATTGCAGTTAAGCCACTGGCACTTGATATGGATAGTTTGGCAACAAAAACACAGATTGCTGCTCAACGCCAACAGTTGTTTAATCAACTAATGAAACAAGGCTCTACGCAACTTCTAAACTTTGGTAAGAACACACAGTGGGCTGGTAGACAGTTGATGGTTGGTTTTACAATTCCATTAACAATGATGGGGTCTGCAGCCGCAAAGTCTTATATGGAAATTGAAAAGGCTTCTATTAAATTAAAACGTGTTTATGGAGACCTAAACACTACAACAGAAGAAACCAATAAAATGGTTAGGTCTGTTCAAGCACTGGCAAATGAATTTACAAAGTATGGTCTTGCAGTATCCGAAACAATGGATATGGCTGCTAGTGCAGCAGCGATGGGTAAAACAGGTGCAGACCTATTAGCACAGGTAAGTCAGGCATCTAAACTTGCAGTTCTTGGTGGGGTAGAACAACAGCAAGCACTAGATACAACAATATCATTAACAAACGCCTTTAGGGTTTCCACTGAACAACTGGCATCAAGCGTTGACTTCTTAAACGCAGTAGAAAACCAGACTGTTCTTTCAATCGAAGACCTGACTATTGCTATTCCTAAAGCAGCCCCTGTTATTCAACAACTTGGTGGAGACGTTAAAGACCTAGCATTCTTTATGACCGCTATGCGTGAAGGTGGTATTAATGCTTCAGAAGGTGCTAACGCTTTAAAGTCTGGTCTTGCATCTCTTATTAACCCAACAGGAAAAGCATCACAATTTTTACAGGGTTTTGGAATTAACTTAAAAGGTATTGTAGAAGCAAATAAGGGAGATGTTCGTGGAACAGTTATTCAATTTGCTAAAGCACTGGATACGTTAGACCCACTAAACCGTGCTCGTGCTATTGAGCAACTGTTTGGAAAGTTTCAATTTTCTCGTCTTTCAACGCTGTTTCAAAACGTTATTGCGGAAGGTAGTCAGGCAAGTAGGGTTGCAACACTAACAAAAGAAACCACAGAAGAACTTGCAATTTTATCTGAACGAGAGTTGAAAAAAGTTGAAGACTCTCCAATGTATAAGTTTCAAAAATCTGTACAAGACTTACAAGCAAAACTTGCCCCTGTAGGAGAAGCATTCTTAAAAGCCATTACACCAATTGTTAAATTTGTTGGGGACTTGCTAGACAGATTTAATGGTCTTGGCGATGGAGCAAAAAACTTTTTGACAATTTTAGTGACCGCTGTAGCAGGTATTGGACCAGTTGTTCTTATGACATTCGGTCTTATTTCTAACGGTGTTGCAAATATTTTAAAACTGTTTACCAATATGAAGGCTTTTATTAATAAGTCAACTAAGCCTTCGGATATTCTTGGTGAACAGACTAAGTATATGACAACAGAACAGATAAGAAGTGCAGCAGTAGCAGCATCTCTAGACCAAGCACACGCTAAATTAAAACAAACATTTAC
>JACCDW011109723.1_pt1 | contig 17192 bp, 20 predicted proteins | sample 7449781 | NCBI WGS metagenome assembly JACCDW01 (sample SAMN15323449, study PRJNA562643) | freshwater metagenome | isolation source: river surface water | place: USA:Blue River Watershed | collected 2017-08-18
ATATGCGCTGACTTCCACTTTGAAACTCAAGGTGCAGCAGCACATCGCCCTTCTTGCCGGGCAGCTTGGCCCGCCAAACCTGATCGGCCTGCATCCTCTTCAAATCAGCCCCCACCAACTCGGTAGGAAAAGGCACCAGGGTGCGCTCATCCAAGCCCTCTAGCCAGGGGATGGGCACAAAGCCCCGCACCAGGTCCGCCACCATCCGGGGGGACGAGTACAACAACTTATAAGCGGCATCGCTTGGGCGTGGTGGCATGGTCAGACCCCATTCAAAGGCAGGGTCAAAATTGCACCACGAAATCAGGCCGTTGAAACAAAAATCACGAAGTGAATAGAACCGTTAATTTAACGGTAGATCTCAAGTGATCAATACACATGGATGAGTGTATCGGCTGGTCACCATAATTCGCGCCCCACAGGTGCGCCAAAATCGACCAAAGGCTGCAAATTTTCTTTGTTGATAAGGGCCAACAACTCCTGTAACCGGTATGACTTCTTAGCGGGTTTGAGAACAATATTGCCGTCCACGGTTTCCAACTCCAGGCGGTCGCCTAGTTCGATTCCCAAGTCTTTCATGACGGTAGCAGGTAGACGAACGGCACAGCTATTTCGCCACTTCACCACTTCGATATCCATAGAGCCTCCCAGCGGTAGATAAATTGTATATACCAAGGGGGGCGCGTCAAGCCGCCGCCGTTGTCTGGTGTGCGCGTGCATCGATGAACGCTTGAGTCTCATTTCTGAAAATACCTGTTGTTGATGGACGATGAACACAACATCAGGTGGGCAGTGTTGAGCAACAGCGACTGGTGCGTCAATCAATATCGGTGGTTTGGGTGATATTTACCAAACGCAAGAGGCAGGGGTGGGTCAGCAAAGTGAAGATGACGTACACCTCAGTCAGAGGGCAAAACCTGGTCATTGGAAAAGCCTGGGTCAGTTAACTGAAAATACTCATGTGCTGCTTTTAATTTTCCAGATTGTTTGTTGAGTTTAGGCTCAATGACTTCGATCAAAATACCTTCAAACTCGTTTAGCGCATGCCGATATCGATAGCCACCAATTAACGCATTAGAATTTGTAAAAACGTTAGCAAGGGAACCGTTAGCATTTACTTTGCGAAAACCTAACCACGTGAAATAGACCCAACGATTCCAAAGAGAATCTTTCATATGAGCTTTTAAGCGTGAAAATAAAGTGGCCCGGCCATTACCGGCCTGACCGACATAAATAATGTTTTGATCTCTGTCATAGAGAACATAAACACCAATTTGGGTTCGAAAATCAACTTTTTGATTCTGAAGGCCCTTTCTAAAACCTTTTAGATGGCCTGCCTGTCCACCTCCTCCTCGGCCAACATAGAGATGTTCCCTTTCCCATAAAAAACCGTAATTCTTTATGATTGCCATTTTGTCTCCTTAAATATTTTCAAAAAATTCGGTGTCAAGCCGCTTCAAGACAAACGACTCGGCAATGGACACAACCAGGTTGTGTTCGATCATGAGTTGCGCCAGGTGGGCGCCGTCGATCAGGATGATGCGTTTGTCAGATTTGATTTCTGAGATGGCTTGTTTGGCGGCAGGCGTGAATGTGCTGGTGGTGAGGAACACGCCTTTTTTGACGCCTTTGATCTCGAGAGCGCCGATGAAGTTGCGCACTGGGCCCTCACCGACTGAGCCTTGCCAGCATTTGGCTTGGAGGTAGATGGTGTCCAGTCCCAAGGGGTCTTCGTTGATGATGCCTTCAACGCCACCATCACTGGATTGACCCACTGAGCGGCCAGCATCGCGTTGGTTGCCGCCATACCCCATGGCCAGGAACAGTTTCACCACCAGTTGCTCAAAAAAGGAGGGCTCGCATTGTTTGATTTCGTCGATGACTACGGCGGCGAGTGCCTCGTTGGCAGATTTAAGAATTTGGGCCATGCCCTCTTGGGGGCCTTCTGTTGACGCGCTGATCGGGTCGAATTCCAGCTCTGCCGTTTTTCCTTCAACGGTTGGCTTATGCTTGGTTTCGGGGGTGAGTTGGCTGTTTTGCCATTCATAGTATTTGCGGCGAACTTCCAATACAAACGCTTGGCCGTCGTAGGGTTGATGGACCACTTGGCGACCTTCCTGGGTGATGGCCCAAGTGCCGCCCTGTTTGGTGGCAAAGCCAGCCCGTTTCAGACCGATGGAGGCAAAGGCAAAAATGGATTGCCAACGGATGAGGCCGCTGTCGTAAATTTCTGTGGCCCAATCATCGAGATCGACAGAGGATGCGATGGCTTGGTGCAGCTGGCTTTTTTTGAGTTGGCCATTGGGTGCTTTATCGAGTGCTGTGAGGGCGGCATAGAACATGGCCGCGATGAGTTTTGACGACCGGGAGGGTGTCGGTGGTTCTGTGTTGGCAGGAGGCATTTGGTTCATAAGTTGATACCATACTAACACTATTGTTTGGCATAATGCAACCTTCGTATTCAAAACAATGCAATGCCATTTCTGGACTGGGTCAACAAGAGCCACGCAACCGGCGTGGCCAGGGGCGTGCCGTATCACCTGCTGAAGCTGGTGAGTAGCCATGGCAGCGACGAGGATGGCGCGGGGCGCAATGTGGCGGGGCAGATCGGGCACAAATTGGCAACTCATTAGTTGGGCCCACAGTCGGCAATCAAACTTCAACGCGGTTTGGCGTCGTTGCTTGCAGTGACTGATTTTTAAGCCCACACAACAACCGCCCCCCCAAAAACCTGATGGATCAACAGACTGGAGCCAAGTCAAAGACGTCACCATCCTTGAAGCGATTGACTATCATGACTGAACAAAATTTGAAAAGCTATGACAAGCTGGCAGACTTTGCGCCAGACTGGGTCGTGCAGCCCGGTGACATCATTGCCGAGCGGCTGGAAGAGCTTGGCTGGTCGCAAGCCGAATTCGCCATCCGAACGGAATTCACGCGCAAGCATGTCAATTTGCTGATCAAGGGCAACGCCAGCATCACCGACGAAACCGCCATCAAGTTGGAGCGCGTGCTTGGAAGCTCTGTGCGGTATTGGTTGAATCTGGAGGCGCAGTGCCGTGAACACGAGGCCAAGAGCAAGGCTATCGAAGCTTTGTCTGCTTCAAGCGCATGGCTAAAATAATTTTATACAGTAGTCGTTCATGAGGCCACCCGCTTGGCCAGTGTGTCGTCTATTTTGCAGCATGCTTCCTCAACTTGCTTGAAATAGGCCATGTCCCTGACCCGGTCGTTGACCGATGCGGCTGCATCACCCCGCTTCAATTTGACTTGGGTAAAAAATTCCATGCTCTGCGTGACGTAGTGGTTGATTTGAAATCTCTCATTGTCGGAGATCACCTTGTCAGAGTCGATGTGCCTGACTTTGTGGATGTCCAGTGAATGGCAGGTTTTTATTTTGCAAGGCCGGACGATGTATTTGGTGTTCGTGTGCGATCCAATCGCTTCCATTCTGTGCACCAAGCGGCGGCGCAGGCTGTCCGGGTGCTGGTCGTGATTGCTGCTGCCAAATACGCTCCAATTGACATATATGAGGTCGAATTCCTGGTATTGGTCGAGTGCGCTGGAAACAGGGGTGCCGTCTTTGCAAAACCAGAATTCATCCAGATCGGCGATTAGTAGCCATTGAAACCTGGCCGGGATTTTGAATTTTTTTAATGCTGTGTGGTAATGCTGTGTTTGTTGGTGCCTTTGCGGCAAGACGATGCATTCAACCAGCCCCTGAATGGCATATTTCCAGGCTATTTGTACGCTGTCGTCGGTGCTGCCGTTGTCAATGAGGAATATTTTGTCGGCACCTTGTTCTTTGTAATGGGTGATCCATTCATCCAGGTTCAATGCCTCGTTTTTCATGATGCCCATGACGGCGAGCTTGAGCTTGCTGCTTTCCATCAGGGCACGATGCACTCGACGGCTGGCCAGCCGCCTTTCGTTCCACGTTCGCAGTGAGTTAATCAGCCCCAAAAAAATGAGATCCTTGGTCGTGACGCAACAAAATCCGGCACAACAAAATTTGTCGCTTAAAAGAATACTATTGTTTCTAAATATAAAGCAGGCGGGTCGAAGATTCAACCCCCCCAATATGTTTCAGCGCTCTGGTGGTTTTCAGGGGCGGGTTGCGGATCAAAGATGCTGGTGGCTTCTGACACGCTATACTTGAAACGCGCCGATTTGCTCCAGCTTGCGGGCGCGAAGGGTGGCTTGTGGCTGCCCCCAAAAATACCGCTAAAGAGGTCGTCCGATCCGTCAACGCTTCTTTGGCCCACACACACAGGACGACATGAGTTTGATAGCCCAGCCCCAGTCGATGCACTTTGACGCTGCTTTGCCCTTGCAAAGCGGTGCCAGCATCAGTGGCTACGACTTGGCTTATGAAACCTATGGCACGCTGAACGCCCGCCGCGACAATGCGGTGCTGATTTGCCATGCGCTGAATGCCTCGCACCATGTGGCGGGGGTGTACGCGGGGCAAGACCGCAGCGAGGGGTGGTGGGACAATATGATCGGGCCGGGCAAGCCGGTGGATACCAACCGTTTTTTTGTGATCGGGGTGAACAACCTGGGCTCGTGTTTTGGCTCGACGGGCCCGATGCACCAGAACCCGGCCACCGGGCAGATTTATGGCGCCGATTTCCCGGTGGTGACGGTGGAAGACTGGGTGAACGCGCAGGCCCGCTTGCTGGACCAATTGGGCATAGACCAGTTGGCCGCAGTGATGGGGGGAAGTCTGGGCGGCATGCAGGCGCTGAGTTGGACGATCCAGCACCCGCAGCGGGTGCGCCATGCGGTGGTGATTGCCAGTGCCCCCAACTTAACCGCTGAGAACATTGCATTCAATGAGGTGGCACGTCGAGCCATTGTGACCGACCCCGATTTCCATGGCGGTCATTTTTATCGCCACGACACGCTGCCCCGGCGCGGTTTGCGCATCGCCCGCATGATCGGACACATCACTTATCTGAGTGACGATGTGATGAACGAGAAGTTTGGCCGTGAATTGCGTGAGGCGGTGAGCAGCCATGCCAGTGGTTATAAGTTCAGCACGCAAGAGGTGGAGTTTCAGATTGAGAGCTATTTGCGGCATCAGGGCGACAAGTTCAGCGAGTACTTTGACGCCAATACTTACCTGTTGATCACGCGGGCGCTCGATTACTTTGACCCGGCACGGCAACACGGCGGCGATTTGTCGCGTGCCTTGGCGGTGACGCGGGCCAAGTTCTTGCTGGTGAGTTTTAGCACCGACTGGCGTTTTTCTCCGGCGCGCAGCCGCGAGTTGGTGAAGGCTTTGCTGGATAACCAGCGTGAGGTGAGCTATGCAGAGATTGATGCGCCGCATGGGCATGATGCGTTTTTGCTGGATGACGCCAGATATTTGAATTTGGTGGCCGCTTATTTCGACCGCATCCACCAAGGGGGGCAGGCATGAGTGACCCGCAAACCATGCGCGCCCTGGCCGAGTTGGTGCCGGTGGGCAGCCGGGTGCTGGATTTGGGCTGTGGTGACGGTGCCCTGTTGGAGTTGCTGCAAAAGGAGCGCCGCTGTACCGGGTACGGGGTTGAGCTGGATGATGGCAATGTGTTGGCCTGTGCCCGCCGGGGTGTGCAGGTGTTGCAGCTGAACCTCGATCAGGGTTTGACCCTGTTTGGTGACCAGAGTTTTGATGTGGTGTTGCAAATTGATACGCTGCAACATTTGCGCAATGCCGAAACCATGTTGCGCGAAACGGCCCGGGTTGGGCGCATGGGGATTGTGGCTTTCCCCAATTTTGCACATTGGCCCAATCGCCTATCGGTGTTGACCGGTCGGATGCCTGTGACGCGCCGCTTGCCTTACCAGTGGTACAACACACCGAATATAAGGGTGGGCACTTATGCCGATTTTCAGGCGCTGGCCGAGCAAAACGGGCTGAAGGTGCTGGACGCCTTTGGCGTGCATGAGGGGCAGGTGGTTCGTTGGTGGCCCAATGCCCGCGCCAGCACCGCCGTTTTTCAGTTCATGCGTTGACCTCGTTTGCGCCTGAGCGCGACAATCTAAACATTCAATGCAATGAGGAGGAGTACACATGGGAACCCAAATTCAGCTTCAATCTGCCGATGGCTTCAAGTTTGACGCTTATGTCGCGCAACCCGCCCAAGCCCCGCGTGCCGCTGTGGTGGTGCTGCAAGAGATTTTTGGCGTGAACGACCACATACGCCACGTGGCCGATGGGTATGCGCAAGCGGGTTACTTGGCCATAGCCCCTGCCACTTTTGCCCGCTCAAAAACCGGTGTGGAGTTGGGCTATACGCCCGAGGACATGAACGCGGGTTTTGCCCTGAAGACCGCGATTGAAGGCCTGCCCAACCCTGGCGTGCTGGCTGACATTCAGGCGGCGGTGGACCATGCGGCTGCCCAGACCAAGGGCAAGGTGGGGATTGTGGGTTATTGCTGGGGCGGTCTTCTGACATGGCGCAGCGCGGCCCTGGTGCGTGGCTTGAGCGCGGCAGCTCCTTACTATGGCGGCGGGGTGACGACTGAGGCCGAGGCGCAGCGCAAGCCCTTGTGCCCGGTGATGGCCCACTTTGGCGATAAAGACCACTGGATTCCGATGGAGACGGTGGAGGCATTCAAAAAGGCCCAACCGCAGGTGCAGGTGTTTGTCTATGAGGCCGACCACGGCTTCAATTGCGACCAGCGTGGCTCGTTCAACGCCCCTGCGGCGCAGCTCGCCCGCCAGCGCACGCTGGACTTTTTTGCCCAGCACTTGGCTTGATGCGGAAATTGGGGTCTGACCCCAATGAGCGTCACCCCAATCAACGTGACCCTGATTTAGGTGTGCGGGTGGCTGTGGCTGTCCGCACGGTATGGGGTGGGTGGCGTAGGTCGAGGTGCTGTTGAGGATGTTTGCAGCGACTGGTCGGTGCGGTTTTGCATACTAAAATATTTTTATTTCTTTAAAAGTAATCCCATACAATGCATAAAAGACGCGCATGGTGCGCGTTTGGGCGGTGACAGGCCCTGAGAGATCGCATGACAAACCATCACGAATCAAGCCCCGGTGAGACGGGCAAGTTTGGCCACACCCCGGCCCGGATCAGCCAGACTGAGCCGATGGGTTTGAAGCGCAGACATTTCATGGGAACTGCATTGGCGCTGGATGCCGCCGCGCTGCTGGCTGCTTGTGGTGGCGGCGGTGGTGGTGGCACGGGCAGTACGGGTATGAGTGGCAGTGGTTCCAGTAGCAGTTCCGGCAGCGGTTCGAGCAGCGGTTCGGTGAGCGGATCGTCGAGTGGTTCAGGCAGTGGGTCTGCGAGTGGATCGAGCAGCGGTTCGGGCAGTGGCAGTGCGGCACCCACCAATTGGGTGGTATCTACTTGGGCGGGGACGGGGGCAACTGCACCGTTTGTCGATGGCACAGGTGGGACGGCGACTTTTAGTGTTCCGTATGGGGTGGCCGTGGACACAAGTGGCAATGTGTATGTGGCAGATAGCTCTGGTCATATGATTCGAAAGATCACCGCAGCGGGTGTGGTCAGCACATTGGCAGGCACGGGGTCAATAGGCATGGTCAATGGCACAGGCAGTACGGCGCAGTTCAACAACCCGACTGGCGTCGCCGTGGACACAAGCGGCAATGTGTTTGTGGCAGAGTACAACAGTCATTTGATACGCAAGATCAGCGCTGAGGGCGTGGTCAGTACTTTTGCCGGGGTGGTGAATACACCAAGTTATATGGATGGCGCAGGCAGCACGGCGAAATTTAATTACCCGAATGGCGTCGCCTTGGACTCTAGCGGCAATGTGTTTGTAGCGGATTACAGCAACCACATGGTCCGCAAGATCAGCACCGCGGGCGTGGTCAGCACTTTGGCGGGTGTGGGGTCGGCTGGTTATCTGGATGGTGCGGGGCACACGGCGCGATTGAACTACCCTTCCGGCGTTGCTGTAGACCATCTCGACAATGTGTATGTGGCGGATCAGAGCAACCACCTGATCCGCAAAATCACCCAACAGGGAGTGGTCAGTACTTTGGCGGGAACTTTGCTGTCTGCCGGCACTGCGAATGGAGCGGGCGCAACGGCACAATTTAGAACCCCCACCGGCGTGGCTGTAGATATTTATGGCCATGTGTATGTGGCTGATTACAACAACCACCTGATCCGCCAGATCAGCGCTGCGGGCGTGGTCAGCACCATGGCCGGTGTGGGTGGAAGCTTGGGTTATACCGAGGGTTCGGGCAGTACGGCGAAATTTAACTACCCAACTGGCGTCGCTGTGGACAGCAGTGGGCAGGTGTATGTGGCAGATGGATTCAACCATCGCATTCGTAAGCTCACACCGATTTAATCGAGGTTGACCGAAAGCTTGGAAGTCGTTGGGGACTGAGCCCAATGACTGTGATTTAACTTGCGGTCTTGCCCATGTTTTTAGAGTTTGGCGTGAGCGAAACTTTAGCCAGAAAATGGGCCACCCATTGAAATGCGCAACGGCCCAGGGTGCCTGTCAGCGGTGGAGGACTTCGGCGGCGTCGAGGGCGAAGTAGGTGAGGATGCCGTCGGCCCCGGCGCGTTTGAAGGCGAGGAGGCTTTCCATCATGACGGCTTCGCGGTCTAGCCAGCCATTTTGGGCGGCGGCCATGAGCATGGCATATTCGCCCGAGACTTGGTAGGCAAAGGTGGGGACGCCAAAGGTTTCTTTGACGCGGCGGACGATGTCGAGGTAGGGCATGCCGGGTTTGACCATGACGAGGTCGGCGCCTTCCTGGATGTCCATGGCGACTTCGCGCAGGGCTTCTTCGGTGTTGCCGGGGTCCATTTGGTAGACCTTTTTGTTGCTCTTGCCGAGGTTGGCGGCGGAGCCGACGGCGTCGCGGAAGGGGCCATAGAAGGCGCTGGCGTATTTGGCGCTGTAGGCCATGATGCGGGTGTGGACGTGGCCGCCGGCTTCGAGCGCTTGGCGGATGGCGCCGATGCGCCCGTCCATCATGTCGCTGGGGGCGACAAAGTCGACACCGGCCTGGGCCTGGACGACGGCTTGTTGGACCAGCACCTCGACGGTGGGGTCGTTCATGATGTAGCCGTCGGCGTCAAGCAGGCCGTCTTGGCCGTGGCTGGTGAAAGGGTCTAGGGCCACATCGGTGAGTACGCCCAGTTCGGGGAAGTGTTTTTTGAGTTCGCGGACCACGCGTGGGACCAAGCCGCTGGGGTTGGTGGCCTCACGGCCATCGGGCGTTTTTAAGGCGGGGTCAATGACCGGGAAGAGGGCCAGCACGGGCACGCCCAATTTCACGCAGCGTTCGGCCACGGGCAGGAGGAGGTCTAGGCTGACACGCTCGACGCCGGGCATGGAGGCCACGGTTTCGCGGCGTTTTTGGCCGTCGAGGACGAAGACGGGGTAGATGAGGTCGTCGACGCTGAGGTTGTGCTCGCGCACCAGGCGGCGGGTGTAGTCGTCGCGGCGCAGGCGGCGCAGGCGGGTGGCGGGGAAGGTGGTGGGTAGGGGTTTCATGCTGAAAATTGTGCCTCAGCGACGCTTGGCCGTCTACTTTTACAGACAGCCTGAATCGTCAACCTGACGCGTCGATGACAAAAGCGGCTTGAGTCCACTGGTGTTTTTTCGGGGTTGTGGGCTTGGGGGGGCTTTGTTAGATTCTCGGTCGGGGGCGCAAGCCCTCCCCGCTTTACCTCCCTGAGCGGGGATCGCCTGTCTTAGGGCAAGCGGTCTTCAGGCCCGGCTTAGCCGGGCTTTTTTTATGCCTGTTGCGCCCGTGAGGGCCTACACTTGGAGGCATGCTTTGGATCAAGACCCTACACATTGTTCTGGTGACCAGCTGGTTTGCAGGTTTGTTTTATTTGCCACGCATTTATGTGAACCTGGCCATGGTGGCGCCTGAGTCGCAGGCCGAGCGCGAGCGCTTGTTGACGATGGCGCGCAAACTGTTGCGTTTCATGAACATTTTGATGGTGCCGGCCTTGGGTTTGGGGCTGGTGCTGTGGCTGTACTATGGGATAGGGATGGGGCCGGGCAACCCCTGGATGCATGCGAAGTTGTTTTTTGTGGTGCTGGCTTTGGGGTACCACCATGTTTGCGCGCGGCTGTTGCGGCGTCTGGAAGCGGGCACTGTGAGCCACAGCCACCTCTGGTACAGGGGGTTCAATGAGTGGCCGGTGTTGATCATGCTGATCACGGTGGCCCTGGTGGTGATTAAGCCGGCCGATCTGGGCGAATTTTTTCTGCACCTGACTTTGCCAGTGATCGGTTTGATTGCCTTGGCCTGGGTCACCATACGGGCCCAGCGGCGCTAAGCATCGGGCGGGGCCATGTCAGCACCCCATGCGCGCACTTCTGCCCGCCCTTTGGCCTGGTTGTATGCGGCACTGATTGTTTACGCCAGTTTGTCGCCGTTTGGGCCGTGGCGAGATCAGGACATTGCGCCCTGGGCTTTTTTGGCGGCGCCGCGCACGCCTTATTGGTCGGCGTTTGACCTGGTGGCGAATTTGCTGGGCTATGCGCCGCTGGGTTTTTGGGTGGCTTTGGCTTATTTGCGGCTGGGGCACAGGCATGGGGCTTGGTGGCGAGGCTGGCTGGCCGGCAGCCTGTTGTCGTTGCTCATGGAGGGTTTGCAGAGTTATTTGCCGATGCGGGTGCCGTCGCAGTCGGATTGGTTGCTGAACACGCTGGGCGCAGGGCTGGGGGCGGGTTTGGCGCAGGCGTTGGAGCGACGCGGGTATTTGTTGCGATATAGCGCGATGCGCCAGCGCTGGTTTGTGGATGACACGGACGGGGCTTTGCCTTTGTTGCTGACCTGGCCTTTGGCGCTGATGTGCCCGCTGGCCTTGCCTTTGGGTTTGGGGCAGGTGTTTGAGCGGCTGGAGGGTTTTTTGGCACGGCTGTTGTCGAACACGCCATTTCTGGAGTGGTTGCCGATGCGGGCGGTGGAGTTGCAACCCCTCACGCCGGCCCACCAGTCTTTGGCGGTGGCGCTGGGTTTGATGTTGCCGCTGTTGCTGGCGTTTTCAGTGATGCCCAAGCGGCTGGCGCGTTGGTATGCGTGGTGGGGTTTGATGGGCTTGGCTTTTTTGGCCAGCAGTTTGTCTGGCGCATTGACCTTGGGGCCGCTGCAGGGTTGGGCCTGGCTGACCCGGCCAGTGGGGGTGGGGCTGGCCTTGGGTGGGCTGGCCAGTTTGGGGGCGGTTTATTTGGGCATGCGGGTGAACCTGGTGCTGTTGCTGGTGGTGGCGCTGGTCCATTCGGCTCTAGTGAATTTGGCCCCGATGGATGTTTATTTTGACCAGAACCTGCAGACCTGGGAGCAGGGGCGATTTATCCGCTTTCATGGTTTGGCGCAGTGGCTGAGTTGGTTGTGGCCTTATGCCCTGATGGTGGATGTGATGCGCCGTTTGGCGAGGTAGGCCTGGAAGGAATATCTCGGATAATGGGCCCATGACTTCTGACACTTCATACTACAAGCATCATGTGTTTTTCTGCCTGAATCAGCGCGAGGCACCTGAGGCCTGTTGTGCCCAGCAAGGCGCGCAGCAGGCGTTTGAGCATTGCAAATCGCGGGTGAAGCAGTTGGGCCTGGCCGGGCCCGGCGGGGTGCGGGTGAATAAGGCGGGTTGTTTGGACCGCTGCGCGGGGGGGCCGATTTTGGTGGTGTACCCGCAGGAGACTTGGTACACCTATGTCGACAAGAGCGACATTGATGAGATTGTGGAGCGCCATTTGCAAAAGGGCGAGGTCGTGACGCGTTTGCTGACGCCGCCTGATGTGGGGCGTTGAAAGCGATGAATGCCCAGACTGAGCGTTTGAGCGCGAAGGGCGAGGCGGGCCTGATCGAGGCGCTGTTGGATAGGCCCCAAGGCCCGAGTCGGGGGCATGCGGTGGTGGCCCATCCGCACCCTTTGTTTGGCGGCACGATGGACAACAAGGTGGTTCAGACACTGGCGCGTGCATTGGTGCAATGCGGGTGGACCACGTTGCGCTTTAACTTCCGGGGGGTCGGGGCGAGCCAGGGGACGCATGACGACGGGGTGGGCGAGGCGCGCGATATGCTGGCCCTGGTGCAGCAGTGGGCGCCGCAAGGGCCTTTGGCTTTGGCGGGTTTTTCTTTTGGTGCGTTTGTCACCAGCCATGTGTTGGCCGAGTTGCACCCAGGGCGTGAGATAGAGAAGGTGGTGTTGGTGGGCACGGCAGCGTCCAGGTTTGAGGTGGCGCCGATGGCGCCCGAGTTGCACGACCGCACTCTGGTGATTCACGGGGAAGCCGATGACACGGTGCCTTTGGCCAGCGTGATGGATTGGGCGCGGCCCCAAGGGCTGCCGGTGTTGGTGGTGCCGGGCGGGGGGCACTTTTTTCATGGCCAGCTCACGCCGCTGAAAAATTGGGTGGTGCGTCACCTGTTGGCCTGAAGTTCTGCGGCGATAATCAGAGGCATGGCAGCGGCGCGAATGGCGCGCCCTGTTTATTTTTTCTTTTTTTCTCTGGGCATCATGATTCGTTTGGTCAGCAAGTGGGTGGGGTTGTGTGTTTGCGTCTGGTTTGTGGGCGCTGTTTGGGCCCAAACCCCCGCCCCCCCTGAGATTGCCGCCCGCGCGTACATATTGGTGGATGTTTCGGCCAATCAGGTGTTGGCCGAGCAACAGGCGGATGAGCCGGTGGAGCCCGCTTCGCTGACGAAGCTGATGACCGCGTATGTGGTGTTTGATGCCTTGCGCGCGCAAAAAATCACTTTGCAGCAAACCTTGCCGGTGAGCCAGAGGGCGTGGAAGATGCCTGGCTCGAGGATGTTCATAGACCCGAAGATGAATGTGCCGGTGGAGGATTTGCTCAAGGGCATGATTGTGCAGTCGGGCAATGACGCCACTGTGGCGCTGGCCGAGGGGGTGGGCGGCACGCTGGAGCGGTTTGTGGAGTTGATGAACCGGCAGGCCAAGGCTTTGGGCATGACCCGCACGATGTATAAAAACCCGGAAGGTCTGACTGAGCCGGGCCACACCACGACCGCCCGCGACCTGGCGCTGTTGGCGCAGCGCCTGATGCAGGATTTTCCGGATCGGGTGGCGTATTACGCCCTCAAAAAATACCGCTACCCCGGTACGCCGGCGGCCAATGACACGAACCGCAATTTGTTGCTCTTTCGTGACCCTTCTGTCGATGGCCTGAAAACAGGCTATACCCAGGCCGCCGGTTATTGCATGGTGGCGACCGCACAGCGGGAAGTGCCGGGGCTGAAGTCGCGCCGTCTGCTCTCTATTGTGTTGGGTGCGGCCAGTGAGAACGCCAGAGCCCAGGAGAGCCAGAAGTTGCTGAATTGGGGCTATACGGCGTTTGAGGCGGTCAAGTTGTTTGACGCGGGGCAGGCGGTGTTGCGGGCCCCGGTGTGGAAAGGGCGCGCCAATCAGGTGGCGTTGGGGCGGCCCGAGACTTTGGTGGTGGCGGTGCCGGGCGGTCAGGCCGCCAAGCTGCGCTCGGAGGTGGCCCGCCCCGACCCGCTGGTGGCCCCGATGGCCAAAGGACAGCCGGTGGGCCGCCTGAAAATTTATGTGGGCGAGCAATTACTTACAGAAAAACCCCTGTTGGCTCTGGAGTCTGTGGATGAGTCTGGGGTGATTGGGCGGGCCTGGGACGCGATCCGTCTGTGGATCAAGTGAGGCGGGCGCTGAATCAGGCGATGTGCCCTGGCCGTTCAGGTCAGGGAAACCCTTAACAACACCGCAAAAGGTGTTACACTAGAAGGCTTTTCGGCGTTTGCCGAAGGGATTCACGTTTTCGTTTTAATCACGTTTAGGGACGTTTTCAATGCCAACCATCAATCAATTGGTGCGTCAAGGACGAGAGGTTGAAAAGACCAAGTCCAAGAGCCCTGCGATGCAAAACTCGCCACAGCGTCGTGGCGTTTGCACTCGCGTTTACACCACCACCCCGAAGAAGCCGAACTCGGCCTTGCGTAAAGTCGCCAAAGTGCGCCTGACCAATGGCTTTGAGGTGATTTCGTACATCGGCGGTGAAGGCCACAACCTGCAAGAACACTCGGTCGTGCTCGTGCGCGGCGGTCGTGTCAAAGACTTGCCCGGTGTGCGTTATCACATCGTGCGCGGCTCGCTTGACCTGCAAGGCGTCAAAGACCGCAAACAGGCCCGTTCGAAGTACGGTGCCAAGCGTCCCAAGAAGGCTTAAAAACTCTTGGAAATCGGTGTTCCGGTGTGGCTGGGCAAGCCCATCAGGAACGAAGTGACCCCAGCCTTCCGTGTTGGAAGAAGGGTCGAGTAAGTAAGGGTTTAGGAATGACCCTTGCGGTGCCCGAGAGGGTGCCAACTGAAGCAAATGAGGTGAAAAAATGCCACGTCGTCGCGAAGTCCCCAAACGTGAAATCCTGCCTGACCCGAAATACGGCAATGTCGAGCTGTCCAAATTCATGAACGTGATCATGGAAGGCGGCAAGAAGGCCGTGGCCGAGCGCATCATTTATGGTGCCCTCGAGCAAATTGAGACCAAGACGGGCAAAGACCCGCTGGAGCTCTTTAATATTGCCATCAACAACGTCAAACCCATGGTCGAGGTGAAGTCTCGCCGTGTCGGTGGCGCCAACTATCAGGTGCCCGTCGAAGTGCGCCCGGTGCGCCGTTTGGCCTTGTCGATGCGCTGGCTGAAAGAAGCCGCGCGCAAGCGCAGCGAAAAGTCCATGGCTTTGCGCCTGGCCAACGAACTGATTGAAGCGTCCGAAGGGCGCGGCGGTGCCATGAAAAAGCGTGACGAAGTTCACCGCATGGCCGAAGCCAACAAAGCCTTCAGCCACTTCCGCTTCTAATCTTTAAAGGTATTCATCATGGCTCGCAAGACACCCATCGAGCGCTATCGCAATATTGGTATTTCGGCGCACATCGACGCTGGCAAGACCACCACGACCGAGCGCATTCTGTTTTATACCGGCGTCAACCACAAGATTGGTGAAGTGCACGACGGTGCCGCCACCATGGACTGGATGGAGCAGGAGCAAGAGCGTGGCATCACGATCACTTCGGCGGCCACCACCTGCTTCTGGAAGGGCATGGACATGTCCTACCCCGAGCACCGCTTCAACATCATCGACACCCCGGGCCACGTGGACTTCACCATTGAAGTCGAGCGCTCGATGCGCGTGCTCGATGGCGCTTGCATGGTTTACTGTGCGGTGGGCGGCGTGCAGCCTCAGTCTGAGACGGTTTGGCGTCAGGCCAACAAGTACAAAGTGCCGCGCTTGGCCTTTGTCAACAAGATGGACCGCACGGGCGCCAACTTCTTCAAGGTCGTTGACCAGATGAAGACCCGCCTGAAGGCCACCCCGGTGCCGATCGTGATTCCCATCGGTGCCGAAGAAAACTTCACCGGTGTGGTGGACTTGCTGAAGATGAAGGCCATCATTTGGGATGAGGCTTCGCAAGGCATGAAGTTCAACTACGAAGACATTCCGGCAGATTTGTTGGAGCAGGCCAAAGAGTGGCGCGAGAAGATGGTGGAGGCTGCGGCCGAAGCATCGGAAGAGCTGATGAACAAGTACCTCGAAGGGGGTGACTTGACCGAAGAGGAAATCAAACTTGGCATTCGCACCCGCACCATCGCGACGGAAATCCAGCCGATGCTGTGTGGCACCGCGTTCAAGAACAAGGGCGTGCAGCGCATGCTCGATGCCGTGATCGACTTCCTGCCTTCGCCGGTGGACATTCCCCCGGTGGCCGGTACCGATGAGGACGAGAAAGAGGTTTCTCGCAAGGCGGACGACGGCGAGAAGTTCTCGGCCCTGGCGTTCAAGTTGATGACCGACCCGTTTGTGGGCCAGTTGACCTTTGTGCGTGTTTACTCGGGTGTGCTCTCTAAGGGCGATACCGTTTACAACCCGGTCAAGGGCAAGAAAGAACGAATTGGCCGTATTGTGCAGATGCACGCCAATAACCGCGAAGAAATCGAAGAGATTCGCGCCGGTGACATCGCCGCTTGCGTGGGCCTGAAAGAAGTGACCACGGGTGAGACCCTGTGCGACCCCGATAGCGTGGTGACGCTGGAGCGCATGGTGTTCCCCGAGCCTGTGATTGCGCAGGCCGTTGAGCCCAAGACCAAGGCCGACCAGGAGAAGATGGGCATTGCCCTGCAACGCCTGGCCGCGGAAGATCCTTCGTTCCGCGTGAAGACCGATGAAGAGTCGGGCCAGACCATCATTGCCGGTATGGGCGAGTTGCACCTGGAAATCATTGTGGACCGCATGAAGCGCGAGTTTGGCGTGGAAGCCAACGTGGGCAAGCCCCAGGTGGCGTACCGCGAAACTGTGCGCAAATCGGTGTCTGATGTGGAAGGCAAGTTTGTGCGCCAGTCGGGCGGTAAGGGCCAGTACGGTCACGTGGTGTTCCGTTTGGAGCCCAATGAGGCCGGTAAGGGTTTTGAGTTCCTCGACGAAATCAAGGGCGGTGTGGTGCCGCGCGAATACATTCCTGCGGTGGAAAAGGGCGTGGTCGAAGCGCTCAACAGCGGTGTGTTGGCGGGCTACCCCGTGGTCGACGTGAAAGTGGCGTTGACCTTCGGTTCGTACCACGACGTGGACTCTTCCGAGCAGGCCTTCAAGATGGCCGCCATCTTTGGTTTCAAAGAGGCCGCCAGAAAAGCCAGCCCCGTGATTCTGGAGCCGATGATGGCCGTGGAGGTGGAAACCCCCGAGGACTACGCCGGTAACGTGATGGGCGATTTGTCTTCACGCCGTGGCATGGTCCAGGGCATGGAAGACATGCCAGGCGGCGGCAAGGCGATCAAGGCCGAAGTGCCCTTGTCTGAGATGTTTGGTTACTCGACCACTTTGCGCAGCATGTCGCAAGGTCGCGCCACCTACACCATGGAATTCAAGCACTACGCCGAAGCCCCCCGCAACGTCGCTGAAGCGATTGTCGCGGCAAGGGCCAAGTGAAACTGAGCAGCTGACGCTGCTCAGTTTCAGTGTCTCTGCTGACACCAGAAGCATCTGTCTGCGATCGCACACCCTGATCTGCCCGTGGGTTGGGACAAGTGATGTGATGCAGACATTAAACCGTGACACGGGCATTGCTCTTTCAAGGAAGAATTCAAATGGCAAAAGGTAAATTTGAGCGGACCAAACCGCACGTCAACGTGGGCACCATTGGCCACGTGGACCATGGCAAAACCACCCTGACGGCGGCGATCACCACGATCCTCTCCAGCAAGTTCGGCGG
>JACCDW010409559.1_pt1 | contig 17189 bp, 9 predicted proteins | sample 7449781 | NCBI WGS metagenome assembly JACCDW01 (sample SAMN15323449, study PRJNA562643) | freshwater metagenome | isolation source: river surface water | place: USA:Blue River Watershed | collected 2017-08-18
CAAAAACAATAACACAGATTACGAGTAGTTAAGAATGTCCTGGTCAAAAGAAGATATTAGCTTCAAAAAGTTAAGTAGCAAAAGAGTTACTTGGACTAGCAACCAGGTGTTTGAAGAAATTGGTGCTAGATCGCTTGATATACATAATCTTGATATCAAAGCTGATCCAATTCCAGATGTTCCTCCAGGCTCTTCTACTTCTGTTCTTCAATTTTATAATTACAGTGCTGGTACTGGTTTAACTCTTGTTAAAGATCTTACTGTTTCAGATAACTTAACTTATTTTGCAACAATATTTAATGATTCTGGTCAAGAAGCATTTGCAAATCAGTTAGTTGGAGCTGGCGCCACCGGACGACTTTTCAACTTTGTTTCTGACAAATATGATGCTTTAGGAACGGCTGCCGGTTCCGGTTATGAAATCAAACTCTATGATAAAGATGGAGTTCAGATTACTAAAACAGATTCATCTCTTTGGTATTTTGATTATCAAACCGGTATTCTTATATTCCAAAATAGTGCTTCAGGAACTATTGCCAGTAGAGCGCCTTTTAGTATTACTGCTTATCGCTATATTGGTGGTTTCGGAATTACATCGGGAACTGGTGGTACTGGTTCAGGTAGCGTAGGTACTGGATACACTTCAGGGTTAGCATATTACACTGACGCAAACAATATAACATCATCCTCGTCTTTGACTTGGAATGATGGAACAAAAGTTTTAACTTTATCTAACAGTTCTCTTGCCTTAACTGGAAGTACGATAACGTCTGGAGAGTGGGCGGGTTCTGCAATATCAACTTTATATGGTGGTACTGGTTTAAATTCATATACCAAAGGCGATCTTTTAGTTGGTTTAGGCGGAACTTTAATAAAACTTCCTGTAGGATCTAATAATTATTTTTTAACTGCAGATAGTTCTACTGATTCTGGACTGAGTTGGGTTTCTGGATTAGCAACAACTGGAATTATATCTATCAATAATCTTGATAGTACAGCTCAAACTTTATCAGTTGGAAACTCTGGGATAAAATTTAACTTAGTTTCAATAGGTTCATCCCACACTTTCAATTTACCAGATGCTGGAATTGGTGTCACAGGACTAGTAACTGGAAAAGCTCAGACTATAGCAGGTGTTAAGTCTTTAACAGATCATTTAAATCTTTTATCTGGTAAAGAAGTCAGGTTTTTTGATTCAACAAGTTCTAATTATATAGGTCTAAAATCTGGCTCTCCTTCAGCAAATCTTACATTTACTTTACCAGACGCTGACGGCAGTGCTGGTCAAGTTTTAAAAACGGACGGTTCTGCTAATCTTAGCTGGGTTGATAAAAGCGTAACAGTTGGTCAAACTCCTCCTGGTTCTCCACAACAAGGTGATCTTTGGTGGAGTACCTTAGATGCAAATCTATTTATTTATTATAATGACGGTACATCAGCACAATGGGTCGAGGCAACTTCAGGTGCTAATGGCGGAAATTATGGCGGTAGTGGAACTGGAATATCAATATTAAATGGTCTAACTTTTCCAGTCCAAACATTTGAGGTAGGAAGTTTTGGATTAGATTTTAATATATCTTCCTCTGGTTCTTCACATACATTTAACATACCAAGTGCAGGTTCTACAACAAGAGGTTTAGTCAGCACTAGTACACAAACTTTTGGTGGTTTAAAACGATTTTCAGATGGGTTGGAAGTAAAAACTGGAAATCTAATTAAATTATTTAATTCGGCAGACACAGCATACACAGCTTTACAATCAGTTGCTACATCTTCAGTAACTTACACCTTGCCTCCAGCTGACGGTCTTCCCTTACAAGTTTTACAAACGGATGGTTCTGCAGCTTTAGGCTGGACATATGCTGGAGATGTCTATATTGACGAAAACCCTCCATCATCTCCACGAACTGGAACTCTTTGGTGGAACTCCTACGAAGGAGATTTAAAAATCTATTACTTCGATGGGACAAATTCAGTCTGGGTAGATGCAAATAATGGTGGCATAGGTGGTGGTGTCACTGGTGGCTCTGGCATCACTTCAATAAATGGTCTGTCAGATGTAGTTCAGTTTTTTTCTACAGGATATTCTGGATCTGATTTTAACATCTCTTCATCAGGCTCGACTCATACTTTTAATATTCCATTAGCTGGTTCTGCAACAACTGGTTTAGTTTCTCCAAATTCACAAACTATTTATGGTTTAAAAAGTTTTAATGATGGAATTAAAATATATAATTCAAATCAATTATATTTTAACAACTCAGCAAATAACCAATATGTAGCATTTCAGGCAGCAACAGGCCTTACAACTTCTACTTCATATATTTTGCCAGAATATGATGGTTCTTCTGGATATGCTTTAAAAACTGATGGAAGTGGAAACTTATATTGGGGAATAACCGCTACTGGTACGGCATCTATTGGAGTTTCTAATGTTCTTCCTTTAGTTGGTAATAATCAAGGGGATTTAATTTGGCATTCTGAAGAAGGCACTTTAAAAATCTGGTATGAGGATGCAGATACAAGTCAATGGGTTGATGCTTCTAGAAATAGTTTTGGAGCAGGATCAGGCTCAAGTGGAATTTATTCATTAAATGGCATCACTGATTCTATTCAAACATTTTCTGTAGGAACAACTGGATCTTTATTTAATATTTCATCTGTCGGTTCTTCCCATACGTTTAATATTCCGATAGCTGGGAACGGTGTAACTGGATTAATTAATTCAGATACCCAAACAATATATGGAGCTAAAACATTTGACAGTGACCTTTATGCTGTAAACAATATTTATGTTAGTAAAGATAACTATATAGGTGGTGTTCCTGCAGACTTTACCGTTGGTGGAAGTACTGGTGTTATTTTCTTCGGCATAGCAAAAGGTCAAAATATTAATCGCTTTGCTGGAATGAAGGTTGAAGAAATTGCATCTCCTTTAGGTGGTGGCAATTTAAATGGTGAAGTCGTTTTCTATACAGATTCAGAAACACAAGATTTTTCAACTGAAAGATTGCGAATTACGGGTTTTGGAACTGTAATATCTTCTGGGCCAACTGTTATAAATAATACGACTGGTTCAGGAGGTACAACTACAGGAAGCCTTGTTGTTTCAGGTGGAGCTGGTATCGCTGGTACTTTGAATGCAGTGTCAGTTGGTGTAAGAGATTTAACAGCTTTATTCTCAGCAAATTTAACAACATCTTCGACAGCTTCTAGTCAAATTTTACATTCTCTTTCAGCTACAGAGTTTAAAACAGCAAAATATGTTGTCCAGTGCATCTCTGGATCAGATTTACACGCTCAAGAATTATTATTGATACATAACGGCACTAATGTTTACATGACTGAATATTCTCAAGTGTTAGGGCCTAGTAATGTTCCTTTGACAACTTTTGATGCAAGGATTTCAGCTGGCAATTTTGAGTTATTAGTTTCACCAGTAAATGCATCAACTACTTATATCGCAGCTTGTACGGCAATAAGAGGTTAATAAATGTCTATAGCAATAAAAAGAAATTTTACCATTCCTTCAACATCTGCTATTGGAGCTTCGGAAATTTATGTAACTTCCAGTGTTGCTTCGACATCAACAGGGACAGGGGCTTTATTAGTATCGGGTGGAGCTGGAATAAGTGGAGATTTAACTGTCGGTGGAGTTACTAAACTTTTCAATGGAAGTTTTTATACTGGCTTTGATTCATCAGCAACTGCAAACACTACTTACACATGGCCTGCAACATCTCCATCTACTGGCACATCGGTTTTAAGCTCAGATGCAGCTGGAAATTTATCTTGGATTCTGATGTCTGCAAGTGGTTCTGGCTTAACTTTAAATGGTCTATCAGCAACAACTCAATTTTTTTCAACAGTCATAGGTGGTTCCGGTTTTACCATTGGGTCTATAGGGTCAACCCATGCATTTTATCTAGCTTTAGCTGGAAGTGGAATATCAGGATTAATATCTGGAACAGCTCAGACAATATTTGGAGTTAAATCTTTTGCTTCAGGCGTTGCAATAACAGCTTCAACTGCTTCTACAAGCACTTCAACTGGTTCATTTATTGTATCTGGTGGTGTAGGTATTGGTGGAAGCTTAAATTTGGGTAATCCATTATTGGTTCCAAGCGGTGGCACAGGTATCACATCATTTACAACTGGTGATATTTTATATGCATCATCATCTACCTCTTTAGCTAGAATAACTGCCGGTAGTGCTGGAAGTGTTTTGACTTCTGCTGGTGCTGGTTCAACTCCTTATTGGGCTGCTTCATCAAGTTCTGCAAGCGGAGTTACAATAAATGGTTTAACAGCCTCTACTCAATTTTTTGCAACTTCAATAGCTGGTTCTGGATTTACTATTGGATCAATTGGTTCTACCCATACTTATTACATTGCATTAGCTGGAAGTGCAACTACAGGTTTGATATCTGGTGCAGCACAAACGATATTTGGTTTAAAAACTTTTGGTTCAGGAGTAGCAATAACTTCTGGCACTGCGTCTACCAATACAACCACTGGAGCTCTTACAGTAGCTGGTGGAGTTGGAATTACTGGACAGCTTTCAGTTAATACTATTGCAATAGGTGTAACAGGTGTTTCTACAACTCCAACTATGACATTTACAGGTACAGCTGGCACTGTCATTACAATGAGTGTGCAATCTGACACCACATTAGCTTGGGAAGGAAGCTCTGGTCAATTATTTTCAATAGATAATAACTTATCTTCAGGTGAAATATTTTCTGTTAATGATATTTCTGGTTTGCCTATGATTTCAGCATCAGCAGGTCAAACAATATCCTTGAATGAGTTTGGTGGATACACGCAAGTAGGAAATGGACTTGCTACAACATCCTCAACCACAGGAGCTTTAAGAGTTATTGGAGGCTTGGGTGTTACTGGAAACGTTGCTATTGGAGGAACATTTATCAGAAGTTCATGGGCAGTAGGAGAGACAGTAAATACTGCAATGTACAATTTTACTGACTTGAATATGTCTGCTACAACAACGATAAGTTCTACAACATTTACAAGAATAGCAAATGTAACTTACACCCCAAGATCAAGTTCATCATTTCTATGGATTGAGTTTAATGCAAATTTTGATTTTAGTGATGGTAGTACTTTGGATGACTTTTGGTCAAATATCACTGTTAATGGAACAGAAATAGCAGCAATTAACCAAAGATTTATAAATGCATCTGGCGGGGGTACAAGATCTGGAACTTTATTTCCGATAAGTACAAGATATACAAATTCAACAACCTCTGGTATTGCGATAACAGTACAAGCAAAAAGAGGCTCTGCAGATGACAATATAAGAGTTTATGGTAGTTCAACTTCTGGATATATGAGAATTCAGGAGATTGGAAGATAGTGGGAACAAAATACAATCCATCAATAATTCGTGATGGATTAATTTTGTTTGTTGATGCAGCTAATACTAGAAGCTATTCTGGTTCTGGATTAACTGCTAATGCTTTAACAGGCTCGCTCAATGGCACTCTGGTGAATGGAGTTGGCTTTGGAACTACAAATAATGGATATTTTATTTTTGATGGAAGTAATGATTATATAAATTTTGGAAACAGTTCTACAGTGCAACAGAATTCTGGAACATTGTCAGCTTGGGCTAGAACAAGCTCTCCGGGTTCGGGATTTAGGGGGATATTTGCAAAGCAGCATGCATATGGTTTTTTTTACAATGACAGCATCTTAGTTGCTTATGATTGGGGCTCTAGCTCAACTCGTTCAACAGGTGTAAATATTGCCGACGGAAGCTGGAAAAATGTAGTTATGACTTATCAAAGCGGTGTTAGTAATGGAACAATTATATATTTGAACGGAGCATCAGTATTAACTACAACTATTACAGTTTCGAATCAAGGATTGGGAAATTTATTTGGCGGTGCTGAAGCTAATGCAGGTCAGTATGCTGCATGTAATATTTCTATGTTTAAAATGTACAACAGAGCATTAACATCAGCGGAAGTTTTGCAAAATTATAACGCTACCAAAAAAAGGTATGGATTATAATGGCACTTGAACATCATCCTAGAGTTGTAACTTCAGATTTAGTTCTATATTTAGATGCTGCAAATTACCGATCATATCCTGGCACTGGCAATACTTGGAGTGATTTAAGCTTGTCAAATAATACAAGCTCTTTAGTGAATGGCCCAAATTATTCTTCGTCAAATAATGGATATATAGCTTTTGATGGTACTAACGATTATATTTCAGTGAATTCAAATGCAAATATATTATCAAAATCAGAATATACCAAGATTGCTTATTTTTATGTTACATCTTTTGCAACAGCTAACAATATTATAAGCGGTGGTTTTTCTGGTCAGCATGCATTTTGGCTTTTTACTTCTAATAGATTATATGCTGGACATAATGGAAACTGGTCTACAGTCACAGGTAATACAACTCTTTCATTAAATACTTGGTATTTCGGGGCTACAACTTACAATAACACAACTGGATGGAAATTATATCTGAATGGAGTAGAAGATGGTTCAAGTATCAATTCAACCACTTATGTAGGAAATGACGAAATTGTAGTTGGAGCATACGGAGCTGGAAATTATTTTAGTGGAAGAATTGGCTTAGTCCAAGTTTATGATAGAACCTTAAGTGCAGCAGAAATATTGCAAAATTATAGAGCTACTAAAAAAAGGTATGGATTATAATGGCAAATAATGCTGGCCCAAGAATTTTATCAGAATCACTAGTCTTGTATTTTGATGCAGCAAATTATAGGTCTTATTCTGGTAGCGGCAATACAGTCACAGGTTTAGTTTCAAGTTTAAACAATACTTTAACTGGTGGAATTACCTATTCATCTAACAATTTGGGATATTTTACCTTAGACGGTGTAAACGACAATATACCTTTTACCTTACCAACTTTTGGAAACACATTGTCAGTTGTAATGTGGGCAAAAATTAAATCTTTTAGTGGCGGAATGTTATTTGGATTTAATTTATATGATGTTTGGACGGGTGGGGGAAGATTAGGTTACAACACAGCGTCTTCCGATCTCTATGGAATGACATCAACTCAAGTGACTAACTTGTCTTTATTAAATCAATGGAAGCATTATGTCTTTGAAATGCGAACAGATGTTTCATATTCTAGTAACAAAATATATATAAATGGGCAATTACAATCTATTTCTCAAGTAGTAGGTACAGAAAACGCTACTAATAGAACATTTAATAGTGGAAACGGAAGAATAAGCTCATGGTTAGCTAATGATAGTTATTTTATCCCAATGGATTTAGCGTTATTTAGCGTTTATAACAAAGCATTAAGCCAAAATGAAATAGATAAAAGTTATAACTCAATTAAAAGAAGATATGGTTTGTAGTTGATTAAGCAAATAGAGGTCACGTAATGTTTTTAGGATAAAAATAAAACGTTGCTAAGCTATTTTTAATAAATTTCAGAGAGGAGCAGATATATGCCATTATTAGATTTTCCATCAGGGCCAAACCCTAATGATACAACAACGCAAAACGGAAATACATGGAAATGGAACGGTACTTCTTGGGTTGCATTTAACAACTTAAGTTTATCTTCTCAAGTAACTGGAGTACTGGGAACAGTCTATGGCGGTACTGGTAAAGCTCTCAGTTCATTAACTGTCGGTAGTATTTTATATGCTGATACATCTAGCTCATTTGCTGCTCTTACACCCGGTACTAATAATTATGTTTTAGCAACACAAGGAAATGGTCAGCCTCCATATTGGAAAGTTGATGATTCTGGCACAGGAAGTGTAGGAAGTGGTATTACTGGTGGATTTGCATATTACACTGGATTAAATACTATCACATCAGGTAGTGGCTTTTCATATATTGCTGGATCAGGCAATGGTGGTACATTAATTTTAACCAATGGATTAGTTTCACTGATAGGATCCACTATTAATTCTGGTACATGGGCAGGTAGTGCTGTTACATTAGCTTATGGTGGCACAAATAATAATGTTTCTGGTATTGGTCATTCATACAGGGTAGCAATATATGATGCAGCTGGCTTGGCTATTACAAATATTTCAAGTGCAGGCACAGCGAATTCGATTTTATTTCAAGGCAGCCAAACCGTTTCTCCTGTTTGGGTTGGTCAAGCTCAATTATTTGTTGGTATCGCAAGCACTGCAGGATGGGCAACCACTGCAGGATGGGCAACCACTGCTGGTAGTGCTACTACAGCTGCAAGCATCCACGGTGGTGCTTTAGGTAATATTCATTACCAATCAGCTGCTAATACTACTGCATTTGTTACGAACGCAGCAGGTTCAGGTGCCTCTGTTTTAAGCCAAACGGGCAATAATGCTCCTGTTTTCTTAGGACAGTCTCAATTATCAGTAGGAATTTCCTCTAATATTGGTGGTGGTGGAGCAGGCTCAATTCCTTTCAACACTTCTACATCTTCAACTAGCTTCTTAAGTCACTCAGGCTCTGCATCATCTGTTTTAGTTACTACTGCTACTGGTATAGGTTGGACAACTCAAAGTTCGTTATTCGTTGGAAGTGCTAGTACTGCTGGCTGGGCAACAACAGCAGGAAGTGCCACTACAACTGCTAATATTTTTGGTGGCGGTGCTGGTTCAATACCATTTAATACTGCAGCAAATACAACTGCATTTTTGAATCATTCTGGTGCTGGAAATTCTATTTTAGTAACTTATGGAACAACTTCAATAGGTTGGACATCACCAGCAAATGTTTCAGTTGGTAGTGCTACAAATGCAACAAATGCTACAAATGCAACTAACACTGTAATTACTGATGACACTTCGTCATCAAGTCTTTCATATATTACTTGGGTTGGTGCAACATCTGGGAATCAACCTCAAAAAGTAACTTCTTCAAGATTAACATTTACTCCATCAACTGGAAAATTAGATGCAACGAGTTTCTCTGGTTCTGGTTTATTATTAAGTGGAATTATTACATCTCTTTCTACAGCTGCTGGTAGCGGTATTATTCTTTCGGCAAACACAGGACCAGTAACTATAGCAAATATTGGTGTCACAAGCATTTCAGGCACGGCAAACCAAATTTCAGCAAGTGGGTCAACAGGAAATGTTACTCTTTCCTTACCGCAAGACATAGCTTCTACTTCATCGCCTTCATTTGCAAACATCTCTTTAACAAATGGAACAAGTTCTACTTTAGCAACAGTTGGATCTTCTCCAACAAGTATTGTTAATAAGCAATATGTTGATAACTTAGCATCTGGTCTAGATGTACATGCATCTGTAAGAGTAATTCAAACAACAGCTATCGGAGCGAGCTATTTGCAGACCCAAGCAGCTGGAAGTGCAGCTACAGGCGCTTTATTGATATCTACTACTCAAGTTGCACTTCCGGCAATTGATGGAGTAACCATAAGTGCAACTGGTACTTCTCAAAGAGTTTTAATTGCAGGCGGAGCTACAGGAAGAACAAGCATAAATGGTGGTGCATATACGACACCTGTTAACTCTGCTCTTGTGAATGGTGTCTATTATGTCGGAGCTTTGGGTGGGGCTGGAACTTCAAACTGGATTTTAGTCAGAGCTACAGACTCAGATGATAATGTAGAAATGACTGGTGGTACATTTACATTCGTTCAAGAAGGTGATTTGTACAAAGACACCGGTTGGGTATGTACAAACGACACAACTAATTTTGGCCCAATACAGTTTGGTTTAGATAATGCAAATACTGGTGCAATAAACTTCAGTCAATTTTCTGGTGCAGCAACATTTGTAGCTGGACAAGGTTTAAGTAAAGTTGGAAACACATTTGCTACAGTTGCAAATATAGCTACTCACGGTCCATACACAGCTGGAGTCGGTTTTACAGCATTTACTATTGGAGGAGCTTTATCTGGAGTTGCAGGTACTACATTTAACGCAACACTTAGAGTCGGATCTTCAGTTGCAAACGGTTCAGGAACTGCTGCAATTTCGTTAAATACTGTTGGTTTTTCTATGACAGGTGGTACTCAAACAGTTAGGAGTTTAACTGTTACTGATGATATTACCTTAACAGGTGGAAATAACACTCTTACTTTAACAGGAAGTATTTCTTTACCATCTCCAACTCAACATGCTGTTGCATATGGTACAGGTTCTGCTTTGCAATTTGTCGCAGCGGCGGGTACTGGTGCATCAGTTCTAACTCAGACGATTAATAACAACCCTGTCTATCTTGGTCAAGCTCAATTATTTGTTGGTGCAGCTACTACTGCTGGTAGCGCCACTACTACGGCAAATATTCACGCTGGATCTGCAGGCAACATACCATATCAGTCAGCCGCTAATACCACTACATTTATAACAAATGCTGCTGGTTCGGGTGCTTCTATATTGTCGCAAACAGGTAACAATGCACCAGTGTTCCTTGGACAATCTCAACTTTTTGTTGGCATTGCAAGCACTGCTGGCTGGGCTACTACTGCTGGTAGTGCTACTACAGCAGCAAGTATTCAAGGTGGAGCTACAGGCAATATCCACTATCAATCAGCGGCAAATACCACAGCATTTGTAACAAATGCTGCAGGATCTGGTATTTCTATACTTTCACAAAATGGAAATAATGCACCAGTCTTTTTAGGACAATCTCAATTAGTCGTTGGCGGTGCGTCAACAGCAGCAAATATCCATAACGGGTCTGCTTCTGCTAACAATTTAGTTTACCAATCTAGTTCATCTGCAACTGCATTTTTAGCTAACGCTGCTGGTTCTGGAGCTTCTGTTTTAACACAAAATGGAAATAACGCACCAATATACTTAGGACAATCTCAACTTTCTGTTGGAACAGCAACAACATCAGCGCAAGTCGTAACTAACGCTACAACAGCAACCAGATATCTTGTTGGTACTATTTTAAACACAGCATCTTCAGGTGGAACAGTTTTATCAACTGGTTCTGGAATTACAATAGGTGATAATTTACTTACTACTGGATCTTTGGCTGTTACAAACTCGACTGGATCTGCATCTACATCTTCAGGTGCTTTAGTTGTAGTTGGTGGAGTTGGAGTAGGTGGCACCTTAAATGTTGGTTCTAGAAACTTATCTTATTCTGCTCCAAATTTATTGGCGGGTTTTGCTTCTAGTGTTAACTCTTATAATCAAGTAGTCATTCAGAATCTATCGACTGGAACATCGGCATCTGCAGATTTAATTTTAAATAATAATTTATCTACAGACACTGCTTACTATGCTTCATTAGGAATAAACTCTAGCAATTTCTCTGGATCTGGAAGTTTGTCTTTGCCAAATGCAACATATTTAACTTCGACAACTGGAGATCTTGTTTTAGGTTCTACAACAGCAAATATTCTAAGATTTGTTTACAGTAATAATGCTACAGATTCTATGCAGATCACTGGAACCGCTGTTTCAGTATTATATTCAACTGCAGCTACTTCAGCTTCTACTGGAGCTTTCACAGTAAATGGTGGCGTGGGAATAGGTGGAAGTATATGGACTTCAGCAAATAACTTTGCTTCCATTTCAGGACTTGGAATATCCAATGGTCAAGTGACCACGGGTGTTTGGGGTGGTTTTGCTGTTTCATTAGTCAATGGCGGTACTGGAAATAATGTCTCTGGTACAGGTCACTCCAATAAAGTTGCAGTCTATAATACAGCTGGAACTGCAATAACCAGTTTAATATTGAATCAAGGTAATGTCATCTTTGGCTCTACTGGTGGAACATATGCTGGTATTGCATCTACTTTATTGCCTGTAACTGCAATATCTGACAATCCACCTGCACAACCTGGTGGAGCTATTGGATCAACTCAAGCTGGACAATTGTGGTGGGATAGCCAATATGGTGTTCTTAAAGTTTACTATAATGATGGAAATACGTCACAGTGGGTAGACGCTACACCTGTATTAGGCTCATCTGGTGGAGGCTCTTCAACAAAACGCTCTTATGTTATGACGTTTGGAGCAGGTTTTACACCATCTACAGGTCCAGATACAGTACAAATACAAATTCCATATGCTCCTGATAATACTTCAAAATATTACTACATCAAGAGATTGGATTACAGAAATGAGACTCTTTCTGGAGGCACCGGCGCTTCATTCTATATTGATAGGCACACTTCTGGAAATGCGGCTTTTAGTGTTGCAAATAGAATTCATACAGCTGGTGCAGGTGCTGCTTCATCATTTGTTATAGGAGCATCTACTTACACAGCTTCATGGACATTAGCTTCATCTGGGGCAAGTTTTGTTTCTTCATCAGGAGTTGCAGCTTCGATTATATCAGGAGATTATTTAAGATTGTACTTTACAACCGTCAATTCTGCAGCTTCACTATCAGTTTCCATGATTATTGAAGAGCAATAAGTAAACAAAAAAACCTCCCAGAAATGGGAGGTTTTTTTATATTGAAAAATTAGTTAGTTCTTAATGTAGCTACCGTGCTATATACACCCCTTCTTCCATTTGAATCAGTGTATGTGTAATATATAACAGCATCTACTTTTTCAATAGAAACAGAATAAAAGTTATTTGCACTATATGAAAAGCCTAAATCCATACCAAATTCTGAGTTTTTGACTTCTGCAGCTGTCCAAGATGCTCCCCACAAATCATTACTTGTCCCAAATGTATAAAATCCACCTGAGCCTACAGTAAAACTCTGAGTTTTTTGAGTTCCAACTCTCGAATCTGTTGCTTTAACTAAATCAGCATATCCAGTGAGAGCTCCGCTACCAACGCTTGAAATACTAAAAACTGTAACATTTATAACAATACCATTTATTGTTGCAGAATCAGGTATGTTTAAATATCCTGACAGACCTCGCATTCCAAGAGCTTGAGTAAATGAGCCGCTATTTCCTCCTGAACTTGTCCCGGCACTATCACTTAAAAGTGCATTAGATGGATTTGACCACGCACTACCATTGAATGAACCTACAGAATAAGATTTAGCAGATATAAAATCTGAATTAAGATTTGATGATGGCATGATAAAGCTCCAAATGTATTGTCTCTAGGATATATGTACAAGATTTATAGAATAAGTACCTATATTCCAAAAAAAATATTAAGGTGAATATTTATGCCTATTGACTTTCCAGATCCTTCAGTTTCTACACAATATACTAACCCAAGCAATGGCAATATTTACATATATGCTAATGGTTCTTGGTCATTACAAAGTATTTTAGCTGCAACAAAAGGCGGCACTGGTTTTGCTTCATATAACCAGGGAGATATTCTATTTGGAAATGCATCAGGAACTTTAAGCAAATTATCTGCAAGTACAGTGGGATATGTACTTTCAACAAACGGTTCCGGTGCAGATCCATCTTGGATTGCAATGTCTGCTGGTGGTGCGGGTACGGTGTCAACTCCTGGAGCAAGATATCAACTTGCTGGATATTACTCTGGTTCTGGCGCTTCTGTTTCTGGTTCCTCTACATTTACAAACGATACTTCTACTGGAATTGTTTCTATCAATCATTCTACAGGATCTACATCTCCATCTTTTGGCGCACTTTTAGTCTCTGGCGGAGTTGGTATTGCAGGGACATTATCTTACTATAAATCACAAATAGGTGTTGCAGGAACAAGTAGTATTCCTTCAATGGCTTTCATTGGAAATACTAATAATCCAGTATATTTGAATGTTTTAGAAAATAATGCTTTATCTTTTGAAGGTTATCATGGACAGCTCTTATCTATAAGTCCAGATTTAGTATCGGGTTATGTTTTTAGTGTTGGTGACATCTCAGGAATTCCATTATTAAGAGCAAATGCAAATGCTAATGTAACTGCAAATGAATATGGTGGAAACTTTGGCATAGGAACAACAAATCCAAGCTCAAAATTGGATGTTAATGGTAATGTCAGAATAACTGGTACTGCAGTTACTTTATTTCCAAGTGCTACATCAAATTATTTGATAATGAATACTGGTAGCGGTGGAGTTTTAAGAATACAAACTGATGTTGTCAATTCAAGAGTCAGAATGTTCGAAAATATGACAACCACAGGATCTCTTGGATTTTTTGGTACTAGTGGTGGAACTTTATATCTTGGAACTGACAGCGGTACGCAAAATGGAAATATTACCATTCGAGGAAATAATACAACTGGTGGCGGTGGAGATCAAAGAGCAGCTATATTTACTTTAGCAACTGCGACATCGAATGGTACTGGTTCTGGTGGAACGATGGTCTTTCAAACATCTACATCAGGAAACGCCACAATATTATCAAATATACTTAGAACAAGATTAAGAATTGAAGGTGCTGCTACAGGCACTTCACATAATGAAAGTATTATAATTCTTGGAGATACAAACTCTGGAACAGCATGGACTTCTTACCTTAGGGGTGTTGATGCTAGTGGAACTGATGTTGCAGCTGGTGAAATACAGATCCAAGCAGGTAGATCAACAGGCACTGGTAATGCTCAAGGAATAAGTTTTTATGTTTCATCACCTGGTGCTACATCTTCAACTCTTAACACAGCAAATCAAATTGCAAGATTTAGTGCAACTGGATTAACAATAAACTCTACCACCGCATCAATTTCAACTTCTTCTGGCGCTCTTATTGTTGCTGGTGGGGCTGGTATTGCTGGAAGCTTAAATGTTGGCTCATTATCTAAATTTTCTAGTGTTTTAGAATTAAGATCTGGTAATGAATTGAGATTATATAGGACTGCTGATACTAACTATACGGTTTTGAAATCTGCAGATGTAACTGGAAACAGAACTTTTACTTTACCGTTGACAGTTGGCAACAGTGGAGAATTTTTAACCACAGACGGAGCTGGAGTTTTATCATTTACAACTGATCCAATACAAGTAAATTCTGGTTCTATCAATCAGATTGCTTTTTATTCATCTGCTGGATCTTCTGTCAGTGGTTCTTCTACATTTACTAATGATACTTCCAGTGGGACGGTTACTATTTCTCATAGTACAAGTTCAACAGGATTTTCTACCGGGGCTTTAGTTGTATTTGGTGGTGTAGGGGCTAGTGGTGCTGTAAGAATAGGAGACACAACTTCATCTTCAAGCACGATCACAGGTGCACTTACCGTAAGAGGCGGAGTTGGAGTTGGAAACAATGTGTATGTTGGTGGATTGCTTCAAGTTTCATCAACGACCAACTTATTCGGAGCAGTTTCATTTTTAAATGAACTTTCTACAGCAACATTTCAAAATAGAATTATAAAATCTGGCTCAATCGCTTTAACAATGTCTGGTGTTGGTACAAATGGCGCAGTGCTTCAAATACAACAGGCAAATATTAAAGAAACTGGAATTGGGGCTGGTTCTTCTGTAGCTGTTGTCATGCCAGCTATATCTTTCAGAAAACAAACTTTTAGTGCTACTAACTCTGGAATAACATATACAAACGCAGCAAATGTTTTTATTGAAGATGCACCAGATTCAAGTGTGACGGGTGCAACTGGATCTGGATCAACTAACACAGTCAATATTTTAAATTCATATGCACTTTATGTTCAAAATGGAAAAACCTTCCTTGGAGGCGCATTACTAACAGGTGGAAATACCTATGCAAAAAACCCAGGAAATGGTGATATAGCGTTAGATAATGGCACAAAAGACAGTCCAGGAATTTTGTATTATTGGGACCCTAATAGAAACTTCGGTACTGATGTATACTTTTCAGGATCAGGAACAACTAGATATAGAATTGTTAAAGAATTAAATGAATCAGGTGGAGCTGAACTTTGGAGTATAGACAGAGATGGTGTTGTTTATAGAAGCAACTGGGCAGTTGGAGAAATTGTCAAAACACAAACTTATAATTATTCTGATTTAGGAATGACACCCGATCCTAACTCAGTAAATTCAACTTCATATACAACTATTGCAACAGCTTCTTACACACCTTCGAGTTCATCTTCATATCTGTGGATTGAGTTTTCTGCAACATATGATTATAACGGTGGAAGCACAGCAGATGAATTTGCAGCAAACATAGAAGTCGGCGGATCAGAAATTATTAATGTTTTTCAAAAGTTTGTAAATGCTTCTGGTGGCGGAACAAGATCAGGAGTTTTATTTCCATTGTCAGGTAGATATACAAATTCAGGTACTTCTGCTTTAACCATCACAGTAAGAGTGAAAAGAAATTCTGGAGATGATCCAATCCGTATTTATGGAAATGCTGGTTCTGGCTTAATGAGAATCCAAGAAATACAAAGATAAAATTTACAATTTAAAAGATATTTATAAGAACTTAAAGAATAAGAAAATGGATATTCTACCTTTCGGTCTAATTAATGGCAGCAATTAATTTCCCCTCAGCCCCGTCTATTGGAACTACTTACTCACAAAATGGTAAGGAGTGGATTTTTGACGGTGTAGCTTGGAAATCTGTTTCAAGAATTATATTAGATTCTCAAGTAACTGGAAAACTTGCAACAACAAATGGCGGTACTGGATTAACAACAGTAGGGTCAGCAAACACATTACTCGGTGTTGTTGGAGCTGGGACAACTTTAGAATATAAATCTCTTACTGCTGGTTCTGGAATTACTATTACATACAGTTCTGGAATCATTAATTTTGATACCACTGGCTCATCAATGATTTCTGGCTCTGGTTCTACTGGAACTATCCCTTTATTTCAAGATGATAACACACTTACTGATTCTTTAATAACTCAATCAGGAACAATGGTTCAAATAGCTGGAAATTTCAAAGCATTAACAAAAAGTTTTAAAATTCCACATCCTCTAGATCCGCAAAATAAAATTTTAGAGCATGGATCTTTAGAAGGCCCAGAGCATGGAGCATATCAACGAGGTACTGCTGAAGGCTTTGGTGATGTTAAAGTTTCATTGCCTGATTATTGGTCTGCTTTAGTAGAGCCTGATTATAATATCATTCTAACATCAAGAGGAAACTATAATTTATATATTAAGGAACAAAATTTAAATTATTTTATTGTTTCTAAAATAAAGTATGAGTCTTATGATGTTGATTTAACAACTAAGTTTGATTATCTATGCTTAGGTGAAAGAAAAGACTTCAAAATAGAAGTAATTCAAAACAAATTTTAAAATGTTACGTAAGGGAAAAAAGGAAAATATTAGAAATAAATAACTAGTACGTTTTTTTAGGGAGTAAAAGCATGTCCGTTCAAGATGATTTTCAAAAGAAAGTTTTAGA
>JACCDW010013005.1_pt1 | contig 17187 bp, 9 predicted proteins | sample 7449781 | NCBI WGS metagenome assembly JACCDW01 (sample SAMN15323449, study PRJNA562643) | freshwater metagenome | isolation source: river surface water | place: USA:Blue River Watershed | collected 2017-08-18
CTCCTCGCATTAAAACCATTAACTCGTCGCTTGATTTTCCTTTTAAATCATTTCCATTGTAATGTGTGATTATATCACCCATTTGAATGCCTGCTTTACTAAAGGCATATCCTTCCATGATTTCTACAACTACTGGGTAGTTATTTCTGATAATGGTTCTACAACCCACTCCTCCGTATTGGCCTTGCCTATCCATAAGTGCTTCTTCGGCCTGATACTCGGAAAAATAAACCGTGTATGGATCCAGCGATTTTAACATGGCATCGATGCCCGTTTTCATTAATTTTCCGGGTTCAACTTCATCTACGTAGTTGGTTCCTAATTCTTTATAAAGTTCACTAAAAATTTCTAGGTTCTTGGCATATTCAAATAATGTTTCACTCATTTTGGAGCCCTGACTTAGGAAAAAGGCACAAATAGAGAGTATCAACCAACGAGGAATTCTAATGAGCATGATACAAATGTAATTTAGGATTTTAGAGGTTTTATGGCCGAAGGACTTTCGTGGATTTCTAAGCCGAAATATTCGACGGACGCTATGATATGTTCTGTGATTTCAGATAATAATTCATCGTGTCCAGGCCAATCTTTTTCCTTTGTAAAACAATAGATTTCAATAGGTACACCTTTGTCTGTAGTGGGCAAGAGGTTCACCGAGCATGGTTTTTTCACGCTTATTTTTGGGTGGTTTTTTAAATATTCCAGTAGATAGGTGCGATAGACAGTAAGGTTGGTGATTGCAGGTTTTTCAATTAGATTGTTTACATCTATAAACGGTTGGGGTAAAGTTTGAATTTTTTCTATAGTTTCTGTATTTAGAAACGAAACGGAGGTAATTTTTATATTGGTTGATCGTTTGATACGCTTGAACCCCGATTCCTCCATTCCACGCCAATTTCTAAAGGAATCGGTTATGGGAGCAGAGGTAGGAATTGTAGTAATTGTATTATCGCCATTTCTAACTTTAATCGTAGTTAGTGTAATTTCAATGACTTCTCCATCGGCACCGTATTTTGGTACTTCTATAGAATCACCAATTCGGATGATGTCGTTGGATGAGATTTGAATCGATGCAACAAGGCCAGTAATAGTATCTTTAAAAACTAATAGTATGATGGCCGATAATGCTCCTGCTGCGGTTAGTAAGGCCCACATGGATTGTCCGGTTAACTCTGATACCGTAAATAGTGCACCAAAGAAGTAGTTGATTATATTAAGCAGTTGGCTATAACTACCTATTGGTTTATCTCGGTAATCTGGGTTTTCTAGTAAAATGGCTTTAGTACCAATTATTAGTGCTTGAAAGAAGAAGACAACGGCAAAAATTATATAGATATCAGCGGCATGTTGAACGATTCGTATTCCGGGTTCGTAGTGATTAAATAATACCGTTGTGCCAAATTTAACCATGAGTGCAGGAGCAATGTGCGCAATATGTTTAAACACTCTTCGTTCTACGAAAATGGCAGCATAGGCATTGCCACGTCGTTCGGCCCAAACCCTTACAATGTTGAGGATGATTTTTCTTGAAACCCAGTCCACTAAATAAACAAGTACCGCTAGTGCAGCCGCTAAAATTAACTTCTGCAAGGAGATTACCCAGGTATGATGCAAGCCGGTAATTTGCAGTTTTTTGGTTAGGAAATCGCAGATTAAATCTTGAATAGACATTACTACGAAGATACTACATTGAGTTTTTATGATTGAATAAACAGATACTCATAAAAAAAGGCCACCCTTGGGCGGCCTTTTTCTTGAATCTATTTTAATTAACGATTAATGATAAGAGTGTTGCTTACAACGGCCTTGTCTGAAATGATTCGCACAAAGTAAGTACCATTAGCAATGGATTTCAATAATTCAAAGTTATTGGTAGTTGGCTTGTTAACTGTTTGAACCACTTTTCCTTGAATATCAATAACCTCTATTGTTTTAATTTTTTCAGAAGACGTTGTTGCAATATTAACTATGCCAGATTTATTTGGGTTAGGATATACCACCCAAGTATTGGCTTTTACTGATTTAACAGAATTAGCCTTTGATTCAATAATTACATCAAATCGATCTGTAACAAATTTATCATTGTCTGAAGTGTTGAAGGTATAACTTGCTTCAGAACCAATCTCTGTTAGTGTATTGGTTTCTTTGTCTAATAGATTGATGGTGTATTCTGTATTAGATAAACACGAACTCATGGTGATCTTGTAGGCATCACTGGTCATTGTTCTAACCTCTAATGGGAAAGTTTGTTTGTTTTCGCCGGTAGCTGGTCTATAATCCATAGTCAACCATTCATTGGTAGGAGTTTTTGTGCCGATACCTAAATAACCACCAAAGAATTTGCTAACATCATATTTGTCCACTTCGGAAGAAACGTTAGAATAATTGGCATTCCATTCTAAAAAGAATTGATCGGCGAATTCAATAGTGTCCGTTACAAATTCAATTTGTCCACGAACTTGGTTGCACTTTAAACCACTATCCAACATTCTGAAAGCAGTTGCATCTGGTCCTGTAGTTGTTTTGTCTGCTTCATCGAAAGTGATTGACGCACTGGAATTATTTGCAATGGCAAAGAATGAAGCGCCAATTTCAATAATGTGGGCATTGGAACCATTTGTGAACTTACTTGTACCTGTTTTTTGTACACTACCAGTTGTGTTGTTCCAAACGTTATAACTTTTTGTTGTTGGATCATAAATTTGGAACTTGTCATCTACGTTGGTGCGTGTTAAGTTTCTAAAATCAATGTGACAAGGGTAAGGATTTCCAATCAGGTTATATCCCTTTAAACCACCTGTTCCATTGTATGCTAAATTAACGGTCTTACTTCCGAAGAACAATTTTCCTTTGTAGTCGATATTTCCTGCATTAGCAGTAGCACTTGGGTTACCCAATCCATTTGCAACCAATCCACGGAAAAATAATAATAAGCCTTTCCCTGGGTCAATTTTAGTAGGGGTGCTGCTGGAATTTATACTATCCCAACGAGAATTTGTTTCATTCCATTGGTAGGAAGATGCTTTACAGTATCCGCAAGAGCGATCCATTGAATCTTGGTTGGATCCTGAAAAAACTCCTGAAATAATTAAATCATCGGTGATTTGTGACAAGTGCATTGGGCTCTCGAATGGGAAAGCGATGGTGCGGTAAGTACGAATACCGTTGCTCCACATTTCGAAATAACTACCTCCACTGATGGTAGCTCCAGAGGGTAAGGTTGCAATTCTTCCGCGGTATGTTCCGTTGTTCTTAATTTGTAAGTTAGGTACCCAAGCGTTCCAGTCTGCAGCACTTGAAGATGCTGGGGTGCTGGAAGATGTAATCCCTGCGCTAGTTAACAAAGTTAATACCCCTAAAATTGGTAAAGGTCTTTGAAGGCTTAATGATGAAGATGAGCCCGTTCCTACAGTTACATTACTTAAACCATTGATGTATAAATCACCAGCTCCTTTTAATGTTTGAGATGGTCCATCAAAATAAATCGTATTTGAAGAATTAGGTGAAATATATAAACTATTTCGGGTTTGAATATCAACATCTCCACCAAAATATACACTTCCGCCCCCTTTGAATACAAGCCTTGCTCTATCTCCGGATATACTTGGGGTTTTCATTGTTAAACTCCCATTTATATCAGCGTTAGTTCCATTTGTTAATTCAAATCTAAGAGTATCATATCCAGTTGTATAGAGGTTTGAAGTTGGATGAGTATAAAATGTGCCATTATCTAAAGTTATAGTACCTCCAGATCCTTCCTCTCTAAATGTAACCTCTGAATTAGGTTGTATATAAATGCTTTTAATTGTTTGGTTAGTGACATTGATATTTACATCTAAAGGAGTAGAACCTTGATCAAATACTAAAATATCTGAACTGCTAGTAGAGCTTCTGGATGGACTCCAAGATGATGCGTCTCCCCAATTTGAAAGTGTGGCTTGTGAAGTGTAATTGTAGATATTAGGATCGACAATCATAGTACACTTTAATGTTATACGTTGTCCTGTTTGGATTTGACAATTACTATTAGCAACATCAATGTAAATATTATTATAGAAAGTTCCTGAGCCTCCAGCGCCTAAGCGTTGAAAATAAAGCACGAAAGTTCCAGATGTGGCACCAGGCTCAAAACATAAGTTTCTATTATTCCCGCCGCTAATGTTAGGCCAACCTGTGACATCTAACCATGATGTATATCCTGAAACATTGGATTTTACCTGATTTACAGAAGTATCAGCTGTTGCAGATCCCGTCACTGTTACTTTATCGCCAGCGGAAAATCCTGAGTAACTTACTGTAACCCCTTTTTCAAATGGATTTGATCTATTCGAATACCAGGTTAAATTGTAGGTTTTTGATGATTCTGTAATTAAACCATTTGAAGTTGCTGAACTTAACGTAGCTTGTGCTTGAGAGTTCTTTGAAAGTAACGTTAAAATCAATAAGGTTAATCCTAATTTGAATGATCTTTTCATAGTAGATTTAAATCGACAATTTTTTGTCAATTCAAATATACAATTACCGTACCTTAAATTGTAATAATTCACAAAATGCACCGTTTAAATGAGCTATTTCTCCCAGAAAGTGAGATTTTATTATAATTATTAGGACGAATGAAAGTGAAAAATTAAATCAATGATTACTTTTGTTTCTGTGAAGTTTAACCAATTTTTTAGAATTTGGATTTTCGTTCTGTGCATGTGGTTGGGATTATTTATACCATTACATGGGCAGGTAGACACCTCACAAAACTTGAGATTTGGTTTTTTTGGCGATTTTTATACGGGTAAGAATCTACTGGCTAATAGAAATTCGGAAGTTGGGTTAGATGATTTAGTTAGTCATCATAAGTTGAGAGAGTTAGCTGTAAATACTGCAATAGTAACAGCTGATTACACAGAGAACCGTGTTCGATTTTCGGGAGGTTTAGGAATGGGTAGTTATTTTTTAAAGAATTTAGCCAATGAGCCAATTGGATTTCGAAATGTTTTTCAGTGTTATGGTGGAGTGAAGCCGTTTAATTCCAAGTCAATTTGGCTAGACGTTGGAATTATGCCGTCTCATATCGGATATGAATCGGCTATTTCTATGGATCAACCAACTTTAACGCGTAGTTTGGTTTCCGATTTTTCGCCATACTACGAGGCGGGGTTGAAATTAAGCGGTAAGTATAAACGCATTTCGGCGTCAATTCTCCAATTAAATGGATGGCAAAGAATGTGGCGTACCCCCAATGATATAGGTTTACACCTAGGTTCGCAAATAAGTTATCAAGGAGATAAACTTTTTTTAAATTATTCAGGGTATTACGGCGGATTAAATCAAGAATTGGAATCGGAGCGCAGAATATTTCATAATATCTATGGTATCTACAGTGTTACGGAACATATGAAAATTTGGCTTCTATTAGATTTTGGACACGATGATGTTGGTAGAAATGCGAAGGATTGGTGGGGTAGCGCGGCAGTGATACAATATAAACTTAATAATCAATTTAGTTTTTCGGGCAGGTTTGAGCGGTTTAAAGATTTGAATAATAGAATTGTTGTTTCCTCGGTTAATTCTGCAGATTTAACGGGTTCTTCTGTGAATGTAGATTACAACTTTTCTGAAAAAGTGTTAATTCGAGCGGAAGTGAAACAATTAAGTTCAGCTAAGCCAATGTTTTATAATCAACATTCGTTGTCTTTTTCAAATAGTAGTATACTAGCTATTGGAAGTATAGCTTGGAAAATAACAAATTAGGAAATGTTGTTTTGGAGGTTGACTTAACCTATCCTCGTATTATTTTGCCGGGAAAAGGGTGTTTAATTTTTGAGTTCTATACGTGAATATCTCCTCAACACGTTTATGAACAAATAATTTTCCTGCAATCCAACCGAAGGGTCCTTTACCAATATCGTAATGCAAAATATCGGTCATTAGTACACCTCCATTTTCTTCTTGGAAATGGTGCTCGTGGTGCCAAATTGCATATGGCCCTTTTCTTTGTTCGTCTACAAAGAATTTTTTGTCTGTAACGTGAGTAATTTCAGTGCACCAGTCAAACTCAATATTCAGTAGTGGTTTGATTTTATAGGTAATAAATAATCCGGGATACATTTCCGCAGGTGGATTGGAGGTGATTTTAAATACCATGTCCTCCGGAGTGATTTCGTTTAAATTTCTAGGGTTAGAAAAAAACGACCAAGCTTCATCAAGTGTTATGGGTAAAAACTGTTCTTGTGATAACCTACGCATTCATATAAAACACGCGACGACGAAACAAGTTTTATTTTAACGAATAATATGTAAGTATTTGGTTACGGTGCCGGATGATAATACAACGCTCAACCAATAATTTCCGGCTGCTAAGAATTCAGGAATACGAATAGAATTATCATCTTGCGGTGCACCTTCCCATACTATAATTCCAATGGAATTAACCAATTTAACACGTTTTATTATTTCGTTTGAATTAAAATAAACTTTATCGGTTACTGGATTAGGATAAATAGTTAGTAACGGGTTACGGTTTTGTTTTTTATTAATATTTAATCCGAAAGGCAAAAAGGTGATTTTTGATATTCTTACGAAACTAGATGTTGTTGATTGTTTGGAAAAGGATGAATCAGTTAACCAAAGCATGGCGCTAGCATACTCGGGCATTTCCGTGTAGTTAGGGAGCCATTCTATATTTTCGATGGAAGGAATTGCCCCGGAATGATTGTAATTGGAAGCAGATTTTGAAAAGGTTCCACTGCCAATAATTGTATCTCCTCTAAAAAAATTAATCGTGGCTGTGAATCGATCTTCATTACTTAAAAAGCCAGTCCAATTTATTTGTATGGCTCCCGGTTTTGTATTGTAAGTGAATGTGGGTTTGTCGATAGAGGGGTTTGGATTTTGCAAACTATTTGTAAGTGCCCATGCTGCTATGGTGTCTTTTACGTTGTTAACACTTAGTGGTTGTGACTTTAGTTCTAGTACATTTTTATTACCATCAAAGAACTTAGAAGTTAAAGTAATGACTTGGTTGTCTTTTCTGTTGTTATAATAAGCTAGATGAGCTGTAGTCCAATTTTGTGGGTGTTCAATTGTGGATGAATACCATTCATCTAATCTAAGATTACTGTTGTCTGGAATTGTTCCTTGGGAATTGGAGATTTCGATATTAGATATTGATAAATTACCGCTTGAATTAGGTTTTTTTCCTCGTAAACTGCTATAAATAACAATAAAAGCAGAATCTGCAATTATACCGGGAACCGGATGTGTATAGGTTAATGCAAAGTTTGCCAGCGCATGTGTTGAACTATTGCCTTGGCCTGGGAGTAAATAAAATTGTTGTAAAATGATTGGCATGGTATCAGCGCCCCTTGTACAACCGATAATGATCAGCGCGGTGTCTGATAAAAGATTGTCTGTTCTGTAGCTAATTTTAAGATTATTGGGCGTGCCGTTTATAGGAAAGCCTCCATTGTAATAATCTGGGAATCTTCTACCTATTTGGTATAAGGAAGTAAACCCACTTGTATCATTAAATAACGTAACTCCAAGATTGTTAGGATCAATACTGTCTTTAGCTATTTTACCTTGGTAAGTCCAATTATTTAAATAACGAGAGGAGGTATTAACCCACGTTGAAAAATCGAAATTGGGTATATTTTGGGCTTTAGAAGAGGTTGAAACTAGTGCTAAAGCCCAGAAAATTAAGTAGGGTTTTAAATTATGTAAAGGGTGCATTACGTGTTACGGTATTGCAATATAACTTAAGGGTGCTGAATAATTATACTTTGCTGATTAATCATGCCTGACTTCTCTTCCAATTGTATAAAGTAAAGTCCGTTTGCCCAGTTGTTGGATGTTATCCAAAGTTTAGGTTGGTTAAGTTTACCTGATTGAATCACGCTACCGTTTATATTTATTATTCGGTATTGAATATCCATTGTGTTGGTTTCAATCCAGAATCCATTATCAGAGGGGTTTGGGTAGGCAGCGAAATTATTAGAAGTGTTAATGGTTGTAACCGCAGCCTGACTTCTGCCCTTAACAACTTTAACTGTTGTGCAATACACAGTAGAGCATTTGTTTAAAGAATCGTAAGCAAATAAGCATACATAATAAGTACCTGAACTTGAGTAGGTTTTACTTGGAGTTTTGTCTTTGCTAAAGGTTGAATCTCCAAATGACCAATAATATGATTTAGCGCCTGTACTCTTATTGGTTACAAATATTTTACCTGTAGATGAAACAGAGTCAACTGTAAAAGCAGCTTGTGCAGCACATGGCAAACAATCAACATATACGGTTTTACAAACCCAGGTATCGCATTTGTTGCATGAATCATAGAATTTTGCGCATACGTTGTAATATCCTTTTTCTTTGAACTCGTAGGTGGCCAATCTTCCAGGGGATAATAGCGTAGCAGATCCTGTGTTGTTGCCAATTTTGAATTGATATTTCCAGCAAGGTGCAGATCCCAAATTATTTGCTTCAAATGTGTAACTGTTGCATTTATTACTATAACTAAAACCAGCATTAGTCCAATCACACTTAGTAGTAGATGGTTTACATTCTACATTGAATATCTTATATATCTGAGTATCGCAACCAGTGCATTTATTGATGAATTTTCCAATAATGGCGTATTTACCAGTATCGGCAATTGTACTAGAAGCCAATCGGTTGTAAGCTAGAATTTCTTCTTTTCCGGTTTTAACGTTGTATAATGACAACTGATACGAGAAGCAGCTATCGATATTAGAAAGGTTGGAAAGCTCGAATGTGTAATTATTGCATTTATTAGTAAATCCGACAGCTAATGTTGTAGGCCAAATACATGGCTTTTTAGTTACGGGTGCTTTAACTTCGATTTTTTTGCAAACGTAAACGAAGCATTTGCTGGTAGTTGAGTAAATTTTAACGCATACTGTGTAAATGCCAGGCTTTTTATAAATTTTCTGAGGGTCTTTTCCTGTTGAGGTTGTACCATCTCCCCAATTCCAAAAATAAGTTGCTGTAGATGAAGATGATGCTAAAAACTTAAAGGTAGAGTCGTTCAATTGCTTGAAGCTAAAGTTTCCAACCAATTTACAAGGATTTCCCACTTCAACTTTTTTACAAATGGTAATTTTACATTTTTCCAATTTATCTACGATGGTAACACAAACAGTATAGACGCCTGCTTTTGTGTACCGATGCAGTGGGTCTTTGCCTTTGCCTTTTGTGCCATCACCAAAATCCCATGAATAATAATAGCCTGAATTGCTTGAGGCGTTAAATCTAATTTCTCCGTTTCTACCGCTTCCAAATTTAAAGTCACCTTTTAATTCACAAGGTTTTCCGCAAGACACTTTGATTTCTTTACAAATTTCTGTGCTGCAAACCTTACCTGCCGAATCTTTTACAGTAACAATCATGCATACTTTATATACACCTTCCTTAATATATGTTTTTGTTGTTGTGCTACCAGAACCATCTGTTTTATCGCCAAAAAACCATTTCACTGTGGCACCTGCCATATTTATTTTACTGGAGAAACTAACTTTTTTGCAGTCACCTGTAGCTGAGAAGTCAGCTTCTAAGTTGCAATCGCATGCAGCAACAGTTATAGTCTTACATATTACCGTATCAAACTTGGTACATAGATTAGTCAATTTAGCGCACAGATTATAGGTCCCAGGTTTTGTCCAACTGTAAACCAAACGACTTCCATATCCAATGTTAGTATAACTTGTAGTGCCAGGAATATTGCTGTACCACCAAATAGTAGCGCAAGTGTCTTTGGTTAAAGTACCAAACGCTTCAGCTGTTGTTTTTAAACAATTGTTGTTTACAGACGTTGAAAAACGAGGTGTTGTTTGTGCAGTTGCATTTTGAAAAATTCCAAAAAGTGCCGCAAATAGAAATCCTAGGGTTAAGTTTTTCATGGGTAGTTTACATTATTTAAATTGAAAAATTCAATTTTGTTGTGAAAATAGACACAAAAGGTTGATTAATAGTTGTCTAAGAAATAAAAAACGATAGAATGAATATGTATTTTATTCAATTCTTGCACTTACATGACAAAAATCCGATTATTTAACAATAACAACTTGGTTAATAATTGTATTGCTTAAGTGTTTTACGGAAAAAATATATAGTCCTGTAGACCACGATGAACAATCGATGGTAAAAGATTCTTCTGGATTAGTTTCTTGAAAGATAACCACACCAAGATTATTGATTATTTTAACCTCCTTTACAGGATCTGTTTTTGAATTATTGGTGAAATGCAAGGTGCCAGCAGTAGGATTAGGGTAAATCCGATGTTTTACCGTGTTTAGGTATTGATTTGATATGTTATTGAATTCCTCAGATTTAATTCTAAGAAAGAATCTGTTGGTATCAGAAGTAGGTTTTCCTGGTGAACATGTAAAGCTATACTTGGTAGTTCCTTGGATTTTTGTTGAATTAGATAATATTCTGTCAATTAATTCGATTTCAATATTCGGTAAGCCACTTTTTTCTATTTCTAGCCGATAATCTGTTCCTCGATATTTAGATATAAAGAGTTCTAATTCTTCGGTAATATCAAATGGAGTATTTCTGTACTGAACTGAAAAGTTTCTACCGTTAATTTTAGTTGCAATCATTTCATCTTGATTTACCAATTTTACTGCATCAAAATCATCGTAGTTATTAGTATGATTTGGGTCGAAATAAATTATAGTTGCATCGGTATTTATATTCCGATTTGCATCAATGAGTTTGACTTCAATAAAATTTGTATCAGTATTTAATTGTTTGAAATTGTCTGTAGAAGTGCTTCCTGTGTACTTATAACTTTCTAAAAACGATAATGTAGGAGTGCCTGTAGGATTCGATGTAGTAGAAACAAAGAAAGCCTGTTGTGGTTGAAGGTATTTATTGGCAGAGGAACCTTGGCTATTTGTATTGTTTGTAAGGTTAATAGTTACATAACCACCTCGATAATTCAGATCGGGATCCCAGGCATAATAATAGTTCTTATTCAAGTTGGTTGAATTGTTTAATACGGAAGTCATATCTACCATACATTGATATGGATTTCCTATAAAGTTTGAAGCAGAAGCGGAGTTGTTTAGTCCTGTTACATTGACAGTTCCTGTTGAAAGGGTCCCCGTTGCACGTATTATTGTATTGGTAGGTGTAGGAAAATTATCTGGTTGATGAATATTTAATGAGCGATCGCCTCGTATCATTAACCGGTAGGGTGTACCTGCAGATAATGTGTTAATATTTGTATTGTTAATTGCAGACCAAGCGCTAGTTGTGTTGTTAAATATAAACAGTGATGGATTCCCTGTTTGTGTAGCATCAAATCCATTATTACCATTTTTGTCACCGGCAATATGAGTTCCATAACCGGGATTTGGATTTTTATTATTTGCGTTGAAATTGGTGGTATCTGTATTGTTAACACCTTCTTGCCAATTGTCTTTTATCGAAGTAGAGGTAGTTACGCTTGGAGAGATTAAACGGAATGATCGTTTGGCGGAAGTAAATTTTTCAACGATAACCTTTCCATTTATGGCATTTGTGTAGTTGATTGTACCAACAACGGCGGTGTTTGTTGCAGTAGATCTAAAGGTTAATTGATCATTTGTATTCAGAGTTCCTGTAGTCATGGTTAGAACTCGAGTTAGAACAGTAGGTCCACCCAGAGTAACTCCATTATTATTGTTAATTGTAAGGTTAGAAACTGTATTTTCAACCAAACCACCGGATGGTATAGTTTGATTTGAACTACCCATCATGGTTAATACGGAATTTGTGTTTTGAACATTTAATTTACCGCCAGAGAAGGACAAGGTTCCTTGAACGCTAAGTTGAAAACCATTAAGATCTAAAATATGATTGGATGTGGAACCTGTAATGGTAATATTTCCTAATGTATAATTGGCTACTAATTTGCAGACATTGGAAGGGTTGGATGTAAAGGAGATATTGGAGCCTGAAGGCGGAACACACCCTAATACCCAATTAGAGCCTACGTTAAAGGCATCTGATGTAGTGCCGGCCCAAGTGTATGTTGTAATTGGTAATATGGATGCGACGGTTGAATATTCAGAATTACAAGCACCGCTTTTGATTAAAACACGGTAATAAGTATTTGATATTATGTTAGTTGCGGTAAAACTAGAACTGCTAGCACCCGAAATTGTTGTTGGGCTTGTAAAAGCTATAGAACTTGATCTTTCCCATCTTTGAATGGATCCAACTTGGCCAGAAAGACTTAGAACAGTTGAATTTGTAGGTATACAGACATCTGTTGAGCCCGCTAACGTTCCACCAACAGTTGTTGGTGATACTGTTAATGTTACCACCTCCGATGCTATCGATGTTGAACAAGTTGGGGTTGAAGAACTTGGCTCAACTATGCAATAGTAATAGTATGTGCCTGCTGTTGCTGTTGATGGGGTATAAGTTGAACTTGTAGCTCCGGATATGGCTGTTCCACCTGAATTTGTATTTGTGGAGTTTGAATACCATTGGTATTTCGGTACATTACCCTCTGCTGTAATGGAAAGAGTAGTTGATCCATTTTGACATACAGTTTTGGTTTCTGGTTGTACCGAGATGTATGTATTTAAATAAGCTGGATCAGATAAAATTGTTCCTGCTGAATTAGAAATTTCACAGACATAGGAACCTGCATCGGCCGCAGTAACACCTGATATTGTGTAACTACTTGAAGTTGCCCCAGTGATATTAGTTCCGTTTTTCTTCCACTGATAGTTGGGTGTGGTTGATGAACTGGCGGTTACAGAAAAAGTAACATTGTTTGATGAGCTTGTGCAAATAATCTGTGAAGTTGGTTGCGCCGTTACGGTGGGAGCTGGAATAGTAAATGATTCTCCATTGTAAGCAACAAATGCATAGTCTGCAATTCCTGATGGAGATATTTTTAAAAAAGCCACATTGGAATAATTGGCACTGGTAATATTGAAATCGGATAGTTTTAAAGCCATTAATCTTATTGGCCGTGAACTATTTGTATTTGTACCAGTAGAACAACCATTGGTTGTGGCATTGTTATTTGATAAAGTGGAGCCTGTTAGTTGATGTACATCTAATCGGTAAGTTGCAAGTTGAGGTAAGCTCTGTACAATTGCAACCACTGTGTCACCAATAATATTACCGGAGGAATTGGTAAACCAGTAGCGATCGGATACCGCACTGGTAGGTTCGGCAACTTGGGTGATTAATATATCGGGTATATTATCAGATATTTTATTGGTGTTAATTGAGCTAACAGTAAACTCCATTTGCGCATCAAAATTCGCTACACCTGTACCTAAATTTAACCCTTTAGTCCCATCGATTAATACATCAATTATTGTTTTATTTGGGTTTACACAGTTTATGCTACCATCCGCATAGGTAGCATAAACAATAACCGCTTTGGTGTTTGATCCACCCAAATTATTTACAGGTAATGCTTTCCAGTCTCCAGCAGTGAATGTTACAGAATTGGATGTAAGCGTGGCGTCATTAACTCCAGTAGAGTATGTAGTTCCATTAGTTTTAAAAGCCAATAAGTTGTGGTTGTTGTCGGGAAAGGTAGTGTTATTATTTCCTGAGGCACTAGTCCAATAGGAATTATAATCAGACCATAATTGAACCACGGAGTCTATCTGGACAAATCCGGATGCAGTGGCATCAGAAAAGCCAGACTTACTGATTGATATGTTGCCTGAACTGCCACTGCCTACAATCGCGCTAATAGTTGTAGAATTCACCACCGTATAAGAAGCTGCAGCTGTCCCACCAAAATTAACGCCTGTGATATTTGAAAATTGCGCACCGGTTATTGTAACAGTTTGTCCTTTTAGCGCTGTCTTAGGGGTAAATCTTGTAATTGAATGCTGTTGAGAAAATACAGAACTTACAAAACAACTCAACACCAAAAAAAATTTAGTTTTATTGGAATTGATTAAGTCTGAAAGTTGGTTGAAATACATTGCGCCTAAATTGGACAATGTAAAAATAAGTGCAACAAAACTGATTCTAATCGAGGAGAGGTAAATATGAGATTTTGGTAGGGTTTATTAGTCGATTAATTTCTATCAATCGACTTTTTACATAATTCATATAGATTTTTTTCTACAAATAAGTAGAGAATTATACTAATCAACCACAATAATATAAAGTTTCTATCTGGACCCAAGTAGAACCATCTAAGTCTAATATTCACATAACTGATATGAATTAGGTAAAATGCGAATGAGGCGTTTCCAAGTAAAATAAAAAGTTTGCTTTTTAAAATGGATTGAAGTTTCGTCTGTTCATTGACAAGTCCTGCTAACAGGAGTGCTATGAAAACAGGTAAAATAAACGTGTGTAATCCCCAACCTACTAAATGATCTGTACCGTGATGAAAAATATCGGGTTGAAAAAGGCCGATGATGTATGCTGTTATCATTATCCCAATACTTCCAATTAGGGTTTTATTTTTTTTGAGTGTCCAAGACTGGTTTTGTTTAATTGCCGACGCTAAAATCATTCCGGCTAAGAACTCGGTGAACCTACCAGGAAAGGTACTTCCTATTACAAACTTTAAAGGTGTGAAAAATTGCAGCGGATTGCCATTGTAAAATACCAAAAGTTGACCAACACCTAAAGCAATCACCAGTAAACTTATAAGTGCTAATAATAACTGGAGGAATGATTTTCGTTGCAACAGACACAAAAATGGAGCCAGTAAATAAAAGGTCATTTCCACATTTAGGGACCAAGCTTGTGCGAGTCCATTTAAATTGAGTCGGTTTGAAAAACCATGCAATAAACTTGCTGTTAAGGCTGGATGTTTTAATTGTGTAAATTTAGGATCTAAAGACAGCGCGATGATTATTAACCAATAAAGAGGAAATATACGGGCACATCGGAGCGCTAAGTACTTTGCGTAACTTTTGGCGTTTTCGGTTGGTTTTGTGGAGTATGTGTAAGCAATAAGGAAGCCGCTTAAGACAAAGAATAAAGAAACACCAATATGGAGTTCATTTACTAGCCTAAGGACTTCGGGGTGTAATTGCGCCCTCCAATATTTTCGATTATGGTAAACAAACACCAGTGTGGCGGCAACAGCCCGAATTCCAGTAAGAGCATCAAAGCGCATTAAAATACAAACTACAAAGATGCTCTTTTGGATTTACTGATTGTTCATTGATAATTACAAATCAATGAAAATTTAATTTATCCATTAATCTGGAATATTTCATAATAGATTGGAAGCGCCCATTTCATTATTAAAAATAGTCCCTGCAATAAGCAAGGACTATCAACTTTTATCTTCCAATTTAGTAAAAGAGGTAATTGGAAGTTAGCTTAGGGTTTAGGTTTTTTTTCTCGTAATCGAAGACTTTTCGAATTAAGAAAAAGAGTTGTCAATTGAAAATACCTTGATTTTGGTATTTTTTTGAAAGTTATTCTACTGATGGGGTTCTACATGAATTAAAATATGTCCTAATTGGGGAATTTGATTTTTTAGGGTGTCTTTTAATTTATGAGCGATATCGTGTCCTTGTTTTACGGAAATATCGGCATTGACAATAGCATGGAGATCAACATGGTATTTCATGCCTGCTTTTCGAATAAAACACTTTTCGGTTTCAATTATACCTTCAACAGTTAAGGAGACGTTTTTTATATCGATGATTAAATCGTCAAATAAATGTTCGTCCATAATTTCTCCCAGCGCTGGACGGAAGATTTTGTAACTATTGAAAAGAATGAACCCTGAAGCGAAGAGAGCAGACCAATCATCGGCGGTTTCATAACCTTTGCCCATAAATAGCGCTATTGATATACCAATTAAGGCAGCTACGGAGGTTATTGCGTCGCTTCGATGATGCCATGCATCTGCTTTTAATGACGAACTATTGGTTTCTTTTGCTTTTTTCATCACCAATTGAAAGGAAATTTCTTTCCAAAGAATGAGCGGAATTAATACCAATAGGGTCCATTTTTTTGGTAAATTATGGGGTGTTTTAATATTGTTAATGCTTTCGTGAGCAATAATTAGGGCAGAGGTAATTAGAAAGCCAACGACTATAAAAGTAATCAACGGTTCTGCTCTGCCATGACCATAAGGATGGTTCTTATCTGCGGGACGGTTAGCATATTTTAGTCCGAACAAAACCAGAAAAGATGCAAAAATATCGGTAGTTGATTCGATAGCATCGGCAATTAAAGCATATGAGTTTCCAAAAAAGCCTGCCAAACCTTTAACAATTGCTAAGATTGTGTTTCCCGCAATACTAAAATAGGTGGCTTTGATGGCTGTTTTTTCGTGCGGGGTTGACATGTAGGTTGTTTCTTTAGCTTGTATGCGTAGGTTTAGATAATTCTGTAATTGAAATTATATATTGATGTAGGAATTTATACTCACTCAAAATTAGCGGATTTTTTGTTTCTTTGGAGGTAAAGTCGAAATTATGGAGACTTAGGCGACCTAATGCAGTCATTGAATAAATACTTTGCCGACATTCGTTTTTGGTTGATTTTCTTCTTCTTAATACGATTGTATGGAATCACAAACCCACCACTGGATGCGGCGCACAATTGGCGTCAAACTACGGTAACCATGGTGGCAAGAAATTATCTTGAAATGGATGACCATTTTTTATATCCCAGAATTGATGTGGGTGGAGAAAAAACTGGGATTACTGGTATGGAGTTTCCAATTCTTAATTATCTAATTTTTTTGATATCGAAGATTTTTGGCTATCAACATTGGTATGGTAGAATTATCAATCTAGTTATTTCTACCCTTGGAGTTTGGTATTTCTTTAAAATCATTAAAACGTATTTTTCGCAAAACCATGCATTTAGCAGTGCCGTGCTATTATTGGGGTCGATTTGGTTTGCCTATTCCAGGAAAATAATGCCCGATACGTTTGCGGTTTCTTTGGTTTTTATCGGCATTTATTATGGATTGTTGTATTTAACTAAAAAGCAGAATTGGGTTTACTTGTTCGTGTATTTTGTCTTCACCACGTTAGGTATTTTGTCTAAATTACCTATGGGTTACTTGTTAATGGTATTTGCCGTGCCCCTGTTTTCAAAAGAGGTATCTCTAAAAAGTAAAACAATCTTTATTTCCGTGAATGTAATTTCCATCACCATGGTGGGTTGGTATTATTTTATTTGGGTTCCTTTTTTAACCAATTTTTATGGACTAAA
>JACCDW011334727.1_pt1 | contig 17187 bp, 13 predicted proteins | sample 7449781 | NCBI WGS metagenome assembly JACCDW01 (sample SAMN15323449, study PRJNA562643) | freshwater metagenome | isolation source: river surface water | place: USA:Blue River Watershed | collected 2017-08-18
CGTCAAGCCGATGTGCCAGCCTATCAACCTGCCAACCACCACCACACCTACAACCAGTGTCTGATGGGCCCAGAGATGGTGGGGAATGAGTCATTCTCATCATGAACTTTGCGCTGACCCCTGAACAGGAACACATTCGCGATGCCGTGGAACGGGTGTGCGAGCCGTTTGACGCGGACTACTGGCTGAACAAGGACCGGGACGGCGGATTTCCGCACGATTTTCACCGTGCGTTGGCCGATGCCGGTTGGCTGGGCATTGCCATGCCCGAGGCCTATGGTGGAGCGGGCCTGGGCATCAGCGAGGCCGCGTTGATGATGCACACCATCGCGGCCACTGGCGCCGGCCTCTCGGGTGCGTCGGCGGTGCACATGAACATCTTCGGGTTGCACCCGGTGGTGGTGTTCGGCACCGACGAACAGAAGAAGCGCTGGTTGCCCCCACTCATTGCCGGACAGGACAAGGCCTGTTTTGGCGTGACCGAGCCGAACACGGGGCTCAACACCCTGAAACTCAAGACCCGCGCCGTGCGTCAAGGGGATCACTATGTGGTGCACGGCCAGAAGGTGTGGATCAGCACGGCCCAGGTGGCCAACAAGATCTTGCTGCTGGCACGCACCAAGACGGTTGAAGAGTGCCAGGGTACGGAAGGGTTGAGCCTGTTTTACACCGACCTGGATCGCAGCACTGTGGAGGTGCGTGAGATCGACAAGCACGGGCGCAAGTGTGTCGACTCCAACCAGGTGTTCATCGACGGGCTTCGCATTCCGGTGGAAGATCGCATCGGCGAAGAAGACAAGGGGTTCAACTACATCCTGCACGGCCTCAACCCCGAACGCATACTGATTGCCAGCGAGGCGGTGGGACTGGGCCGCGCCGCCTTGAAGCGCGCGGCGCATTACGCCAGCGAGCGCGAAGTGTTCGACCGGCCCATTGGCCAGAACCAAGGCATCCAGCATCCCTTGGCCAAGTCGTGGATGGAACTGGAAGCCGCCCACCTGATGGTGCACAAGGCGGCCTGGCTGTATGACCAGGGGCAACCCTGCGGGGCCGAGGCCAACAGCGCCAAGTTCCTGGCTGCCGAGGCCTGTTACCACGCCTGCGAAAACGCCATCTTCACCCACGGAGGCATGGGCTATGCCAAGGAATACCACGTGGAGCGCTACCTGCGCGAGTCGTGGATTCCGCGCCTGGCGCCGGTGAGTCCGCAACTGATCCTGAACTTCATTGCCGAGAAGGTGCTGGGACTGCCCAAATCCTATTGAGGCAGGCCAAGACACGTCCTACGGCTGTCGTGGTCACAGGCTGCAAGCCTTGTGCAGTGAGAAGGCAGCAAGGCTGCGTGGGGCATCGGCCTGCGAGAGTGCCGCCTCAGATGCGGCTGAAATACTCCCGTCGCTGAAATTCGATCGGGTCTTCCGCGGCGTCCAGGCGCTGCTGTTCCAGTTGCTTCAGGGCGCTGTAGTACTGAATGAAATCCGCCCCCAAGCCTTGCGTCATGGCAGCGTCGGCAGACAGCGCTTGCAGTGCATCGCGCAGGTTGGTTGGAATGCGCAGGCTGGGGTCGCCATCGGTTGCATACGGAGACTCGGTGGCCAGCGGAGCGTTCAGGTCTTGTGTCATGCCAGACAAGCCGGCATGCAGTTGTGACGCCATGTAGAGGTAGGGGTTGGCTGCGGGTTCGCCCAGTCGGTTTTCGATGCGGGTGGCCGAATCGCCTGCGCCGCCAATCACGCGCAGCATGGCACCGCGGTTGTCAAATCCCCAGACGATGGATTGCGGCGCCAAGGCATTGGGCCGGAAACGTCCAAAGCCATTGGCCGTGGGCGTGCACAGCACCGTCATGCCCTTGGCATGGTGCAACAGACCCGCGAGGTAACGACATCCCAGCTCGCTCAGCGTGTGTCCAGCCTCGCGGCCCGTGCTGAAGGGGGCTGGGGTGGCGCGCATGAAAGCGTTCTGACCTGAATCGAGCTGCACCAGTGATTGGTGCAGATGCCACCCGCTGGACATGATCTGCTCAAACGGCGGGCGGCACATGAAGGTGGCATGGTAGCCGGCGCGCCGCAGCGCCTGCTGCACGGCGCTGCGAAACAGCACCATGTTGTCGGCCGCGGTGAGTGCATCGGTGGCCTCGAAAACGGCCTCCACCTGGCTGGGCCCGAGTTCGATTTCCAGCGACGCCAGCGGCATGCCCAGGGCCTGTGCGGTGTGCTGCACGATGCGCAGCGGTTCTTCTGAGAGGTCAAACCAGGACTCGGACAACAGGTTGTAGCCGGGATGGATCAGGCTCACCTCAGGCGCCAGGCCCGGCCAGGCGGCCTGATTGGGGTCAAGGTGTGCCCCATGCTGCGCATCGCGCAAGCGATAAATGTGAAATTCGATTTCCAGGCCGCACACCATGCCCAGTCCGCGTTGCGCCAAACGCGCCAGTGCACTTTGCAGTTGCGACCGTGTGTCGTAGGGCACGACCCTGCCGTCGGGGAACACCGGTTGGCACTGCAACCAGCCGGTGGAGTCGGTCCAGGGCAGCACCCGAAAACTCTCGGGAATGGGGCGCAACAACACATTGTTGGCATATCCCAAGCCGGGCAAGGTGTGCGCCAGGCCCGGCTCAAACACCTTGAACGCGGTGCGGTCCGAGGTGTCCTTGAGCATCAGCGTGCTCACCATGCCCACGCCCTGGTGCAAAGCTTTCAGCGCAGCGGTTCGGGTCAGCGTCTTGCCGCGCACAACCCCATGCGGGTCACACCAGGCAAAGCGGATCAACGCCAGCGAACTGTCTTCGATGCGCCGTCTCAGTTCGGCCAGCGCCGGCGTGTCAGGGTGGGGGCTCACGGCTTGATGTCCGTCTGGGGAATGGCCGCGTCCCATGGCGCTGCCTCACGCTTGGCACGAACGGCCTGTTGCCACCAGTCCTCCCAGGACTGCGCCGGGGCAATGCCATCCACGGTGTCCGGGCCCAGTCGCGTGGCCGCGACATTGGCCTGCGCCATGCCCAAAGGCTTGCGCCCGGCCTGCACATCGTCAATGGCCTGCTGCAACAGACGGCGGTTGAGCATGATGGCGCGATCGCTGGTACCGAGGTGTTCGCGGGTGCGGTCCTGGATGGCACCCATGCTCTCGCAGGCCCACTGGTCATGCACGTTGATGTCGTCCTCGCCCATGCCCAGGTAAGTGCGGTTCATTTGCTCCTCAGGGTTGAAGCCCCAGTCGTTGTGACGTCCGGACTTGGGGATGTAGTCGGGCAGGGTGACGTAGGGCAGGCGCTGGTTGCGCATGGTCTCCTTGTCCACCGGGGCGGCAAAGCTGGTGAAGATCGACACCCAATAGGTGTGGGTGTCGTCCACGGGCACGTGCATTTGCGTGATGGTCATGGTTTCTGACAGCGGAATCACAAAGGTGTGCGGGAAGATGGCGTGGGTGACGCGCACATGTGTGAGCGCCTCGTTGAGCACGCGTAAGGTAGTGAGTTGCATGCCGTAGGGCTGCGCTTGGGGGCGGATGTCGGGTTGTGCGCTCTCGCGCATCACACGCGACATGGGCCAGCGCTCGCCACCGATGTCGCCCGCACTGGCGGCACGAAACTGCCGGCCATAGGTGTTGTCCAGCGATTCATCCGAGAAGAAGCGATGCAGGAAGGACGTGTGTGCCGGATCGATGCCGACTTCGAAGGCCTGCAGCCAATTGCAGCTCCACAAGCCCTTGAAGGCAAAGGTATGGGAGGCCGGCGCCGTCAAGCAGTCCAGCGCGGGCAGGGGCGGCGGCGTGCTGCCCTCCTCGCCCAACCAGGCAAACAGCACACCGCTTCGCTCAAGCAGCGGATAGCTGCGCTGCTGAATACGGCGGCACAGGGTGCTGCCCGTGGGTTCAGCAGGTGTGTCGAGGCAACGCCCCTGGGCATCGAATTTCCAGCCATGAAAGGGACAGCGCAGACCATCGCCCTCGTGACGACCAAACGCCAGGTCTGCGCCACGGTGCGGACAGTCGCGATCGAGCAGCCCGTAGTCACCGTTGGCGTTTCTGAACAGCACCAGGTCCTGTCCCAGCAAGCGAACCGGCTTGACCGGACGGATAGCCATGTTGGGGTCTAGGGCCGGGTTGAACTCGTCGACCAAGGCCACGGGTTGCCAATACTGGCGCATGAGGTGGCCACAGGGGGTACCCGGACCGATGCGGGTGATGCGTTCGTTCAGATCTGCTTGCATGGCAGGACTCCTCAGGGACAATCTGCCAATGGTAAACCGCTACCATCAGGGCTGGATTCACCGACCCGACACCTGATGATGACACGCAAACACCATTTCATCGGCAACGCCTGGTGCGCGGCCAGTTCCGGCGAAACCCTGCCCATCATCGACCCGAGCAACGGCGCCGAGGTGGGGCAGATCGCCCGCGGCACGGCGCAGGACATCGATGCCGCCGTGGCCGCAGCGCGGCGCGCGGTGGGGGAGACCTTCGACGGCCCCTGGGGGCTCTTGTCTGCATCTGAGCGCGGCCGCCTCCTGTTTCGTCTGGCTGCTGCGGTTCAAGAACGGATCGAGGAGTTTGCGTTGCTCGAAGCCCAGGACACGGGTAAATCGATCAAGACCGCACGCACCGATGCGGTGTTTCTGGCGCGATACCTGGAGTTTTATGCGGGGGCCTGCGACAAGTTGCACGGCGACACCATTCCGTTTCAAACCGGGTTCACGGTGATGACGATCCGCGAGCCACATGGCGTCACCGGGCACATCATTCCCTGGAACTACCCCATCCAGATTTTCGGTCGCACGGTGGGCGCGGCCTTGGCCACGGGCAATGCCTGCGTGGTCAAGCCTGCGGAGGACGCGAGCCAGTCCGTGCTGCGCCTGGCCGAGTTGGCCGCTGAGGTCGGGTTTCCCGCCGGGGTGATCAATGTGGTGACCGGGTACGGCCATGAGGCGGGTTCCTTCCTGACTGCCCACCGGGGCATTGACCATATTTCCTTTACCGGGTCTACCGCAACCGGTCGCTTGGTTGCTCAAGCCGCTGCCGAGCGTCATTGCCCGGTGACCCTGGAGCTGGGGGGCAAATCGCCCCAGATCGTGTTTGAGGATGCCAACCTGGACGAAGCCTTGCCGGTGATCGTGAACGCCATTGTGCAAAACGCCGGACAAACCTGTTCCGCCGGAAGCCGCCTGCTGGTGCAGCGAAGCATCTATGAACACGTGTTGAAGGCCCTGGCCGATCGGTTCCGCGCCCTCCAGGCCGGCCCGCCGCATCTCGGTCTGGACATGGGGCCGCTGGTCAATCGCAAGCAATATGAGCAGGTCAAACGCATCCTGGCCAAAGCCGAGGCCGATGGCATCCCGGTGATGGCGAGGGGCACGCTGCATCCCGAGGCTGCGACAGCGGGCTACTACCAGGAAGCGGTGCTGTACCGCGATGTGCCGCACGACAACAGCCTGGCCCAGCAGGAGGTGTTTGGGCCGGTGCTGGCCGCCATGCCGTTCGAGACCGAGGACGAGGCGATACGGCTGGCCAACGGCACCGATTACGGCCTGGTCGCGGGTATCTGGACCCAGGATGGCGCTCGCCAGCTGCGGGTGGCGCGCCAGGTGCGCGCGGGGCAGGTGTTCATCAACAACTATGGCGCCGGGGGTGGCGTCGAGTTGCCCTTCGGAGGGATGAAGTCCAGCGGCTACGGGCGCGAAAAAGGCTTTGAAGGCCTGCTGGGTTTCACCGTGCTCAAAACGATCGCCATTCGGCACGGCTGATCGGGTGAAATCCCGACCGCAGGGTCGGGGAGATGGCTTATAGTCCTTCCGACGACCCTGGAAGGGTCTTGGTTGTGCTTTGCCTTATAGGAGCCTGTTCATGAAGCGTCGTTCCCTCTTTGCCGCAGCTGCCTTGGTGAGTGCCCTGGTGGCGCCCTTGATGTCCCACGCCCAGGCCCCAGGCAAAACCCTGCGGGTGGTGCCGCACGCCAACATCACCATCCTGGATCCGATCTGGACCACGGCCTTTGTCACGCGCAACCATGGCTACATGATTTATGACACCTTGTTTGGCACCGACTTGGCCGGCAAGGTCAAGCCCCAGATGGTGGACAAGTGGACTGTCAGCAAGGACAACCTGACCTGGACCTTCACCCTGCGCGATGGCCTGGAGTTTCACGATGGCAAGCCCGTGACCAGCGAGGACGTGGTGGCCTCCTTGAAGCGCTGGTCCAGCCGTGACAGCTTTGGCGGTGTGCTGGCCAGGAGCGTGGACGCTTACACCACGCCGGATGCCAAGACCTTTGTCATCAAGCTCAAGCAACCCTTTGGTGTGATGCTTGAGGCATTGGGCAAGCCCTCGTCCAACGTGCCGTTCATCATGCCCGCGCGCATTGCTGCCACCCCCGGTGCCGAGCAGATCAAGGAACACATTGGCTCCGGTCCTTATAAATTTGTCCCAGGCGAGTACAAGCCTGGCGAGCGACTGGTGTATGCCAAGAACGACAAATACAAGCCGCGTGCGGAAGCGCCAGACGGCACCACGGGGGGCAAGACCGTGCACCTCGACCGAGTGGAGTGGGTGATCATCCGCGACCCGCAAACGCAGTTCAATGCGCTGGTGGCCGGCGAGGTCGACATCATCGAGCAGCCCACCTTCGAGCAATACGCCTCCCTCAAGGCACAAAAAGACGTGCAAATCGTGGATGCACAACCTGCGGGTCTGCAGTTCATCCTGCGCTTCAACCATCTGCACGCGCCGTTCAACAACGTGAAGATCCGCCAGGCTGCCATGCTGGCGTTGGGACAGGAAGCCCACCTCAAGACCCAGGTGGGTGCGCCAGGCATGTACGCCTACTGCCGCAGCATGTACCCGTGTGGCACGCCGTTTGCCAGCGACAAGACCGGCATTTACACCGGCATGGCGGATCCCAAGAAGGCAGCCGAGTTGCTGAAGGAAGCCGGCTATGACGGCACGCCGGTGGTGCTGATGCGTCCCACCGATCTGGCCGCGATTGCTAAATTGCCTCTGGTGGCCAAGCAGCAACTCGAGGCTGCTGGTTTCAAGGTGGACATGCAGCAGATGGACTGGGCCACCCTGGTGGCGCGCCGCGCCAAGAAGGATGCGCCTGCACAAGGTGGCTGGAACGCCTTCATGACAGCCTGGACGGCCGGCGACATCCTGAATCCGCTGACCATGGCCATGATGAACGCCGCTGGCGACAAGGGCTGGTTTGGCTGGCAGGACGACGCACAGATCGAGGCCCTCAAGGTCAAGTTTGCCCAGGCCAGCACCGAGGCACAGAAAAAGCAGATTGCCGAGCAAATCCAGCTGCGCGCCATGGAAACCGCCACGCACGTGCCCCTGGGCCAGTACTTCAACCCGGCGGCCTTGCGCACCAACATCAGCGGTCTGGTGCCCGGTGGTGCCCAGGTGTACTGGAACATCAAGAAGAACTGACTGCGTCTGAAGGGGCCCGCGCGCCATGCTGCGTTTCCTGATGCAGCGCCTGCTGGCGCTGGTCCCCGTGCTCTTCACCGTCGCGGTGATCGTCTTTCTGATCCTGCGGCTCACGCCTGGGGATCCGGCGGCGGTGATCGCGGGTAACAACGCCACCAATGACGACATTGACCGCATTCGCGAGCAACTGGGTCTGACCAAACCCGTCATCACGCAATTCATGATTTGGTTGGGCAACGTGCTGCAGGGCGATCTGGGGTATTCGTTTTATCTCAACCGCCCGGTGACTGAACTGATCGCCCAGCGCATCGAGCCCACCCTGTCGCTGGCAGCCGGCACCATCGTGCTGGCGGTGCTGATCGCTGTGCCCGTGGGCACGATCGCAGCCTGGCGCATGGGCGGCTGGCTCGATCACCTGCTGTCAGGATTTGCCGTCGCAGGCTTTTCGGTGCCGGTGTTTGTGATCGGCTATGTGCTGATCTACATCTTCGCGATTGAGTTGCAGTGGTTGCCGGTGCAGGGCTATCGCCGCTTGATGGGGTCCTCCTCGCAAGGCGTGGGACCGTGGGCCATGCAACTGGTGTTGCCCTGGTGTTCGCTGGCCACGATTTATGTGGCACTGATCGCGCGTGTGACGCGAGCGAGTGTGTCCGAGGCGCTGACCGAAGACTACATCCGCACCGCACGTGCCAAGGGCTTGACCGAGCGCATGGTGCTGCTGCGCCATGCCTTGGCCAACGCGGCCGTGCCCATCGTGACGGTGATTGACATTGGGGTGGCCCTCTTGATTGGCGGGGTGGTGGTGACCGAAACCGTGTATGCCATTCCCGGTCTGGGCTCCCTCACGGTGGACGCGGTGCTCAACCGCGATTTCCCGGTGATTCAAGGGGTGGTGCTGTTCTTCAGCGTGTTGTATGTGCTGATCAACTTGCTGGTGGACCTGAGCTACCTCTGGCTTGACCCCAGGATCCGTTACTGATGGCACCGGTGCTGCGTCGCTTGCTGTCCCATGGTGCCGTGCGGTTTGGCGTGGGGGTGTTGGCCGTGCTGCTGATGATCGCGGTGCTGGCCCCGTGGCTGGGTACGGTGGACCCGGCCGCCATGGATTCGGCGCACATTAACACGGGAGCGGGCACGGTGGGTCAGTTTGCCTTGCTCGATGGTCGCACGGTGGCGCACACCTTCTGGATGGGGGCAGACAACTTCGGGCGCGACATCTACAGCCGTGTGCTGTTTGGCACCCGCGTCTCGCTGCTGGTGGGCCTGTGCACCGCAGCCGTGGCGTTGGCGGTGGGGGGTGTGCTGGGCATGCTTGCGGGCTACTTCCGGGCGATGGATGCGGTGCTCATGCGTTTCATGGATGGGCTGATGGCCATTCCTGCCATCTTGTTGGCCATTGCACTGGTCGCGGCCCTGGGGGCACAGGTGTGGACCGTGGTGGTGGCCATTGCCATTCCCGAGATACCGCGTGTCACGCGTCTGGTGCGCTCGCTGGTGCTGACCTTGCGCGAAGAACCGTTTGTGGAAGCGGCCAAAGCCTTGGCCACGCCCACCCCCGTGATCCTGACACGCCACATCCTGCCCAATGCCATGGCCCCGCTGATCGTGCAAGGCACCTTCATTGCAGCCAGTGCCGTGCTGACCGAGGCGATTTTGAGTTTTCTGGGGCTGGGCTTGCCCGCGGACATTCCCACCTGGGGGAACATCATGGCCGAGGGGCGCGTGCAGTTCACCCAATACCCCGGCAACGTGCTGTTTCCCGCCTTGTTCCTGGTGCCCACGGTGCTGGCCATCAACCTGCTGGGGGATGGCTTGAGGGATGTGCTGGACCCCAAATTTGCCAAGCGGGGTGGTGCATGAAGCGACCAGTTTTGACAATTCAGAACTTGTCTGTGGCCTTGCCCGCAGGCGCAGACCGTGCACACGCGGTGCAGTCGGTGTCGTTGCAGATCGAGGCTGGTAGTACCCTGTGTGTGGTGGGCGAGTCAGGCTCGGGAAAAACGGTGATGGCCACCACACTCATGGGGCTGCTTGACAAAGCGCTCAAGCCGGTGGCGGGCGACATTCTCCTCAACGGTGAGTCTTTGTTGAGCGCATCGGCAGCGCGCCTGCGCGAATTGCGCGGACAGACCCTGGGCATGGTGTTCCAGGAGCCCATGACCGCACTCAACCCGGTGATGACCTGTGGTGACCAGGTGGATGAATTGCTGACCACGCACACCCGCTGGCCGGCCGAGCAGCGGCGGGCTGAAATTCTGCGTGTCTTCGAGCGTGTGCGCCTGCCCGATCCCGAGCGCATGCTGCGCAGCTACCCGCACCAATTGAGCGGCGGTCAGCGCCAGCGCATCGTGATTGCCATGGCGGTCATCCTGAAACCGGTCCTGCTGATTTGCGACGAGCCCACCACGGCGCTGGATGTCACCACCCAAAAGGAAATCCTGCGTCTGATTGCTGACTTGCAGCGCGAGCAGGGCAGTGCGGTGCTTTTCATCACGCACGACATGGGCGTGGTGGCCGAAATTGCCGACCAGGTGCTGGTGATGAACCAGGGCGAGGTGGTGGAAAGTGCCGAGCGTGACGAGGTGTTATGCCGACCCCGCGCCGCGTACACGCGCCAGCTGTTGTCTGCCGTGCCCGCCATGACGCCTCCCGCTCCGCGGCCAGTGGCCACCGGGGCGGTACAACTGTCAGGACAGGACGTGGGTAAAACCTATGTCGCGCGCGACTGGCTCGGGCGTGCACGCCCCACCGTGGCGCTTCAGCACGCTGAACTGTCCTTGCGCGCGGGCGAAACCGTGGGCATCGTGGGCGAGTCGGGCTCGGGCAAATCCACGTTTGCGCGCTGCCTGATGCGGTTGATCGACCCGACTGAAGGCCGTATCCACTGGGGCGACGCCGAGGTGGCCAACCTGCCCGAATCGCAACTGCGGCCCTTGCGCCATCGTGTGCAAGTGGTGTTTCAGGATCCGAATCGCTCATTGAACCCGCGCCGTACCGTGGGGCAGTCGCTGATTGAAGGGGCAATGAATTTTGGTCAGTCACGGTCGGAGGCCGAAGCCCTGGCGGCTGACCTCATGCAGCAGGTGCGCTTGCCGGTGGAGGCGCTCAAGCGATACCCCAGCCAGTTCAGCGGCGGGCAGCGACAGCGCTTGGCGATTGCCCGTGCGCTGGCGTGCAAGCCCCAGGTGTTGGTGGCTGACGAGGCCGTGAGTGCGCTGGATGTGAGTGTGCAAGCGCAGATCCTCACCCTGCTGCGCGAGGTGCAGGACCGGCTCGGCCTGGGCCTCTTGTTCATCACCCACGATTTGCGGGTGGCGGCGCAGTTGTGTGACCGTGTGCTGGTGATGCACCAGGGCCATATCGTCGAGCAAGGCCCCACAGCGCAGGTGTATGCCCACCCGTCCCATGCGTATACCCGTCGTTTGCTCGACGCGGCACCGGCAGCGTTGCCTGCCATGGAGCCTGTTCATTCATGACCCGTATTTTGATGGCTGGCTACCAGCACGAGACCAACACCTTCGCCCCCAGCCTGGCCGATTGGGCGGCGTTCAACACCGGCGAGAGCTTCCCGGCCTTTGTGCGAGGCCAGGCCATGGTGCAACAACTCACGGGCCTGAACCTGCCTGTAGCGGGCTTCATCGATGAAGCGCACCGTCAGGGCTGGGTGCTGGTTCCCTCGGTCTGGGCGGGGGCGACTCCGTCCTCCTATGTGACCCGCGATGCCTTTGAGCGCATCAGCGAGGCACTTGTGGAGGATGTGCGCGCAGCCCTGGTGCAAGGCCTGGAGGGTGTCTACCTGGACCTGCATGGCGCGGCGGTGGCCGAGCATACGGACGACAGCGAAGGCGAGCTGATGGCGCGTGTGCGGGCTCTGGTGGGACCTTCGGTGCCCATCGTGGCGAGCCTGGATCTACACGCCAACGTGACGCAGCGTATGCTGAGTGTGGCCGATGCGCTGGTGTCGTACCGCACCTACCCGCATGTCGACATGGCCGCTACCGGTGAGCGCGCGGCACGGCTGCTGCATGAACGCTTGCAAAGCGGTCAACGCCATGCCCAGCATGCGCGCCGCCTGCCGTTTCTGATTGCCCTGAACGCGCAGAGCACCTGGATGGCGCCGGCACAGGACATCTATGCGGAGCTCGAGTCCATCGAAGCCAGCACGGGATGCATGCTGAGTTTTTGCATGGGATTTCCCGCCTCGGATTTCCCCGAGTGTGGCCCAGTGGTCTGGGGGCATGGGGGTGCAGCCCAGCAAGCGGTCGAGCAACTGTTTGATCGGGTGAACCAAGCCGCGCAGTGGCAACCCGAATTTTTACCCGCACGCGAGGCCGTCGAGCAGGCCCTGGCCGTCGCAGAGCACCAGTCCAAGCCGGTGGTGATGGCGGACACGCAAGACAACCCTGGCGCCGGGGGCGACAGCAACACCACAGGCATGCTGCATGCGCTGCTGCAACACGGGGCAGGACGCAGGTGGCCGCAACAGGTGGCGCTTGGCCTGCTGTTCGACCCCGAGGCTGCACGCAAGGCCCATGAGGCTGGCGTGGGGGCTGTGCTGGAGTTGGCGCTGGGGCGCGCCGTGCCCACGTTCACCGGCGAGCTCAGCGATCCGCCACTGCAAGGGCGCTTCACGGTGAAGGCCCTGGGCGACGACTGGTGCCAAATCAAGGGGCCGATGATGACGGGTATGCGGGTGCACATCGGTCCGTCGGCGTGTCTGGAGATCGACGGCATTCTGATCGCCGTGGCCAGCGGCAAGATGCAGATGCTGGATCGCGAGCTGTTTCGCGCAGTCGGCATCCAGCCCGAGCAGATGAAACTGGTGGTGGTGAAAAGCTCCAACCATTTCCGCGCTGATTTCACACCGATTGCCAGCCGCGTGCTGGTGGCCAAGGCCCATGGACCGATGGCAGCCGACCCGGGCGATTTGCCCTGGAAAAAACTCGATCCGCGCACGCGAACCCGTCCCTGAGCCCCAGGGTTGGCGCGCTTCACCAGGAGACCTCGATGAGCCTCACCACCGCTACCGACCTCACGCAATGCACCGCACACGAACTGCTGGCGCTGTACCGCAGCGGGCAAGCCAGCCCGGTCGACGCCACGCAAGCCGTGCTGACGCGCGCGCATCACCTGAACCCACGCCTCAACGCGTTTTGCCTGATCGATGATGAAGCGGCTTTGGCCAGCGCGCGGGCCAGTGAAGCGCGCTGGCAGGCGCACCGGCAGCAAGGCACAGCTGTGGGGGCGCTGGAGGGCGTGCCCACCTCCATCAAGGATCTGGTCCTCACCCGTGGCTGGCCCACCTTGCGGGGCAGCCGCACCATCGACCCCGCGCAACCGTGGGACGTGGATGCCCCCGCCACCGCGCGTTTGCGCGAAGCCGGTGCCGTGCTGCTGGGCAAGACCACCACCCCCGAATTTGGCTGCAAGGGCGAGACCAACTCGCCGGCCACGGGCATCACACGCAACCCCTGGAACACCGACCACACCCCAGGCGGCTCATCCGGTGGAACCGCAGCAGCGGTGGCAGCCGGACTGGGGCCCTTGAGTGTGGGGACCGATGGCGCGGGCAGTGTGCGCATTCCCGCGGCGTTTTGCGGCAACGTGGGCTTGAAACCGAGTTTCGGTCGGGTGCCCGCCTATCCGCTGTCGCCTTTCGGTACCGTGGCCCACCTGGGGCCCCACACCATGAGCGTGCGCGATGCGGCGCTGATGATGAACGTGCTCAAGCAACCCGACGCGCGTGACTGGACATCGCTGCCGCCCGACGCCAGCGACTTCACCGTGGGGCTGGAGGACGGCGTGCGCGGACTGCGCATCGCGTATTCCCCCACGCTGGGGTATGCGAAGCACGTGCATCCCGAGATAGCGGCCGCGGTGCAAGCTGCTGTTCACGTGCTCGAGTCCCTTGGCGCACTCGTGGAGCAGGTGGATCCGGGGTTTGATGATCCGTTGGAGATCACCACTGGCTTGTGGTTCCTGGGCGCGGCCACGGTCTGGCAGGGCTTGACCCCGGCACAACAGGCGCTGACCGACCCGGACTTGCGGGCCCAGGCCGAGCAGGGCGCGCGCTTGTCGGCCCTCGAGGTGCAGCACTTGCATTTGCGACGTGGTCAGTTGGGCTCTCACATGCGTCAATTCATGCAGCGTTACGACCTGCTGGTCACGCCCGCGGTGGCCATTCCCGCTTTCGAGGCGCGTGCGGCAGGCACGGTGCCGATGAACCCGCAGAGCATGCTGGGGTGGACGCCCTTCAGCTATCCCTTCAACCTCACGCAGCAGCCGGCGATCACAGTGCCGTGCGGCTTGACCCGTGCAGGGCTCCCGATGGGGATACAACTGGTGGGCCCGATGTTCGGCGACGCCTGGGTTCTGCGTGCTGCACGGGCTTATGAATCGGTGCAAGGTGTGGCGCGTCCCGTCATGACCTGATCGCGGGCTGACGATGTTGCCGTGTGACGCGGTTGTTCGGACACTTTTCAATTCCATCAGACAGGACAGGACACCATGACCTTGGCCATGAGTTGGCAAGAGTGGGCGGCGTACGATGCCGTTGGCTTGGCGCAGTTGGTGCGACAGCGCGCCGTCACGCCGGCCGAACTGGCCCAGCAAGTGGCGGCGGGCATTGCTGCCACCAACCCGACGCTCCAGGGCGTGGTCGAGGTGTTTGACGACGTCGTCCAAGACCCGCTGAGGGACGGTTTGAATCCATCCGGCCCCCTGGGCGGTGTTCCGTTTCTCATGAAAGACCTGGGCCCCACCCTCAAAGGGCGCTTGCAGGAAATGGGCTCACTCTTCATGCGCGGCAACCGCGCGCAGGCCGACACCCACCTGACCCAGCAGTTTCGACGTGCCGGTCTCAATTTGATGGGACGCACCACCACCCCGGAATTCGGCGTCTGCAGTTCGGCCGAGAACCCGGCGCTGTATGTCACGCGCAACCCCTGGGACACGCGCTACACCACCTGCGGTTCATCGGCGGGCACAGCCGCCATGGTGGCGGCAGGGGTGGTGCCCATGTCGCATGCCACGGATGGCGGTGGATCGATCCGTATTCCGGCGGGTTTCAACGGCAACATTGGCTTGAAGCCCTCGCGCGGCGTGTTCTCGATCGCCCCGCATTTGTCGGATATCTCGGGCTTTGTGTCTATTCAAGGCTGCCAGAGTCGCACGGTGCGCGACACCGCGACATTGGTGGATGCCTGCCGAGGTGGCGCGCCGGGCGAGTTCATGCCGTACTGGACGGCCCCCGAGCCTTATGCCGAGTTGATTCAACGTGACCCACGTCCTCTTCGCATTGCGCTGTCGCACGAGTGGGGGGATTACCGTGCCGATGCGCAGTTCGTCCTTGAACTCGAGCGCGCCGGCCGTTTGCTCGAAGGGCTGGGTCATCACGTGGCCTGGGCCCTGCCGGAGGTGGATTTTCGCGCGGCCTTTGCGGCACAAACCACCTGCTACATCACCAATTTTGCGCAGGTGATCGATGGCATGCTGGCCACCCGTGGCCTGGACCGCCCACCGCCCGACCTCATTGAGCCGATGAATATCCGCATTTGGGAAGCGGGCAAGGAGGCCTCTTATCGCGAGCGCCACCGCATGCAAGCCACCTTCAACACCACGTCGCGAGCGTTCGGTGCGTTTTTTGAGTCGTGGGACATCATCCTCACCCCTATCACGGCCAAGCCCACGCCGCTCTTGGGCACCACCGAGTACCTCACCTTGAGCGACAACCCGTCGGTGCTCGACTGGTTTGAGAATCTCTGGCGCAATTTCGCCTACACTCCGCTCTCCAATTTGTGCGGTATCCCGGCGATCTCCCTGCCCATGGGGCGGCAGACCAACGGGTTGCCATTTGGTATCCAGGCACAAGCCCGTCAGGGACAGGATGGTCTGTTGTTGCAACTGGCCGCTCAGATCGAGCGGGCCCTGGAAGGGCGATGGAACGACGGCCGAGTCCCCGCGGTGCATGTGACCGCGTAAGTAATTTCCCGTTTCAAGATGATCATCGTTCGAACGCCGCAAGCCTTGCGTGAGGCCTTGTCTTCCTCGGCACGTCCCGCCTTTGTGCCCACCATGGGCAATTTGCATGAGGGGCACATGAAGCTCGTTGGCCTCGCCCGCGAGCAGGGCGACCGCACCGTGGCCAGCATTTTTGTCAACCGGTTGCAGTTTCTGCCCCACGAAGACTTCGACAGCTATCCGCGCACCTTTGAAGCGGACTGCGCCAAACTCGACGCGCACGGCTGTGATGTGCTGTTTGCGCCCCACGAAGCCGATCTGTACCCCGAACCCCAGACGGTGAAGGTACATGCCGATCCCGCTCTGGCCGATATCCTGGAGGGTCAGTTCAGGCCCGGATTTTTCACCGGTGTTTCCACCGTGGTGATGAAGCTCTTCATGAGCGTTTTTGCCGGCAAGTCGCAGGGTGTGGCGGTGTTTGGCAAGAAAGACTACCAGCAGTTGATGGTGGTGCGTCAGATGGTGCGGCAGTTTGTCTTGCCTCTGGAGGTTCTGGGCGTAGACACCTGCCGGGCCGCGGATGGGTTGGCGTTGAGTTCTCGCAACCGGTACCTGAGTGACAGCGAGCGGGTCGAGGCGGTGCAACTGTCACTGGCGTTGCGGGGCTTGGGCCGTGATGCCTTGGCGAGCGTCCAGGCATTGGCGGCGCACTTGCCAGACCTTGAAGCGCGCGCCATGGACCATTTGCGACAGCGCGGCTGGCAGCCCGACTACCTCACCGTGCGTCGCCGCCAGGACTTGCAGCCGCCGCAAGCTGGTGATGACCTGGTGGTGCTGGGGGCGGCGCGCCTGGGAACCACCCGGTTGATCGACAACCTGGAAATCTGAAGCCCTGCGTGTGCCAGACCAGCACTGCAGCATAGATGGTTCGTGACTGGCGTGCTCGCGCACGCCACCTGGGCTCAGGTGTGCGAGTCTGGAACGGTCAAGTGGGTTGTCTGATCGGCCGCAGCGCACTGTGCACAAATGCATGCCATGCGTTGCAGGTGAACCGGTACGCGTGCGAGCAGCGTCGGTGAAAAAGTGGTGCTCACACACCAGCAAGTGGACGAGGGCTCTGCACACGTCATGGCACACGCGTTGGGTCCCGCGCACAAGGGGCAGCGGCTGGGGTCGATCGGACTGGTGGCGGGCGCGGTTGTCATCAAAGGGGATTGTGCGCTGAGGCAACGGGACGTGCTATAACAATTCGGGTCAGCAGGCCCTGTGCAGCGGCCTTGTGAAAACGTCAAACCACCACCGGAGATGATTCATGTTCAGTCACGTGATGCTGGGAGCCAACGACCTCGAGGCTTCCCGGAAATTTTATGATGCCTTGCTGGCGACACTGGGCATCGGGCCCGGCGTGGCCAACAACCAGCGCTATTTCTACCGCAGCCCCACGGGAACCTTCGCCATCACCACCCCACTCAATGGCCAAGCGGCCACGCATGGCAATGGCGGCACATTCGGATTCTTGGCGCAGTCCGAAGCACAGGTGAATGCGTTTCATGCAGCGGGTGTGGCCAACGGCGGCACCACCTGCGAGGACCCGCCCGGTTACCGCGAGGGTCCCGCCGGAAAGCTCTACCTGGCCTACCTGCGCGACCCCACGGGCAACAAGATCTGCGCCTTGTACCGCGTGCCGAAATAAGACGCTCATCATGCCTGCCCGTGTCGGGCGGTGTGCCCGGCCACAGGCGACCAGGGCCGGGCGGTTGTCGACCCCTTTGTATTCTGTATACATATAAATTTGCGCCGTGTCCATAC
>JACCDW010080939.1_pt1 | contig 17186 bp, 19 predicted proteins | sample 7449781 | NCBI WGS metagenome assembly JACCDW01 (sample SAMN15323449, study PRJNA562643) | freshwater metagenome | isolation source: river surface water | place: USA:Blue River Watershed | collected 2017-08-18
AGCTGATCGCGCACTCGGCTCAGGCCAAAGTCTTGGGATTTATCGGCCAATTCGGCTGTTTTGGTGTAATTCTCAATTTCATGGGCCTCCAAAACAGCAGCCAACGGGGCAGAAATTGGCAAAACTCGCTCCACCGTCACCAGGTTTAAGGCCAAAGGGTTAGCTTTTAGCCCCAATTTGGGAACTATGTCGTTTTTGTGCTGAATTGCCACGGTGGGCACCGGAAGCTTCTCGGCCAACTGGCTAATTGGTGCCCCAAAGGTGACCAAACCCTTTACCCGCTTGTCATTCAGGGCAATATTGGCCCCAATGATTCCGCCCTGCGAGTGGCCAACCAGCAAAATTCGACTGCCGGCGGTTGCCCCCGCTGCGGCGAGCGCCAATTGAACCCCGCGTTCGCTGGCCGCCAGGCCCGGTCCCTTCATGGCCTGCAGATTTGAGGTGAAATCTATGGGGTTGCCCAGCCCGATTGGGCTCCAGGTTTGGGTACCCGGCAGATATGCCACGAAACGGGTTCCGTAGCGCTCGACCACAATGTTCCCCTGGCCACTGATCTGTTCCAGCCGCTTGCCCAAGCCTTCTAGGCCAAGGGGAGCGGAACGCCAAAATTTATCCACAGGGGTGGCCGTCACCTTGTGTTCGCGAAACATGCCCACCTCATTGGCCAAGCCAATTATGCCGCCGGCAATTATCGGTGCTGAAATAAGGCCAAGGTCGGTGAGCTCTCTGGCCAGCAGCCCCTCGCCGTCGAAGTATTCGTTGGCGGCAGCGTCCAGAGCCTGCATCAAAAACCTGATCCGCTCTTGAACCGCGGGTAGTTCCATGGCCAGGCCGATGCGCTTGAGCGGGTTGTTTAGAAAATCGTGCGGCTCAACCTGGTCGCCAAGTAGATTCGCCACCGTGGCTAGCCCGGTTTGAATTCTCTCGATTTCGGCTCGGGTGGCCACAATCGTGGGGTCACCGCCGTAGCTAACAATTGCCAACTCGGCGCTCCAATCAAAGTGCCCACGACGACAATCGCACGGCTAAGTTTTGAAGTTGATGGGCGAGTGCCTCGATTGAATTTGCGCAGGCACTTGCTGCGGTGCCTTGCCACAGAGTTGGGTTTGGCAAACAAAAGCGCAGCGAGACGATTGCTTGATTAATTGCGTGATCGATTGAATCCATATGCAGATGATGGGGTAGGTATCGGTGTTTATGAAGCCAGCGCCGGAATCTGTGTAAAAGTTCGGGCAATATAGATGGGTGAGCAAACTTTCAATCCAGCCAATTTCCCCTCTTGATGGTCGCTATCGCGCGGCAGTATCAGACTTGGGATTCCACCTTTCTGAAGCTGGACTAAACCGCGCACGCATCGCGGTTGAGATTGAATGGCTGATTCAGTTGGCCAACCGCAACCTGCTAGAGACCAACTCACCAATCAGCGAAGAGAAGCAGGCCGAACTTCGCAACATCATTCGCAACTTCAGTGACGAAGACGTTGCCACCCTGGCCGCAACAGAGGCCACCACCAAGCACGATGTGAAGGCCGTTGAATATTTCATTCGCGGAAAACTTGATCAGCTTGGTCTTTCAAACTTGGCCGAACTAACTCACTTTGCTTGCACCTCTGAAGACATTAACAACTTGTCTTACGCAATCACCGTGCGCGATGCAATCAACGAGGTTTGGTTGCCAAAGGTGCAGATTCTGATTGGCAAGTTGCGCGAACTTTCTGCCAAGTACGCCGGCGATGCAATGTTGTCGCACACTCACGGTCAACCGGCAACCCCTTCAACCATGGGTAAAGAGCTGGCGGTTTTCATTCACCGTCTTGAGCGCCAGATTCGCCGCATTGAAGATGCCGATTACCTTGGCAAGTTCAGCGGCGCCACCGGAACTTTTAGCGCGCACGTTGTTGCAGCACCAAATGTTGACTGGCTAAAAGAATCTGAAGATTTTGTTCGTCACCTTGGTCTTACCTGGAACCCACTGACCACTCAGATTGAATCACACGACTGGCAGGCAGAGCTTTACTCAGCGGTGGCGCTGTTCAACCGCATCCTGCACAATCTATGCACCGATATCTGGTCTTACATCTCTATGGGTTACTTCAAGCAGATTCCCGTTGCTGGTGCAACCGGTTCTTCAACCATGCCGCACAAGATCAACCCAATTCGTTTTGAAAACGCAGAATCAAATCTGGAACTTTCAAATGCAATTTTGGATTCACTGGCATCGACCTTGGTGACCTCTCGCTTGCAGCGCGACCTGACTGACTCTTCATCGCAGCGCAACATTGGACTTGGTCTTGGTCACTCGCTACTGGCGATTGATAACGTCACCCGCGGCCTGCACGAAATTGATCTTTCAAAGGTTGCGCTTGACTCAGACCTCAGCGATAACTGGGAGATTCTGGGTGAGGCAATTCAGACTGTTATTCGCGCCGAGGTTGCCGCTGGTCGCTCAACTATTTCTGACCCTTACGCTCTGCTAAAAGAACTCACTCGCGGCAAACGTCTAAGCGGCGAAGACATGATCACCTTTGTGAATGGTCTAGAAATTGGTCAAGAAGCTAAGTACAGATTGCTGCAGTTGAAGCCGCACGATTACACCGGTCTTGCCGAAGAACTCGCTAAGCGAATTCAAGCCAAGTCGTTACTTTAGGCGCGGCTGATTTGGGTCGGCGTCGTCATCTTTTACGGTCAGCGCCAAGGTTGCAATGCTCACCAGTGAAACGATGAAGGTAATCACAAACCAGATTGAGGTGCGCTGAAAAGCGCCTTCTGCCTCATCAACACCGCCGGTGCCAAAGAAGACAAGAACTGCAACGAAAGACGCTGCCGCAAAAGACAGTGTTAGGTAGGTGCGAATGCTGCGTGCAGCAGAGGATTTCTTTGGCTTGTTTGACATGTGTCTAGCCTAAGCCTTTTGTGACGCTGAAGATATGCCCAGATGCACACCCAGGATGATTGCGTAGGCGCCAAAGAATCCAACAAATGCAACGGGATCAATCCCCGATACAAATCCGCTAATCGAGACAGCAACAATCAAACCAAAATTAATAAATGCGTTTAATGCAGAGTCTTTGCGAGATACCGAGCCTGGCTTTGAAGTGAATAGCTTGCCCACTTCAAAGAATCCGTTTACGAACGGCCAAATGAACATCAAGCCAAAGAACCAAAGTTGATCAAGCTGAATAATCAAGACGATTGCAAATATCAAAAGAGCAACGTAGAAAACTAACTTGATGATGTTTGATGTTCGCGCTTCATTCTTGGCAACCAGGATTGCGCTTGAGATTGCAAAGCCGGTGGCAAGAATTACCAGGCCAATGTTTCCAATCAACGCATCGTGAATCTGCGAGAAGGTGATGAAGATTCCGGTAATGATTGCGGCGGCCGCCTGAATGGCTTGTGTAATTCTCAATTCAATTAGCTTTCACGTTTGAAGTTGCTTGCAACTTCAAACAATAGGTTTGTGAACATGAAAGTGTAATTTTAATTACGCTTTCATGTTCATAAAGCGGGAGTACTGGCCTTGGAACGCAACCACAACTGTTCCGGTAGGTCCGTTACGTTGCTTAGCAAGAATGAGATCTGCTTCACCAACGCGCGGGTGATCTTTTTCGTACTGCGCCTCGCGGTGCAAAAGAATTACTACGTCGGCGTCTTGCTCTAGCGATCCCGATTCACGAAGCTGCGAAATTTCTGGCTTCTTATCTTTGGTCTGCTCAGAGTTTCGGTTCAGCTGTGAGATAGCAATCACCGGCACGTTAAGTTCCTTTGCTAAAAGTTTTAGCGCGCGTGAGAACTCTGAAACTTCTTGCTGACGTGATTCAACTTTTTTACCCGATGTCATCAACTGCAGGTAGTCGATCACAATCATCTTTAGATCAACGCGTGACATTAGACGACGAGCCTTTGCGCGAATCTCAACCAGGGTCATGTTTGGTGAGTCGTCAATAAACAAAGGTGCATCATTGATCTGACCACGCACCGCTGCAAGGCGGCTCCAGTCGGCATCGCCGATTGCACCCTTACGCAGGTTCTGCAAAGGAATTTGTGATTCCGCAGAAAGCATGCGCATTGCGATTTCTGCGCGACCCATTTCAAGTGAGAAGAAAACAGTTGCCTTGTTGTGTTTGATCGCTGCGTTGCGAGCAAAGTCCAAAGCAAGAGTGGACTTACCAACCGCAGGTCGTGCAGCAAGAATTACAAACTGTCCACCGTGCAGACCGTGAGTCATTTCATCTAGCTCGGCAAAACCGGTTGGCACACCGGTCATTTCGCCACCGCGTGATTGCGCGTTTTCAATTTCGGCAATCGCGGCCTCTAGTGAGGTGTTCAGGTCAACGATGTCTTCTTTGGTTGCTCCGCGCATCACGCCGTAAACATCGTTTTGCGCCTGATTGACTAGATCTTCAACTTCACCCTCGTTGGCATAACCAAGCTGAGCAATTTTGGTACCTACTTCTACCAGGCGGCGAAGGGTTGCCTTTTCGGCAACGATCTGCGCGTAGAAAGCTGCGTTGGCAGCGGTAGGAACAATTGAAGTAAGAGTGTGTAGATAGTCGGCGCCACCGGCCTTGACCAGGTTGCCCGCCTTGGTGAGTTCATCGGTGACGGTAATTACGTCTGTTGGTTCGCCCTTGGCAAAGAGGGAAAGAATGGCGTCGAAAATGATTTCGTGCTTTGGCGCGTAGAAATCAGCGCCGCGAACTGCCTCTTGAACCTCGGCCACGGCCTCGGCAGAAAGCAACATGCCGCCCAGCGCGCTTTGCTCGGCCAACATATCGTTTGGCAGCATGCGCTCGTTTCCGCGGCTTGGATCAACCGGAGGAACAGCTAAAAGTGACATTTAAACCCAATCTTTAGGCCTTTTTCAGACCGATACTTGTCTAGCATCCACTACTGACACGCATTACTAAAACTAGGCTGTGAACAAGAATGTGGATAACTGTGCAGACACGCCGTTCAATATGTGGATAACCTGTGGATAAACCTGTGGGGAATATGTGGAATCTGCCCCCAATCCCTTGTATTTACAAGGGTTTCAGGCTGGGGATAAAAGTATTCAGAAAACCCTAAACCTAACCCTCAAGGTTGTGTATAACTCGCCCAAAACCACACTTATCCACAGGGCGACGGCGTGTTATCCACAACCTCTTAAGGCAAAAGGTGGGTACCCGAAGGTACCCACCTTTTCAGTGAAGCTTGAATTACTTGCGACCAGAGACCTGAAGGGTGATGGTGGCAACGGTGTCGCCGTGTAGACGAACGGTTGCTAGGTGCTCACCGGTGGTGCGGATCGGAGCTACGAAAGCAATCTTGCGCTTGTCGATTTCACCAAGACCAGCTGCTGCAACTGCTGCTGCAACATCTGCGGTCTTTACTGAACCGAACAAACGACCACCAACGCCAGCCTTGGCAGTCAGACGAACTGACTTGCCTTCTAGAGCTGCCTTTAGAGTGTTTGCTTCTTCAACAGTTGCAAGTGCACGAGTTGCGCGAGCAGCCTTGATTGACTCAACCTGCTTCTCACCACCCTTGCTCCATAGAACTGCAAAGCCACGAGGTAGTAGGTAGTTACGAGCGAACCCGTTCTTAACCTCAACTACATCGCCAGCTGAACCAAGGCCTGAAACCTCGTTAGTAAGAATGATCTTTGACATGGGGTTTCTCCTTAACGGCCAGCGCCTGCGTATGGCATAAGTGCCATCTCGCGAGCGTTCTTGATAGCACGTGAAATTAGGCGCTGCTCCTGAACAGAAACACCGGTGATGCGACGAGCGCGGATCTTGCCGCGATCAGAAACGAACTTGCGAAGAGTTGCGATGTCCTTGTAGTCGATGATGCCGACCTTCTGGAACTTTGCTGGTGCTTCCTTCGCAAACTTTGATGCGCGCTTTGGCGCATCGCGCTTTGCAGCGTTACGTGGATCACTCTTTGATAGAGCCATTTGTTTTTCTCCTAAAGAAAATTAAATTTGAAAATTTAGAAAGGGGTGTCGTCGCTCATTGATGGAGCGCCTGGGTTTGCCCATGCATCATCAGCCGCTGGCTTTGACGCCATTGACTTTGGTGCATCGCCCCATGGATCGCCAGCAACAGCAGCTGCACCAGCACCGGCGCCTGCGCCTGCTTCGCGAGCACGACGAGTGACCGCAGCAGTTGCATAACGCAATGATGGGCCGATCTCATCGATCTCTAGCTCAAGTGAAGCGCGTGCTTCGCCTTGTGCTGACTGGTAAGCAGATGGTGCCTTTAGGCGACCGGTAACAACAACGCGAGCACCCTTGGTAAGTGACTGAGCAACATTCTCAGCAACTTCGCGCCATGCGGTGCAGCGAACCCAAACGGTTTCGCCGTCATCCCATGTGCTGGTGTTCTTGTTGTAGGTACGAGGTGTTGAACCAACACGAACGCTAACTACGGCAATGCCACCCTGGGTGTAACGCAGTTCAGGATCGTCAGCAAGATTGCCAACGATAGTAACTACTACTTCGCCTGCCATTTGTAATTACTCGCTCTTTCGAGGAGCTGACTTACGTGGGCCCTTGCGAGGTGAGTCTTCAGACTTTGAGAAGTCAGGAACTTCAACAGGAACAATCTTTACGATTGCCTCTTCTGCGCGAAGAACCTTGGTACGCAAAACTGCTTCAGAAATCTTTAGCTGGCGATCCAACTCAAGAACTGCTTCTGATGTGCAGGTCATGTTAACGACTGCGTAGATTCCTTCTTTGTGCTTAGCGATTTCGTAAGCAAGACGACGACGGCCCCATAGATCAACGTTGTCAATAGTGCCCTTGGCATTACGGATTACGTTTAGGAACTTGTCGAGTGATGGTGAGACGGTTTTTTCTTCGATGGTTGGATCGAGAATTACCATGAGCTCATACTTATGCATAACTAACCCACCTCCTTTGGACTAGAACGGCCATGGGATTTCCATGACAGGAGGGTAAATTGCATATTTCTATTGCCACCGATGGAATACAGAGCTTCCGGGCAACCTCGTTAGTCTACCGGTTGGCCCACCAGGCAAGCAAGCGCTTTTCTGCTTCCTCGGCGCCTATCGGGCCCTCTTCTAAACGCAGCTCCATCAAAAACGCGTAGGCCTCGCCCACCTGCTTCGACGGCTTCAGATCCAAAATCCGCATGATGTCCTCGCCGCTCAGATCCGGGCGAAGTGCGTTGAGCTGCTCTTGCTCCATAATCACACCGATACGCTGCTCGAGATCGTCATAGGCGTGAGCCAGGCGATCGGCCTTGCGCTTATTTCTGGTGGTCACATCGGCTCGGGTTAGGGCATGGAGTCTCAGCAATTGATCATCGGCATCGCGAACGTAGCGGCGAATGGCACTATCGGTCCAGGCCTGATCGGAGTATCCAAAGAATCTCAGGTGCAGCTCAACCAATCGGGCCACGGCCTTGATGGTGTCGTTGTCAAACTTCAGGGCCTTCATGCGCTTAATGGTGAGTTTTGAGCCCACCATATCGTGGTGATAGAAGCTCACCCCGCCGCCCGGCTCTAGTTTGCGAGTCAGTGGCTTGCCGGTGTCGTGCATCAGTGCCGCAAAGCGCAGGATGAAGTCACCCTCTAGGTTGTAGTCCTTTTCATAGTCAATGGCCTGCTCCACCACGGTCAGGGTGTGCTCGTAGACATCTTTATGGTGGTGGTGCTCATCGGTTTCCAGCTTTAGAGCGGGCAATTCCGGCAGAATCTGGGCCGCCAGCCCACTGTCTACCAAGGCTTCCAGCCCGGCGCGGGGGTGCTTACCCAGCATTAACTTGGTTAACTCCACCTGGATTCGTTCGGCCGAGATGATCTCAATCCGCCCAGCCATGGCCTGCATGGCCTCAAAAGTAGCCGGTTCAATCTCAAAACCCAGCTGGCTGGCGAACCGCGCGGCCCGAAGCATGCGCAGTGGGTCGTCAGAGAAGGAATCCTCCGGTTTTCCGGGGGTGCGCAGCACTCCGTCGAGCAGATCTTGCAGACCTTTATATGGGTCTACAAACTGCTTGGAGCCTACCGGAACCGCCTGGCTGGCCGTTTCGGCTCCCCCTCGGGGGGCAGTCAAGCGAAGCGCCATTGAGTTGACGGTGAAATCACGGCGAAAAAGGTCATCTTCCAGGGATTTGCCGAAGGTAACCTCCGGGTTTCGCGAGTCTTGCTGGTACTGATCGGCCCGGTAGGTGGTGATTTCAATGGTGTCATCGCCGATTCGGGCACCGATAGTGCCAAAGGCGCGGCCGATATCCCAGTGGGCATCCACGTGGGGCTTGAGGATTGCCAGGGTTTCATCGGGGTTGGCCGAGGTGGTGAAGTCCAGGTCTGGGGCTTTTCGGCCCAAAAAAGCGTCGCGAACCGGGCCACCAACCAGCGAAAGCTCGTGCCCGGCTGCTTGGAAAATGCGCCCGAGTGTGACAAAAAGCGGACTATCGGTAGTCCGCTCCAGGTTGGCCAGCGCCTCTTTCACGTCGAGCATCCTCTAATCGTGCCACAGCCACGGCGGCGGATGGGGGCCAAAGTTGCATATCGGGTGCCGGCAGAAGCGAAGGTTTAGAGTTGCTTTATGAATCCACCGGCAACTGGCGCTAATCGAGGGCGCCGACTCACCCGAGTGGAAGAAACCTCGGCCGGCGGGTTCGTTTTGGCCCAGGATGGCAGCCTTCGCGTGGCACTAATTGGCCGCGAAACCAGATCCGGGCGCATCGACTGGTGTGTGCCAAAGGGGCACCCAGAGGGCGAAGAAAATCACGAGCAGGCCGCGATTCGCGAGATCGCCGAAGAGACCGGCCTAGAGGTCGTCATCATCGAGCGCCTGGGTGACATCAAATACGAATTCTCGGCCGGCAACAAACTTATTTCTAAGACCGTGCACCACTTCTTAATGCGTCAGGTTGGTGGCTACCTCACGGTAGAAAACGACCCGCAGCAAGAAGCGGTTGACGTGCAGTGGTTTGAGATTGACTCCCTGCACGAAACCCTGGCCCACGAGAACGAGCGCCGCATCGCCCGCGGAGTCCAAGAGTGGATTGCGAGAAACGTTTGAAAAAACTAATTGCAATTTTGCTCGCGGTGGCATCGGTGTTTGTTGGAGTGCCGGCACACGCGGTGGAAACCAAAGATGGCGAAGGCATTTACATCGTCATCGGTTCTGAAATTAATCTGGTTGCCCGCAGCTCAAATATTCCGATTCAAATCAAAAATACTTTTGCTTCAGACGTAGTGGTGCACGTTCACGTGCGACCAACCAACGCCAGAGTTTCTGTGCCGATGGCAGTTGCGGTAAAGGTGCCTGGTGAAACCACCGTGACCGCAAAGATTCCGGTGAACGCTGTGGCCAACGGAAAAGTTTTGTTGCGCGCGTGGATTGAAACTTTCTCCGGTTTGCAAATTGGCAAGGCGGTTGTGTTGAGCATGAACGTAAATGCCGATATCGAACTTGCCATGCTGCTTGGTTTTGGTGGAGCAGTTGTGCTGCTACTTGCAATTGGTATCGTGCGAACTGTTCGCAAGAATCGCAAACTGCATGAACAGCAAATGCGCGAGGATTCAGCAGTTGACTTGGGAATGAAAATTTGAGCGGCAAGTCGGTAGCTCGCTCGTCGATGCTGATGGCGTCGGGCACAATTATTTCTCGCGTTCTGGGTTTTGCCCGCACAGTTTTGTTGGCCGCGGCAATTGGTGTGACCACAGATGCCGCCGATGCATTTGGTGTTGCCAATCAACTGCCAAATAACGTTTATGCAATCATCGTCACCGGTTTGCTAAACGCGGTTTTGATTCCGCAGCTGGTGAAGGCGCGTTCCAACACCGATGGCGGCAAGGGCTACGTTGACCGATTGCTAACTTTGATCCTCAGCGTTTTTTTGGTGGTCACACTCGCGGCAACAATTGCATCGCCGTGGTTGGTGAGCCTTTACACCAGCGGCTGGACGCCAGAGCAGTTGGCGCTGGCCACGGCCTTTGCCTACTGGTGTTTGCCGCAGCTTTTCTTTTACGGTTTGTATTCGCTGCTTGGTGAAGTACTAAATTCACGCAGCGTGTTTGGGCCCTACATGTGGGCTCCGGTTTTGAACAACATAGTTTCAATGGTTGGTCTGATTGCGTTCATTATTTTGTTTGGCCTTGACCCAACCGGAACGCTAGACATCACCGCTTGGACGCCGGCACAAATTGCCTGGTTATCTGGTAGCGCAACAGTTGGTGTTGCCGCGCAGGCTTTCATTTTGCTTTGGGCTTGGAAGCGCGCCGAGATTAAATTCAATTTGAATTTCAAGTGGCGCGGTTTTGGTTTGCGCCCGGCGCTCAAGGCGGCCAGCTGGTCACTCGGCATGGTGGTGGTTACACAAATCGGTGGTGTGGTGCAAACCATCGTGGCCTCACAAGCAATTAGCGCGCGTTCAGAAAATGCGGCCGTGGCATCGGTTGCTGTTGCCGGTGTGGCCTGGTTAATTTTTATGGTGCCGCACTCGGTGGTAACCGTTTCAGTTGCAACCGCTTACTTCACCAAGATGGCTCAGCACGCGCACGAAAAGAAAATGGATCTGTTCAAAAAAGATTTCTCTGCGGGTCTTCGCGCCATCAGCGTGTTTGCAGTTTTCTTTAGCGTTGCCATGATCGTGTTGGCCTATCCAATGTCGCGAGTTTTTATTGGTGAGTTTGATGCAACAATTTCGCTTGGCAACGTGTTGATTGCATTCATGATTGGTTTGTTGCCATTCAGTTTTGTTTACATGATGCAGCGCGCGTTCTATGCACTTGAGAACACCCGCACGCCTTTTGTCTTCACCACGATTCAGATTGCAATTTACATCGTGGGCGCAATTGTGATTTCGAATACCGTTGAAGCAAAGTGGTTAGTGGTGGCACTTTCACTTTTGACTTCAACCACCGTGACCCTGCAGGCGATCATCGCCTACACAATGTTGACCAAACGAGTCGGCAGCCTGGGCGATCACAAAATCGCCACCGCGCTTTCGCAATTTATTTTGGCTGGCGTGATTGCTGGCGCAATTGGTTATGGCGCAATCGAAGTCATCGGTGGCATTAAACCTGGTTCGTTCGCGGTGGCATCGGTGTTGTCTTCGTCGCTCACGATTGCCGGAGTTGGTTTTGTGATGTTTGGCATTTACGTGGTTGCCTTACGTTTACTAAGAGTTTCCGAGGTAGACACGGCACTGGCCGGACTCAAGGGAATACTGCGCCGCTAAAATTGGCTGATAGCCACAAGTAAGAAACAGTGCCTAAGTGACAGGCCCGGAAAGAAATTCAAATGCGCGACGTCATCATTATTGGTTCAGGCCCGGCTGGGTACACCGCGGGTATTTACACCGCACGCGCGGGTTTGAAGCCGCTACTGATTGCTTCATCGGTTGAAGCCGGTGGCGAGCTAATGAAAACCACAGAGGTAGAGAACTACCCTGGTTTTCCAGAGGGTCTAATGGGACCTGAGCTGATGGCTCACTTCCAGGCCCAGGCCGAGCGCTTTGGCACTGAGATCCTGATGGACGACGTGGTTGAGGTTGACCTCAAGGGTGACGTAAAGATTGTTAAAACCGGCGCGGGCGAGACCTTTGAAGCCAAGACCGTGATTTTGGCAACCGGAGCTGCCTATCGCGAGCTTGGTTTGCCACGTGAAAAAGAGCTTTCTGGCCACGGAGTTTCATGGTGTGCCACCTGTGACGGTTTCTTCTTCCGCGAGAAGACCATTGCCGTAGTTGGCGGTGGCGACTCAGCCATGGAAGAAGCCCTATTTTTGACCCGATTTGCCTCAAAGGTTTACCTGATTCACCGCCGCGATACCTTCAAGGCCTCAAAAATCATGCAGGACCGAGCCCTTGCCCACGAAAAGATTGAAGTCATCTGGAACTCAGAAGTGGCCGAGCTAAAGGGTGAAAAGAACCTAGAGGGCGTGACCCTAAAGAGCACCGTGGACGGCTCAACCAGCGAACTAGCTTTGGACGGACTTTTTATTGCCGTTGGAAATGATCCAAGGGTCTGGCTTGTTGAAGATCAGGTCACGCTCACCCCTGAGAAGTTCATTCAGGTTGAGGGTCGCAGTTCAAAGACCAATCTGCCGGGCGTTTTTGCCTGTGGAGATGTGATTGACCCGACTTACCGTCAGGCAATTACCGCCGCCGGCTCTGGTTGTGTGGCTGCGCTAGACGCAGAGCACTTCCTGGCCAACCACTAGCTTCAAATCTGTACAAAATTAGGAGATTCAGATGTCCAAGGACGTAACCACCGCCAGCTTCCAGGCTGATGTACTTTCAAACCCAAAGCCAGTCCTCGTAGACTTTTGGGCCGAGTGGTGTGGTCCTTGCCGCATGGTCTCTCCGATCCTTGATGAGATTGCTGCCGAATACGGCGACAAGCTTGAGGTCGTAAAGGTAAACGTAGACAACGAGCCTCAGCTGGCACAGCAGTATGGCATCACCGGAATTCCTGCGCTGCAGGTTTTCCACGGTGGCGCTGTGGTGAAGTCAATGGTTGGCGCGAAGCCAAAGAACATCTTGCTTCAGGACCTTGCCGACTACATCAAGTAATTTTTCAACACCGAAAGTCGGTCTCCGCTAGGGGACCGACTATTGCTTTAAGTAAACTAATCTAATGACCGAACTCACCCCGCAGGCAAATAATCTCGACCAATGGTTGGATGCTTATGCGGCGCGCGCGGAAACCCTAACGGTTTCAGAAGTTCGAGCCCTGTTTTCTGTGGTGTCCCGCCCAGAGGTAGTTAGCCTTGCCGGCGGAATGCCTTACGTTGCGGCCCTGCCCAAAGATCTTTTGAGCGATGCCTACGAAAGCATGATGCGCACCCGCGGCGACCTGGCGATTCAGTACGCCGGCGGCCAGGGCGACCTAAAACTTCGCGATCAGATTCGCGACCTAATGGCCCTTGAGGGAATCCACTCATCGGTTGAAGACATCGTGATCACCACCGGTTCGCAGCACGGCCTAGATATGATTGCCGGCCTATTCCTTGATGAGGGTGACGTTGTTCTGGCCGAGGGCCCTAGCTACGTTGGCGCTATCGGTATTTTCCGTCACTACGAAGCGCACATTGAGCACGTCTACACCGATAACAACGGCATGAGCCCTGAAGCTCTTGAAGAGTCAATCGACAGAATGAAAAAGCAGGGCAAGAAAATTAAGTTCTTGTACCTGGTGCCAAACTTCGCGAACCCATCGGGTGTGACTCTTTCTGCTGATCGCCGCCCAAAGATTCTTGAAATCTGCAAGCGCGAACACATCTTGATTCTTGAAGACAACCCATACGGTCTGTTGTATTTTGACAAGCCAGTACCCGATGCACTTCGCGCTACCGACGAAGACGGCGTGATCTATCTGGGTTCATTCTCAAAGATTTTGGCACCGGGTTTCCGCGTGGGTTATGTGCTTGCACCACCTGCGATTCGCGACAAGCTAGTGCTGGCGCAGGAATCAGCCCTGCTCTGCCCAAGCTCGTTTACCCAGTTCATGATCAGCGAATACTTGGCACACGCAGATTGGCAAAAGCAGATTGACACCTTCCGCGGTGTTTATCGCGAACGCAAAGATGCAGCGCTGTCGGCAGTGCGCGAATACTTGCCGAATGTTGAAACGACAACACCCGATGGTGGGTTCTATCTGTGGCTGACTTTGCCAGAGGGAATCGACTCAAAGGCGATGTTGCCGCTAGCGGTTAAGGAATTGGTGGCTTACACACCGGGAACCGCATTCTTTGGTGATGGCACCGGTCAGCGCAATTTGCGTATTTGCTACTCGTACCCAACACCAGAAAATATCAAGATTGGTATCAAGCGTTTGTCTAACGTGATCAATCTGCAAACCGAACTGCTTGAAACTTTCGCCAAATAAAAAAGAGGTATCAAAATGATTCCCAAGGGCAAGGCTGGCAACAAACTAAAAATCACCGTGCTCGCCGGTGGCATTTCACACGAGCGCGACATCTCACTTAAATCTGGCCGCAGAGTTGCCGATGCTCTCACCGATTTTGGCGCCGAAGTTGTAATTCGCGAACCAGACAACGAGCTGCTTTCAAATATCAAAAAAGATAAGCCAGATGTTATCTTCCCTTGCCTGCACGGAGCATCCGGTGAAGACGGCGCTCTGCGCGATGTTCTAACCCTTAGCGGTGTGCCGTTTGTTGGCGCGACTGCATCGGGGTCTAGATTGGCGTGGGACAAATCAATTGCCAAGGTCTTGGTTTCACGTGATGGAATCCAAACCCCGGCATCAATCACCTTGCCAAAAGACACCTTCCGCGAGCTGGATGCCGAGGGAGTGCTGAAGGCGGTCACCAGTTCAATCGCTTTGCCGGTTGTGGTTAAGCCGGCGCGATCGGGCTCTGCCCAGGGCGTCAGCATCGTCAAAACTCAGAACGAACTAAACCGCGCCATGATTGACGCCTACGTTTACTGCGATGTCGCCATCATCGAAAAATACATCGAGGGCACTGAGCTTGCGATATCGGTGATTGATTTGGGTGCCGGTCCGATTGCCCTGCCACCGGTTGAGATTGAACCGCGCGATGGAAAGTACGGATACCACGAGCGCTACATTGCCGGCGAGGCCAACTTCTATGTACCAGCCAGGGTCAAGCCGCAGGTCAATGAAGAGGCGGCCAAGATTGCGATTCGCGCTCACGAAATTCTAGGATTACGCCACATTTCTCGCATCGACATGATCGTTGATAAAAAGGGTGTGTGCTGGTTCCTTGAGGCAAACGTTGCCCCGGGGCTTACCGAAACCTCGCTGGTTCCGCAGGCAATTGCTGCCAGTGGCAACACGCTCGGCGAGGTCTACTATTCGTTAGCCGAAGCGGCAAAACGAAACCTGTAACACTGATACGAAACACCGAAACAAAAACTAAATAGTTCCACTCCTCTAACAGAAATGATGCACTCCTAATGAGCACTCTTCGCCTATTTACATCAGAGTCTGTGACTGAGGGTCACCCAGATAAAATTTGTGACCAAATCTCGGACACTATTCTCGACGCCATGCTAGAACAAGACCCGCACTCACGTGTTGCGGTTGAGACCATGGTCACCACCGGACTCGTTCACGTTGCCGGTGAAGTTACCACCGCGGGCTACGTAGAAATTCCAGCGCTGGTTCGCCAAAAGATTCAAGACATCGGTTACACCTCATCTGACATCGGCTTCGATGGCAAGAGCTGTAGTGTATCGGTTTCTATCGGTGCTCAATCACCCGACATCGCGCAAGGTGTTGATGACGGTTTCGAAAACCGCGTGGGCAACTCTGGCGACAAATACGACTCGCAAGGTGCGGGTGACCAGGGAATCATGTTTGGTTATGCCACCAACGAGACCGCAACACTTTCGCCAACCGCAATCACAATTTCACACCGATTGAGCGAGAAGCTTGCCGAAGTTCGCAAGAGTGGCAAGGTTGATTTTCTTCGCCCAGATGGCAAGACTCAGGTCACCATTGGTTATGACGGGGCGACTCCTAAAACCATTGAGGCCGTTGTGCTTTCAACTCAGCACAATCCCGGTGTAAATCACGCGCAAATTGTTGAGGCGATGACCGCAGAGGTTATCAATCCAATTCTTGAGTCCACCGGTTTGGATTTTTCTGGTGTGAACCTATTCATTAACCCAACCGGCAAGTTTGAAATTGGTGGCCCAATGGGTGACGCCGGTTTGACCGGTCGCAAAATTATTGTTGACACCTACGGCGGTGCAAGTCGTCACGGTGGTGGCGCGTTCAGCGGTAAGGACCCATCAAAGGTTGACCGCTCTGCTGCATACGCAATGCGTTGGGTAGCCAAGAACGTTGTTGCTGCTGGGCTTGCCGATCGTGCAGAGGTTCAGGTTGCCTACGCGATTGGTGTTGCACGTCCAGTTGGTTTGTACGTTGAAACTTTTGGTACCGCACACGTTGCCGAAGAAAAAATTGTTGCGGCGATAGAAGAAGTTTTTGATCTTCGTCCAAAGGCAATCATCGAGGCACTTGATTTGCTTCGTCCGATTTACGCGCAGACTGCAACCTATGGTCATTTTGGTCGCGAGCTTCCAAACTTCACTTGGGAGCGCACAGATCGTGCCGAGGCACTAAAGGCTGCAATTAAGTAGTTTCACGAAAAACGTTAAGGGAAAAACCCCACTCATCCAGAGTGGGGTTTTTTGTAATTCGTTTAGTATTTGATCTCTTGACCAAGCTCTTTGAGGATTCGGTTTAGATCTGCAACAGTTGCAAAATCGATGACCAGCTGTCCCTTCTTGCTGCCAAGTTTGATCGATACCTTGGTGTCCAAACGATCACCAAGTTGCTCGGCAATTACCTTTAGTGAATCCTTGCGCGCACCCTGAGTAATGGTTGCTTTGCCCGCGGTTGCAACTGGCTTGTCCATGCCAACGAGTTCTTCAAGTGAGCGAACCGATAGCCCCTCATTGATTACCTTGTTGGCGAAGTACTCCATGCGGGATGCGTCTGGCGCAGAAAGAATTGCACGTGCGTGACCCGCAGAAAGAACACCAGCGGCAACCTTTTGTTGAACTGAGATTGGCAGCTTTAACAAACGAATGGTGTTGGTGATCTGTGGTCGTGAGCGACCAATCTTTTCAGCCAGCTGATCCTGGGTAATGCCAAAGTCGCTCAGTAGCTGCTGATAAGCAGAGGCTTCTTCAAGTGGGTTTAGGTTTGCGCGGTGAATGTTCTCCAACAATGCATCGCGAAGCATGTTGTCATCCGATGTTTCACGAATAACCGCAGGGATCTTTTTGAGTCCGGCTTCTTTTGAGGCACGTAGGCGACGCTCACCCATGATGAGTTCGTACTTGCCCGGTGAAAGTTCACGAACCACGATCGGCTGCAGCACACCAAACTCTTTAACCGAGTGCACGAGCTCGGCAAATGGCTCGGCCTCAAAAACTTTTCGTGGTTGAGCGGCATTTGGTTGGATTGCGGTGACGTCCAATTCACCGAAGCGAAGCCCGTCAACTTGTACAAGTTCTTGTGCAGATTCTTGTTTTTTACCATTTTCGGCATTTCCAGAGAAGAAAACGTCGATTGGGCGCTCGCTCGGAACGGCTGAGGTTGGAATCAGTGCGCCAATTCCGCGGCCTAGGCCAACCTTCTTCTTATCTGCCATTTTGTGCTCCCTTTTGTGCGATTTCGATTGCGGCTTCAAGATAACTCAAGCTACCGACAGAAGATTTGTCATGG
>JACCDW011716036.1_pt1 | contig 17185 bp, 16 predicted proteins | sample 7449781 | NCBI WGS metagenome assembly JACCDW01 (sample SAMN15323449, study PRJNA562643) | freshwater metagenome | isolation source: river surface water | place: USA:Blue River Watershed | collected 2017-08-18
CCGCGGGCTGGCAGGGCTGCGGGAAAGAGTGATGGCGGCAAATGGAAAACTGACTTTTCAGTCATCACCGGGAAACGGTGCCGCGCTTCATGTATCTCTGCCTTATCCCAGTGGCAGCTACCGTCAAGACCGGCCACAAATTATTGGCAGATTGAATACACTCCATCAATAAAAGTTACAGGCGTATTCATTTGCAGTCAGTTTATTTAACAGAATTAAAACAGCTGCAGCCATTCATATTGCATTGCAAAATGAAATTCGGTGTCCATACGTGAAATAAATTAACGTAGTAGTGCATTACTACCTAGCGATTAACGTGCCGATTAATACTCGCCAGAATACTAATCCAGCAATCTGCCATGCCTAAAATTATTCACACCATGATCCGGGTTCTTGACCCGGTACGTTCCCTGACATTCTATTCCGAGGGATTTGGTTTTTCTGTCACCCATCGGCTGGATTTTGATGATTTTTCGTTGATCTATATTAAAAATCCTGAGAATGATTTTGAAATAGAACTGACCCATAACTTCAGTCGCACCGAGCCTTATACCCATGGCGATGGTTATGGTCATTATGCATTTGCTGCCGATGACCTCGACCAGATGCATGCAAAGCTCACCCAACTGGGCTATGCGCCAGCCGCAATTAAAGAATTCAAGAAAGACGGTGTCTTACTGGCCCGCTTTTTCTTTGTACAAGATCCGGATGGTTACAAAATCGAAGTGCTCCAGAAACACGGACACTATCGATAACCGGGCAGTAGCTGCATCATGTTTGCATGAAAAATAAAATATAAGGAGATAAAGATGAACACCCCTCAACAGCCTAAACGCCGGCAATTTTTCAAAATTGCTTCAGCAGGTACCGTGGCCAGTGCCAGTGGCGGCCTTCCTATGCTTTTCATGCCTAACGCTGCAGTGGCTGAAGATGTATTAGGCGCAGATGTATTCAAAGGGCTGACTAAAATCGCCCGCGATATTTTCCCTCACGACCGCTTTGAAGATGATTTGTATGCTAATGCCGTTGGCGTCTATGCAGATCAGGCCAAAGCGGATGCCGGCCTGAAAAAAATGCTGCAGGAAGGTGTCGCTCAAGCGAACGCCGCGGCCAAGAAAAAATTTGGCAAGGACTATGCGGATGTCGCGACTGAAAAGCAGCGCCTTGAAATCCTAAACGCAATGGTCAAGACACCTTTTTTCGCGAAATTGCGTGGCGACCTGGTCGTCAGTCTCTACAACCAGCCAGCAGTCTGGGCCAAGCTCGGTTATCAGGGCCCATCGGCTGACAAAGGCGGCTACATCAACCGTGGCTTCAATGACCAAGACTGGATGGAAAAGATCTGAACAGATCATCCGATAAAAAACACGCGTTAGCAAAACGCGTACAAAAAACAGGAGAGACAAATGGCTTCAAAAAAATTCGGCCTCAATGATGAGGTAGTCGTAATCGTGGGTTCTGGTGCCGGCGGCGGTACATTGGGCAATGAGCTGGCGCAAAAAGGGATTGATGTAGTAATTCTTGAGGCAGGCAAGCGCCACGAGATCAATGATTTCGAAAATGATGAGTGGCCTATGTTCAGCAAAATTTCCTGGCTGGACAAGCGCACCACCTCCGGTACATGGCGCGTTGCCAAGGACTTCCCTAACCTGCCGGCATGGATTGTGAAGGCAGTCGGTGGCTCGACCGTACACTGGGCCGGCGCTTCGCTGCGCTTTCAGGAACATGAATTCAAGACCCGCACAATTTACGGCGCGGTCAAAGGCGCCAACCTGCTCGACTGGCCAATCACATTAAAAGATCTCGAGCCGTACTACGCGCGTGCAGAAGACAAAATGGGCACCACGGGTACCAATGGTATCCCGCGTCTGCCAGGCAGCAACAACTACAAAGTATTGGCTGCCGGTGCGAAGAAAATGGGCTACAAGCGCTTCCACACCGGAAATATGTCGATCAACTCACAACCACGTGATGGTCGCGGTGCCTGCCAGCAAATCGGTTTCTGCTTCCAGGGCTGTAAGTCCGGTGCAAAGTGGTCCACCCTCTATACAGAAATCCCTAAGGGCGAAAAAACCGGTCACCTCGAAGTGCGCAGTGATGCACAGGCTTTAAAAATCGAACATGACGCATCCGGCAAAGTAACGGGCGTGTTGTATGGAGATTCCAAAGGCAATCGCCATTTCCAGAAAGCGAAAGTGGTATGCGTAGCGGGTAACTCGATCGAGTCACCACGTCTGTTGCTGAACTCGGCATCGAGCATGTTCCCTAACGGCTTGGCGAACTCATCCGGTCAGGTAGGCAAGAACTACATGCGCCATATGACAGGCTCGGTCTATGCGACCTTTGAAAAGCCAGTGCATATGTTCCGCGGCACTACCATGGCAGGTATCGTGCAAGACGAGGCACGTCATGACACCAAGCGCGGCTTTGTTGGCGGCTATGAAATGGAAACCCTGTCCCTGGGCGTTCCGTTCCTGGCAGCTTTCCTGGATCCGGGCAGCTGGGGCCGTGACTTCTCCACCGCCATGGATGCTTATGACAATATGGCCGGTATGTGGTTAGTCGGTGAAGACATGGCACAGGAAAGCAACCGCATCACCCTGCATGCATCTGAAAAAGATCAGTTCGGCCTGCCGATCCCGAATGTGCAGTTCAGCGATCACCCCAATGATGTCGCAATGCGTAACCATGGCTTCAAGCAAGGTAAAGCGTTATATGAATCTGTTGGCGCCAAGCGCGTGATCTACACCCCACCTTATCCTTCAACCCATAACCTGGGTACGAACCGGATGAGTGCGAAAGCCAGCGATGGCGTGGTCAACAAGTGGGGCCAGTCACATGACGTGAAAAATCTGTTCGTCTCCGACGGCAGCCAGTTCACTTCCGGTGCGGCAGAAAACCCGACCCTGACCATTGTTGCATTGGCAATTCGTCAGGCCGAGTACATCGCACAAAGCCTCAACAACAGAGAAATTTAATATGAAACCAGCATGGATCTCATCATCCATGCTGGTTGCAGCCCTGCTGTCAGGGGCTGCAACCAGCAGTGTGATGGCGCAGTCAGCAGGCGAAAAAACCTTCAAGCAGCAATGTGGCGCCTGTCATGCGGTAGCGGCCGATGCACCACCGGGTGCAGGTCCCAACCTGCGCAATATCGTAGGCAGAGAAGCAGCAACAATGGCATGATTTACCTATTCGAACGAATTCAAAAAAGCGCTCGCCGGGAAAAAATGGACGCCAGAACTGCTAGATAAATGGCTGGAAGATCCGCAAGAAGTTGCGCCTGGCACTTACATGATGTACAAGCAAGGCAATGAAGACATCAGAAAAAGTATAATCGAGTATCTGCAGACGCAAAAATAAACGCGTTATTAAATTTAAAAGATGCCACGCAAGTGGCGTCTGATAAAGAAGGGAGTGAGCATGTGCGATATCTATGTCAGCGCCGATCCTATCCACTATGAACAGCGTACGCGCTCGATGCGCATTCACGGCGTGGTCACCAGCATCAGGCTGGAGAATCTATGCTGGGATATTCTGGCCAGAATCGCATCCAAAGACCAGCTCACCACCAACCAGCTGATCTCCAAGCTCTATGATGAAATCATCGCGCGTCAGGGCCGAGTGGATAATCTTTCTTCGTTCCTGCGTGTCTCATGCATGCGGTATTTATCCTACGTCGCCGAAAGTCATGAAAAAGATCATCTGATGATGAGCCAGACGACAGATGCCCAGGAAATTCCTGCGACAAAGCTGCACGCGATCACAGATGCGGGCAAGCTTCTCAAGCATTAAAGCACTGACAGATTTCGCGCATCAACATCCGTATACTTTTTGATAGTCCGCGATCCTGATCGACCGCGTGCTACCGAATTGACTCGCTAATCGCAAATGATAATCGGAACTTTTGCGGAGTAAGTTTCACTTATTGCTCTTTACAAGGAGAGCAACCTAATGAACACGCAAAACCATCCTTCTGTCACAGCTCGCCATTCTGTACCCCCCTCTAATTACGATTCAAATTCGGATTCAGTGAGCAGTGCGAAAAATAATGTGATGGAAAATCAGGTGCCGCCACCTGTAATGAAAAATAAGTCTCCATCCCCAGAACACAACCTCGGCAACAGATTGCAGGATAAACCTGCACCGGACTCAAATACTCACTTCACAGGCAATATCACTTTCAGGGAGCGTGCACCCAAAGCCGAACAGAAAACACAACCGGGAAAAAATAGCATAGACCTTACTAAACTAATTAGCGAAACTGGTACTAAGCCGGCATTTTCTCTCTCTTATGGTGAACTTTTACCGTTGATAAAACAGGATGTTCACAAAAAGTTTTCTGAATTATTGCATGATGATATTGTCACCTCGACTCATGTCAATGATCCAGCTATAGCTAAACTTCAGGCTAAAATCCTCGCCAATCACTATCCGGTCAATGTCGCAATCAATGCGAGTTATGATTTACTTAAAAATAAAAATCTCGATCAAGAAAACAGAATTAAGCTCTTGCAATACCTATGCAATCAACTCACGCACTTTACAGAATCCAAATTTACGGACAGCTGGATAAAATTATGCAGCCAGTTCAATCAGGAACAATCCTCTGTCAAGCATGCACTTGCAGGACATATGCAAGCGCTTTCCCTGATCGCTGAAAAATATGGCGATGGTGGCGCTCACTATGAATGTTGATGGCAATCCAAAAATGATGATTGAATATAGCCTTGGAAAGTAAACAGTCTGATCAAGGTGAACCAGATCGTTTAGTGACTAACGACCAGATCTTTACATGATTGCCAATCTGATCATGAAGATTCCGTTTATCAGGCTCTGACTACTGCTCAGGGCCTTTTTTATTTTCAAATAAAAAACATAAATAACCAAAAGGAGCGGATAGTAAACTTTTTGCAAGCTTATCTAGCAATAATTTTTTGCATAAAGTAAATTCGAGACTTCACTTAACGTCAGCACTAAGCATGAACTCACCGCTCCTGTTTTCACCGCAAAAACTCGGTCCACACACCCTCTCCAACCGCATTATGATTTCCCCGATGTGCCAGTACTCTGCCATCGATGGTAATGCAAACAACTGGCACATCACACATCTGGGTTCACTGGCGATATCCGGTGCAGGACTGCTGTATATCGAAGCTACTGCAGTTTCCGCCGAAGGCCGGATAACGCCCGGCTGCCTCGGGCTGTATAACGACGCGAATCAGGCTGCGCTGCAAAAAGTGGTAGAGGCGATCAGGGAGGTCGCTCCGGGCAAGATGAAACTGGCCATACAGTTGGGGCACGCCGGTCGCAAGGCATCCAGTCATCGTCCATGGGAAGGTGGCGCCTTAATCCCCGCGACAAATGGCGGTTGGCAAACCATCGCGCCTTCTGCCGTGCCGCATAAACCGGATGAAGCAGCGCCAGTTGCAATGACAGAAGCAGATATCAGCAAATTGATAGCTGACTTTGAGTCGGCCACATGGCGAGCAAGTGCGCTGGGATTTGACGTGATTGAAGTGCATTTGGCGCACGGCTATTTGCTGCATGAGTTTCTCTCGCCGCTGGCCAATCAGCGTCAAGATGACTACGGCGGTTCGCTGGAAAACCGTATGCGCCTGCCGTTACAAGTTTTCGAGGCGGTGCGCAAAGCCGCTGGACCGGATATCGCCGTTGGCGCGCGCCTGTCGGCTACCGACTGGGTGGAAGGCGGCTGGGACATCGAACAAAGCATTGCGCTGTCACAGCGCCTTCAAGCCGCAGGCGCGGATTTTCTGGACATTTCCTCAGGTGGCGTCTCGCCGCTGCAAAAAATCACGCTCGCCCCGGGCTATCAGGTTCCGCTGGCCGAGCGCATCAAAGCAGTGGTCAACATACCCGTCATGGCAGTAGGCCTGATCACGGAAGCGACACAGGCCGAAGAAATTTTACTTAAAAATCAGGCAGATATCATCGCACTGGCACGTGCCTTTCTGGTTGATCCGCGCTGGCCATGGCGTGCAGCGGCTGCCCTCGGGGGCATCATTGACGCGCCCAAGCAGTTTTATCGCAGCCTGCCATCCGGCTATCCGAAAATTTTCGGCGATGTCGTCACAGCACAGCGGTAAGCCCGGCTGATTATCCCGGCAGAAGCCGGGCCGATGCCCTCTCTGCAGCCCTTGAATCGCTCTCTGCTGGCAAGCAAAAAATTTTCAAATCTCCGCCAAGATTTTTCAACGCACCATCCCGTTTTAGCGCGCTGTGGCATCGGAAACGCATGGACAAGGTTTCCCTGCTTCAATATGATGCTAGGCTTTGGTTCACTCTGTTAATAAGGTTGGGGAGATAACATTATGTGGTCACAAGTTTATGACCCGTTTCAGAACGTCTGGCTATCGACGCTGGCAGCAGCCATTCCTGTGGTGGTGATGCTGGCTGCGCTGGCTTTTTTCCATATCAAGGCGCATATCGCCGCTTTAATGGGCCTGGTTTCAGCGCTGGTCGTCGCGATCTGGGGCTTCACCATGCCCGGCGATGCCGCCGTTGCTTCTGCCCTGTATGGCGCGGCTTACGGACTGTTCCCGATTGGCTGGATCATCCTTAATGTTATTTTTCTTTATCAGCTGACTGACCGTAAAGGGCAGTTCAAGATCCTGCGCGAAAGCATCGCCGGCATCAGCGGCGACCGCCGTCTGCAGTTATTACTGATCGCATTCTCGTTTGGTGCCTTCTTCGAAGGCGCCGGCGGTTTCGGCACGCCAGTGGCTGTCACCGGCGCCATGCTGATCGGACTGGGTTTCGCGCCACTGGCAGCATCCGGCCTGTCACTGATTGCCAATACTGCGCCAGTCGCATACGGCGCGCTGGGCACGCCAATTATTGCGTTAGCCGCTGTCACCGGCCTCGATATGCTGGAATTGTCCGGTATGGTCGGCCGTCAGTTACCGATCTTCTCGCTAATCGTTCCGTTCTGGCTGGTCTGGGCATTTTGCGGCTGGCGTCGCATGCTGCAAATCTGGCCTGCAGTACTGGTTGCTGGTGCAGCATTTGCAATTCCACAGTATCTGATCTCCAATTTTCACGGCCCATGGTTAGTGGATGTCGGTGCAGCGATTATTTCCATGATCTCCCTGACCCTGTTCCTGAAGATCTGGCATCCAAAAGAAATCATGACCTCGGCCTCGGGCAATCCTGATGATGCAGAGCCAGTGCGTGAGCAGGAACATTACACAGCCGGACAAATTTTCATGGCCTGGTTGCCATGGCTGATCCTGTCGGTGATTGTGCTGATCTGGGGAGCGCCTGCGACCAAGAAGGTTCTCGATGGCTGGTCGATGTTCAAATTTGAATGGTCGCACCTGCACATGGTTGTGCAAAAAATGCCGCCTGTGGCAGCATCACCAAAAATTGAAGAGGCTGTATTCAAGCTCAACTGGCTGTCTGCGACCGGTACCGGTATTTTTATTGCGTCCATCATCTCTGCACTACTGATGGGCTACAAGTTGCGTGAAATGCTGGCTGTGTATTGGGATACGCTCAAACTGCTGAAGTACTCGCTGCTGACGATCGCTGCGATGCTCGCACTGGGCTACTGCACCCGCTATTCCGGTGTGGATTCAACTCTGGGCCTGGCGTTTGCGAATACCGGCGTGTTGTATCCATTCTTTGGCACCCTGCTCGGCTGGCTGGGCGTAGCGCTGACTGGTTCGGATACCGCATCCAATGTGCTCTTTGGCGGCCTGCAAAAAACTTCTGCCGAACAGCTGGGCTTGAGCCCAGTCTTGATGGCATCAGCCAATTCATCTGGTGGTGTGATGGGCAAAATGATTGATGCGCAATCCATCGTCGTCGCGTCAACCGCAACCAAATGGTATGGCCATGAAGGCGATATCCTGCGCTATGTGTTCTTCCACTCGATCGCACTGGCAGCACTGGTCGGCTTGCTGGTGAGCTTGCAGGCTTATGTCCATCCGTTTACGCTGATGGTCAAATAACAGCAACCTGATGATGCCGCCGCAAGGCGTGCATCATGCAAATTAATCGTGCAGTGCCTCATGGCCTGCACGATTTTTTTTCGTCTGATCATATTCTGTTTGCAGCCATCTGCACGCAAAATTCTCTATCGCATTGCGCAGTGTTCACCTGTTTGAGAACACGCAAGCAAAGTCGACTTCCATTTGCTAATCGCCCCAGTCCGTCCAAAGATGATGTGCAAGCGGCGATCGCTTCAATAGCCGCCTGTCGCGTTGCGTAATGTGTGTGCATGATGCATAACGCAAGCTTTTCTGTAACCAAATTATCTTTTTGAGGAATAGCTATGTACGGAAATCCACAACAAGGCCTGTATGGTGGCCAGCAACTTGCACCACAAGGTTTTTTTGGTAGCATGCTTGGCAGTCCGTTAGGCGGTGCAGTAGGTCGTGGTATTGGGGGCTTATTTGGTAACGCAGGCTTAGGTGGTCAGATCGGGCAAATCGCCGGTGGCATCGGCGGCAGCCTGCTGCCCTTTCAGAGTGATCCCATCGTTGCCGCATGCGCGCAACAGCTGCAGCAAGTACAGCAGCAGATCCAGCAATTACAGCAGCTGCAACAACAGCTGCAGCAGCAACTTCAGCAACAACTGCAACAGCAAGGACAGCAAGGACAGCAAGGCTTACAAGGTCAACAAGCCCAGCAAGGTCAAATTGCACCGCAAGGATTTTTCGGTAATTTGCTCGGCCAGATCGGTCAGCCTTTAGGTAGTGCGATCGGTGGCATCTTCGGTCAATCTGGTCTGGGCAGCACCCTCGGTGGCGCCGCTGGTCAAATTGGTCGCATGCTGCCCTTCCAGGCCGATCCGATGTGGGCGGCCTATGCGCAGCAACTCGCTCAACAACAACAGCAACAACAATTAGCACCGCAAGGTTTCTTCGGCAATCTGCTTGGTCAGATTGGCCAGCCTTTAGGCAGTGCAATTGGCGGCATGTTCGGCAATCAGGGCATGGGATCAAGCATAGGCGGCATGGCCGGCCAGCTCGGACGCATGCTGCCATTCCAGATGGATCCGATGCAGCAGGCCGCCCTGGCACAACAATATAACCAGCAACAACAGCCTTATCAGGGATACCAGGGCTATCAGGGCTATCCGGCTTCACAACAGACCCTGCATTAATCCCTCTATCAAAAAGCGCAAGCCTGCCATTCGTGTAACGACGGCAGGCTTTAACCCGACAGGACAATCACGATGCAAAACATTCAGGGAGGGCCGGGTCGCGGCCGCTATCTCGTCAGCAGCAGCGACAGCGGCAAGCTGGTCGATTTCATTGAAGAGGCCGGTGACGATCCTTCGTTAAGCCTACTTGACACCATAGGCCAGCATGACAAACCACACACCGCAGTTTTTGACATGCCACATGAGACGGCAGCCGAACTTGCCCGCCGTTTCAAGAAGGAAGGCAAGTTGAGAATTGAACCCGATCGTCCGCTAAAAATGTTTAGCGGATGGCAGTACTAAAGCTCATCACGAAAGGAATACCATGGCAACAAAATCGGAATCAGGTGCGCAAAATACATCTGACTCATCATCTGCACAGAAAGAAGCTAGCAGCGCAACAAGCACAGCAACGGAAAGTGAAGCACGACAGCATCAGATCAAGCAACGCAAAGGGCAATTCCTGATTGCGCCCAGACAGCGTCCGGGGCTGCAGGCAATGGGCCTGATGCCTATGCAGTTCTCTGCTGTTGAACAAGCATTGCGTGACAGTCCCGATATCGAAATCATCGATCGCGTGGGACCAAAGTCCGGCGTCTTGGCCATGGGCGCCGGCTTTCAGCAAGCCGCCAGTGTGCTGGTGGCGCGCATGGATCATGATCGCGCGCAGGCATTGATGCTGCAATCACAGGGACAGTTAATCGTAGAGCGTGACCAGTCGCTGCAAATGCTGGACGTAAATTATCCGCACAGTGAAATGGTCAGCTGGAATATGCCCGTAACAGGAGCGAGCTTTCATGCCGAATTTGTCGTCACGGCAAACGGTAAGCCGGTCAAGGATGCGGAAGTTTATTTGTTCGGCTCACTACTGCCTGCAACCGGCACAACAGACGCAAACGGTAAAGTCAGCCTGACCTTATACGGCGAAAGTGCTGGCACCATACGACGCCTGTATGTCAAACCAAAAATGGATTGCTGGAGCTTTTATCAGCAACAGCCTGATGTCAGCGACCAGGAAATCAATAGTATCGCCTTGCGCCCATTGTCAGACTGGCCGGCACTGGCAAATTTCCCTCAGCAGCAATCCTTAAGCTGGGGACAAAAAGCGATGCGGTTGGATCAGCTCCCGCAAAACTATCGTGGCCAGGGCGTGAAGGTTGCGATCATTGATTCAGGTGCGGCCAATAGTCATGATGATCTGAAAAAAATCACGCACGGCTATGACATCGTGAACAAGGCACGCAGCACCAGCACCTGGAACATTGATACGATTTCACATGGCTCGCATTGTGCCGGCATTATTGCCGGCCTCGATTCGCCAACGGGTATACGCGGTTTCGCACCGGATGCCGAGATCCATGCCTGCAAACTTTTCCCTGGCGGCCAGATCAGCCAACTGATCGATGCACTGGAATACTGCATAGAAAAACAGATCGATGTCGTCAATCTGAGCCTGGGTGGTGCCGAACCTTCTGAAGCACTTGAGCAGCAAATACTGCGCGCCAAACAAGCAGGCGTCGCCTGTATCGTTGCAGCGGGCAATTCAGGCGGCACTGTGCAATATCCTGCTGCTTCACCCAATGTACTGGCAGTTGCCGCTATAGGACGCATGAATGAATTTCCGCCCGATAGTTATCATACCCAGACTGTCACGCAGCAAATTGATGGCAATGGATTTTTTTCAGCGCGCTTTAGTTGTTACGGTCCTGAAATCGCGGTGTGCGCTCCGGGCGTAGCGATTACCTCTTCTGTACCGGACAATAATTTTGCCGCGTGGGACGGTACCTCCATGGCCGCTCCGCATGTGACGGGCATAGCGGCACTGACGCTGGCACATCATCCGGAATTTCAGGGCAGAGGATTGATGCGCATTGCAGAACGGGTGGAGAGACTTTTCCAGATCATCAAAATGTCGTGCCGACCTGTGCAATTAGGCGACCAAAGACGTACTGGTTACGGCCTGCCTGATGTATTGCTGGCAGTGGGACTGGTACAGGCGCAGAGCATGACGACCATGGCCATGCCGTTTGATGCCATGACGAATATGATGCGCGCACCTGCAATCGGTACTCTTGGCAGTGTCTATCATGACGGGCCGCGTATGTCGCCCTATGCCACCTCAATGGGCATTAACAATATGGCGCAGTTTGCACCCTGGCTGTCGGCCATGCAGGGCTATGGGATGCAGGCGCAAAACTGGTAAAGCGCAAACGTATGTTCACAATGCGATGAAAATAGTCATCGCATTGTTTTCTCCTCGCCACACCACCTATCAGCGACTTCGCTGGTCCGCAGCACGATGCTTCATAAGAGAAAAATAAAATTCATGCATTTTTTTGCGGAACTTGTTCAGCACCAAGACAGTCATGTCAATTACGCAATCCAGAATTGCCTAACAAATTATTCACCTGAACGAGGAACAATATGGAACACGCACAACACCATCCGTCAGCAGAGCATGCGCTGTCTTCGCAAGAAACTTACAATCCCAATAAACTGCTTGATACGCTGCGTGAACGCATGAACCTGAAAAACGATGCAGCACTATCGCGTGCACTTGAAGTGGCACCGCCCGTCATCAGTAAAATCCGTCATCGCACCCTGCCAGTAGGCGCATCGCTGTTGATCCGCATGCATGAAGTTACGCAAATGAGCATACGCGACCTGCGCGATTTAATGGGCGACAGAAGGACCAAGTATCGACTCTCTGATGCGCAGGGCAAGCCCAAGCAAACCAATCAGGCATCAGCCTGAAGATCGCAACGAAGGGCAACAATAAGGGCGCCGTTCATGCGGAGCCCTGTCATCGAGCATGGTCAGTTGTTGAAGCGGTTAAGCTTGAAGGCAAGCGATAAGGCAGAAAGATTAAAAAACAATCAGGTCACGCAGGCTGGTGCCGGCGTCTAATCTGTCAAAGCCACGATTGATGTCATCCAGTTTCAGGCGCTCACCCATGAGTTGATTCACTGGCAGTTTGCCGGCCAGATAAAGATCTATATACCTTGGGATATCGCGTGCCGGCACACAAGAGCCAATATAACTGCCCTTGACTGTACGCTCTTCGGTAACCAGGCTGACTTGCTGTAGCGGCCAGTGATGCTGCGGATGCGGCAGACTGGCCGTGATAGTCGTACCGCCCCGTCGCGTCATCCGGTATGCCATTTCCATAGCCTGCACCATTCCGGCCATTTCAAAAGCGAAATCCACGCCGCCTTTTGTCAGCGCTTTGACTCGATCAACCGCGTCCGCATCGTGCGCATTGATCACAGCAGTCGCACCCAGTGATATGGCCACCTCAAGTTTGCTGTCATGTACATCAATCGCAATAATTTGTGCAGCACCTGAAGCAATCGCACCCAGCATCGCACACAGGCCCACGCCGCCCAGTCCGAGCACGGCTACGGTCTGACCTGCCTGTACTTTTGCAGTGTTGACCACCGCACCCACGCCAGTCAGTACGGCACAGCCAAACAGCGCAGACTCAACCGGATCAATATCCTGCCCGATCTTTACGCATGAGCGGCGTGATACCACCGCATATTCGGCAAACGCGGAAATGCCCATATGATGATGAATGTCATGCCCATGCAAGTGCAGCCTGCGCTCGCCAGACAACAGCGAGCCATTGCCATTGGCTTGTGCACCCGGCTCGCACAATGCTGGCCGGCCTTCCATACAAGGCATGCAATGGCCACAGCTAGGCACAAACACCAGCACCACGTGATCGCCCGGCTTCAGATCGCCCACACCAGCACCGGTTTGCACGACTGTCCCAGATGCTTCATGGCCAAGCGCCATTGGCACCGGCCGTGGCCGCACGCCCGTCATCACTGATAAATCCGAATGACACAAGCCTGCTGCCGTCATTTTGATCAGCACTTCACCTTCGCCCGGTGCATCGAGTTCGATCTCTTCTATCCTCAAAGGCTGGCTTTGCGCAAAAGGTGCTTGCTTATCCAGTGCATGCAATACTGCGGCGCGGGTTTTCATGGGTGAAGTTTCCTTTTAAAATTTGCAGCCGTCATCAACAGGCAGGTCCAGGCTAATCCGGAGTCCACTCTCTTCAGAAAGAACGTGGCATACCAAGCACATGCTCGGCCACGTAAGCAAGTATCAGGTTAGTCGAGATCGGCGCGACCTGATACAGGCGCGTTTCACGGAATTTGCGCTCAATGTCATATTCGGCAGCAAAACCAAAGCCACCATGGAATTGCAAACAGGCGTTCGCTGCTTCCCATGATGCATCAGCTGCCAGCATTTTTGCCATGTTGGCCTCTGCGCCGCACGGCTTGCCGGCATCGAACAATTCACAGGCTTGATAGCGCATCAGATTGGCCGCTTGCAGATTCACATAGGCCTTGGCAATCGGAAATTGCACGCCTTGATTCTGGCCGATCGGCCTGCCGAATACGATGCGCTCATTCACATATCGGGTCACCTTGTCGATGAACCAGTGACCATCACCTATGCACTCAGCGGCGATCAGCGCGCGTTCTGCGTTTAAGCCATCGAGAATATATGTGAAGCCCTTACCCTCTTCGCCGATCAGATTTTCAGCAGGAATATCGAGGTTCTCAAAAAACAGTTCATTGGTCTCATGATTGACCATGTTACGAATAGGCTGCACTGTCAGCCCATTGCCGATCGCTGCGCGCAAATCGACCATGAATAGTGACATGCCCTCGGATTTTTTCGTGACTTCGGCCAGCGGCGTGGTGCGCGCCAGCAGTATCATCAGATCCGAATGCTGTATGCGCGAGATCCAGACTTTCTGGCCATTAATGATATACCGGTCGCCTTTTCTGACGGCCGTGGTTGTGATTTTTGTGGTGTCGGTACCGGTACTAGGTTCTGTTACGGCCATGGATTGCAGGCGCAATTCACCATTCGCGATCTTCGGCAGGTAGAACGCTTTTTGTGCTGTCGATCCGTGCCGCAGCAAGGTGCCCATGTTATACATCTGGCCATGACAGGCACCGGCATTGGCACCAGAACGATTGATCTCTTCCATGATGACTGACGCCTCGACCAGACCCAGGCCGGAGCCGCCATATTCTTGCGGTATCAACGCAGCCAGCCAGCCTGCTTCCGTCAGCGCGTTGACGAAGGCTTCAGGATAGCTGCGTTCTTCATCTATCTTGCGAAAATACTCGGCAGGGAATTGTGCACACAGTTCGCGCACCGCATCGCGAATCGGCGCATGGACATCAGTCGTATCAGACATCGGATCAGCCTTGTTTGTTTACCGGAGTCAGGTTGGCGTTGTTACTGCAGAATGACCAGCATCTTACAGCCAGATGCATGCGGCTGTTGGCATCAGGCTGCATGATGAATCTGTGATTGCGCCGGGATAATTCGGAAATTTACAAGGCGGGCTTTACAGTTAATTAGGCCACGAGAGAAGCAAAAAGCGCCAGGCCAGCTGACTTAAGGCTAAAACTAAGATACAGACAGGACAGGCCTTAACCGGCTTTGCGCAGGCCGGCAGGCGAGACGGCCATTCTGACCGGTTTGTTCATCAGCTCGATGAGTATCATGGCGCGCCCCTCGCCGCTGCGCATTTGATAGACCGCCTCAATGCCGGCAAACGGCCCTTCGGTAACGATCACCCGGTCGCCATGGTCAAACAGCTTGTGCGGCTGGGCGGCGATGCGCGCGTCATTGGCGCGCAATAAATCGATTAAGCCCTGATCCACTTTCGCAGGTTCAGAACCAAAAGTTACCAAACTGCTCACGCCCAAAGTCGAACGGATAGGCGACCAGCTTTTGCCAGATTGGCTACTATCGAGATGAATAAAAAGATAACGGGGAAACAGCGGTTCCTGAACGACTGTCAGGGCTTTTTGCTGGATTTTTTCGGTCGGAAGCAGCGGCAAATAGCATTCATAACCTTGCCGCTCGAGGTTCTCAAGCGCCCTTTTTTCCTGCCGGGGCTTGGTATGGATCAGGTACCAGTACATAGCGCTCCTGAATGCTTATCTTAACTGGAAGTAATTTTACCGCATTCTTCAGGTTATCGACTGATAATTTATACGACCAGCTAAGAAAAGCCATGCCTGCGTCAGGTCGCAGGCACATCACTATGCGCAGCCAAGCGGCCTAGCCAAATAAAGGAAGGGTCGCAAACTCGCCCGACAATACGATTTTGCTATCAGCACCAAACCATCCTTCGATCAGGCTTGCATACACGCGCCTGAAGTCTGTCGTGTAGAGCACATTGCCACCGGCATCGAGCTCGGTCAGGCTAGGCGGCTTGCCGTAATGGCCGCCCTTCACAGGCTTGCCGATCACATACATATGGTTGGCCGTGCCATGGTCAGTGCCCAGGCTGGTGTTCTCTGCGGCGCGACGGCCGAATTCGGAATAGACCAGCACTGTGACATCATCTGCTCGACCAATACGCTCCATGTCCTGCATAAAACCTGATACTGCATCGGATACATACGTTAGCAGGCGCTGATGCACTTCAGACTGCTGTACATGCGTATCAAATGCATTGTGACGATATGAGGTGTAATACATGCGGGTCGGCAGATCAGCAGCGATCATCGATGCGACTTTAGGCAGGTCAACAGGAATAATGCCGTAATCGATCGGTGTTTTGTAATTATCCCAGGCTGCACGTACCAGTTTTGATGCTTCACGTGCACTGGTGGCGACGGTATCAAGATAGCGTTTTGATACATTATTCGGTGCATCCTGCGGTACCAGATCAAGCAGCGGACGGCTTTGCAACAAGCCCTTGCGCGCAAAACGATCCGGATCATCAAACACAACTGGTACATGGCGCTTAGCCGTGACGGCCAGTGACTGGCGCTCATCGATATTGACCAGATAATTCGGTGTCAGCGCCGGATCCATGCTATCGGCCAGCCTGCCCAGCCAGCCATACGGTTCGCCTCCATTCGGCACGCCGGTATGCCAGTAGGCCGCCGAGGTGAAATGCGAGTACGAAGGTTGCGCATAACCGCAGCCATGCACGATGGCCATTTTGCCTTCTTTAAACAAGCGCTCGAATCCGGCCATGCCGGGACTAAAACCAAACTGCTCGTCAATCTTGCGCACTTTATTCGGACGTATGCCTATCTTCGGGCGCAGACGATAGTACGCATCATCAGCATACGGCACCAGCGTATTGAAGCCGTCATTCGCACCGGTTAACTCCACTACGACCAGTATGCGTTTGGATTTGTCGGATGCAGCCAGTGCGGTGGCCGGATGAAACAGCGGCAGACCGGCAGCCAGGCCAGCTCCGGCCATTGCCTGCAGCAAGCCGCGGCGAGTCAAATTGATGTGATGATGATCGCTCATTTTGTTTACCCTAACTGATATGCTGGCAGCGACAAAATCACATGCAGCGTGTTACGCAACGCGTCTTCCATATAAGAGTCAGCCTGTTTCAGATCTGCCGTACCGAGGTCTGCCTCAAGCATGGCGGCGATTTTCTGACGGGACTCTCCATCGATCGGAATGGAAATAAAACGTGACAGCAAATGGTCGACTGCATCTTGCGTTGTCTTGCAGCCGGCCTTGCGCACCATGGACGAGATATTCAGTCTGGCCAGACTGCGCGGTATCGGCCTGACATTCTCAATCGCCTTGCGCCATGCGTGATAACTGGCCAGCCGCGTATTGAAGTCTTCATCGCGATCGGCCTGCGAGGACATCGAGGTCATTTCCTTGCCTTCAGGCTTGGTCGCTGTCGTCACATCCACGCCCATCGCCAGCTTGTCAGCCACTGATATGATCTGATAGCGCTGGTCTGGCACGCGGTCGGTGCCGACAAAATCAATTGGCGGAAACATGGTGTCATAGATAAAGTTACCGCGCACGAGCAACAGGCCCGGCGTAATCCAGCTCTTGCCATGCGCCCAGCCAGCGACATTCGGCGGGAACAGCAGTTTCTGGCCCATCGTTTCAGTGAGGTCGTTAAAGTCGGGGATGCCCGGTACTTCTTTCAAGCCCATCTTGTGATAAGTCGAGATCACCAGTTCGACTGGTGGCTTGATGCGGGTC
>JACCDW011207968.1_pt1 | contig 17173 bp, 6 predicted proteins | sample 7449781 | NCBI WGS metagenome assembly JACCDW01 (sample SAMN15323449, study PRJNA562643) | freshwater metagenome | isolation source: river surface water | place: USA:Blue River Watershed | collected 2017-08-18
ATCGCTATTTGTAACCCAATTGCAACCGATTTTCAGAAATGTGCAGTCCAACAAACTACCCTTGCCCCATGTCGCAGCAGATGAAGATCCGTCCAGCAACCATCGGAGATACTGAAGAGATTCGCGCTCTTATTTACGAGTTAGCGCTCTACGAGAAGGCGCCGGAAGAGGCGAAGGCGACCGCGGCCGATATCGAGGAGAGCTTCTTTAGCAACGATCCCAAAGTTTTCTGTGATCTAGTGGAGGTCGATGGCGCAATCGCTGGTTGCGCAATCTGGTTCCTCAACTACTCGACCTGGCAGGGCAAGCATGGAATCTATTTAGAGGATCTCTTTATCCGCCCCGAGTACCGTGGTCGTGGTTACGGTAAGGCGTTATTGAAACATCTCGCTGCTATCTGCCAAGAACGAGGTTATGGCAGATTTCAATGGTGGGTACTTGATTGGAATACGCCATCGATTGAGTTCTATAAATCTTTGGGCGCCGTTGCAATGGATGAGTGGACGGTCTATCGCGTCAGCGGCGGTGAGCTCTCTAAATTGGCGCAAGGCGAGATAGAGAGTGAGTAAACTCCTGCTATGACGCTGCTCCATGCCCTTGATCTCCTATCTACCTTTGTCTTTGCACTAGTAGGCGCTCGCATCGCAGCAGATCGCGGCCTCGATTATGGTGGAATCGCATTCGTTGCAACTATCGCCTCAATCTCTGGCGGCTCACTTCGAAATGTCTTCCTCGGCATCATGCCGGTCTGGGTGAGCGATCCATGGATTCTTGCCTCCGTATTGGCAGCGGTCGTCATCACCCTTACCTTGCGCCGAGTCACTCATGTCGGCAAAGTCTTACTGGCTATGGATACCTTTGCCTTGGCAACGGCAACAATGTCTGGCGTTCAACTCTCTTTTGAACTCGATATTCCCTGGTACTCCTCAATAATTTTCGGCGTCATTACCGCAGTGACCGGTGGTTTGTTGCGCGATGTTCTCTGCCAGGTCGAACCAGTTCTGCTCCATCGCGAAACTATCGGTACATCTGCACTCATGGGCGCTGCCACATTTGTTGCGCTGCATGCTCTCAATGCACCAGAGGCGATTGCTGTAGGAGCTGGTGGCGTTGTGGTGATTTTGACGCGATTTATCTCAATTAGATTTGATTTACATCTACCTAAATTTCAAAAGTAGGCGGGAATTTCGTAATTAGCCCGGTAGCGGTTAGAATTGGGCCACGGTACAGATGTGCCGAAGAACCACACCATGAGCCTAATTCAGGCTCTTCTTGCGAGTCTTATCTCCACCCTGGTGAGCCCGGTACGGGCCTTTCCTAATCGAGACGCGCTTGATCTCTCGATAGGAAAACTTAACAATGACTTTACAGAAGCGTACAACCGCGCCCGGAAAAGCACGTCGTGCTGCCTCAAAGGGCAAGCCTCGTCGCGCTGCAGTAGCGAAGGCAGCTAAGAAAGCTGCGCCAGCTCCTCGTAGTAAGAGCGCAGCACCATCATCAGCAAAGACCCCACGTACAACATCGAAGGCGACTCCGCGCAAGAGCGGCGAATTCAAGCCAACGACAACTGTCCGTTACTCAGATCGTGATGCAATTCCAGCGACTCGTAAAGAGAAGCGCCTTACAGATCGATCCAAGTTGCGTGCTGCTCGATTCCAGAAGCAGATCGGCTCAAAATCTAAGGAGATTGAGGGCGCACCAAAGGGTAACCCTCGACAGAGCGCAAATGAGCGCGTCTTTGAAAAGGGTGGCAGGCCAAAGCCGAAGACTCGCGCCGAGAAGTTTGTGGCTGAGAGAAGTGAGCGACCAGATCGCCGCGCCTCAGAGCGCACCGAACGTCCGCGCCGTAGCGAAGATGCACCTCGTGCAAAGCGCACCTTCGATAAGCCAGCACGTTCTTTCGATAAGCCAATGAAATCATTTGATAAGCCGGTTGAGAAGCGCGAATACAAGAAGCCGGCCCGCTCTTTCGACAAGCCGGTTGAGAAGCGCGAGTACGCAAAGCCAGCTCGCGATTTCGCAAAGCCGCCACGCGATCGACGTACTGCAACCGGTCGTAGCAGCGAGCCACACTCATTCTCTAAGGCTCGTGGCCGCAGCGTCGCTGAAGATTTCGGTGCCGATGATTCTTACATCTCACCAAACTTGGCAGATGCCAACCTCATCGATGCAACGCCGCTCGATGCTGTGGCAACAACTTTCCGTGAGCTCGGTGTTCCAGCACCGCTCGATAACGCGCTCAGTGCGCAAGGAATTAAGAGTCCATTCCCAATCCAGGTAGCGACTCTTCCCGATGCCATCGCAGGCCACGACATCCTTGGTCGCGGCCAGACCGGTTCTGGAAAGACGCTCGCATTTAGCCTCGCCCTGCTATCAAATATTGCAGATAAGAAGGCCAATCCACATAAGCCATTGGCGCTCATCCTTACCCCTACCCGTGAGCTTGCTCAGCAGATCGATGAAGTTCTTCTGCCGCTAGCGCGCTCGGTCGGCCATGCATCTGTGGTCGTCGCAGGTGGAATGTCATATACAAAGCAGATCACTGCGATGCGAAAGGGAACAGCGATTTTGGTTGCAACCCCCGGCCGCTTGATCGACCTACTTAATAAGGGTGAGGTTCAACTCGATCAGCTGCAGATTACCGTCCTCGATGAGGCTGATCAGATGGCCGATATGGGCTTCCTGCCAGTGGTTCAGGAGATTCTCGATCAAGCAAAGCAGGGCGGTCAACGACTTCTCTTCTCGGCAACCCTCGATCGTGGCGTGGATGCTCTTGTGCGTCGTTACTTGAAGAACCCAAAGACCCACTCACTTCAGAACGATCGCGCTTCGGTCTCAACGATGGAGCACTACCTCTTGGTGATGGATCCATCTGAGAAAGATGAAGTCACGGCTGAGATTGCTGCTCGCAACGGTAAGACCATCCTCTTTGTTAAGACACAACGAGGTGCAGATCGCTTAGCCGATAAGTTGGCACACGCTGGTGTTCCAGTCGGTGCGCTCCACGGTGGTAAATCACAGGCGGTACGTACTCGCACATTAGCGCTCTTTAAAGAGTCGGAGAATGCCGCTCTCGTCGCGACCGATGTTGCAGCTCGTGGCATCCACGTCGATGGCATCTCGCTGGTTGTACATGTTGATCCGGCACAAGATCATAAAGATTATCTACACCGCTCTGGCCGAACCGCTCGCGCCGGTGAATCCGGAACTGTGGTCTCGCTTGCGACAACTCGTCAGCAGAAATCTGTAAAGAGCCTTACAACTCGCGCTGGTGTTAATCCATCGACCGTCTATGTAAAGCCAAGTAGCGAAGATTTGATGCGAGTAACTGGCGCACAACAACCTTCCGGAATCCCATATGTGCCGCCAGTAGTGGAGGCGCCAAAGCGCGCACCACGTAAAGGTGGTAGCGGGGGAGGCCGTGGTTATCGCGGCAATCGCAGCGGTGGCAGCGGTGGTCGCGGTCGCCGATAAGCGACCGTCACCTTACGGCTTTAAGGCAATCTTGCCGGTTGTTCCTCGCGCCAACATTGCGCGATGAGCATCGGCAGCCTCTGCAAGCGGGAAAGTAGCGCCAATCACTGGCTTTAGCGCGCCTGAGCCGATCAAGCTGAAGAGTTCGGCAACTACATCGTGCATCAACTCTTTATGCGCGAAGCAGTTGGCGAGCCAGAAGCCAGCGATTGTCTTCGACCCATGCATCAACGAGCCGGGATGGACTGGGGTTGGCGCTGTACGTGAGGCCATGCCGAAGGTGATCATGCGACCGAAATCTGCAAGAGCGAGCAGACTCTGATCAAAGGTAGCGCCACCAATCATCTCTAGGACGATATCAATGCCCTTGCCGCCATTGGCCTTACGAATCTCACCGGCAAGATCTGCGCTATTGGCACTTATAACGTGATCTGCACCAAGCGATATCGCAAGCTCTGATTTTTCTGGCGATGAGGTGGATGCGATAACAGTGGCACCCCACATCTTTGCCAATTGAATTGCAATTGTTCCGACGCCGCCGGCAGCGGCATGAATCAATACCGTTTCACCGGCACGAAGGTGGCCCATCGTCTTAAGTAGATGCCACGCTGTCGTTCCTTGAATTAGAACGCAGAGAGCAGCTTCATCGGAGACGTTATCTGGAATAGGAAAGATAGCGCCCTTATGTGCCACAGCTTTTTCGGCATAACCTCCAGAAGAGACCGAGGCGAGATAGCGCTGACCGTTGGAATTTCCAACAACTTCGATGCCCGGAATGAGCGGCAGTCGTTGTGGAGAGAGGTAGCTGTTCTCAGTCTGATGCGTGTCGGCATAGTTGATTCCAATAGCGGTCACATCAATTAAGACTTCATCTGCTGAGGGAGAAGGATCTGCAACCTCACAATATTGCATGACTTCTGGCCCGCCGAATTGGTTAATTTGAATAGCTCTCATTGCGCAACCATATGCCGGCTCGTGCAGAAATGGGCTAAAAGTGGCGACAAAAGGGCTCTTTGAGATGGCTATCCACTTGAGGTATGTTTCCGCTCATGGCTCAAACGAAGAAGAAGAGTAAGGCGAAGAAGGCTGCGACCCCGGTGCGCAAGAAGGCTACCCCTACCCGCAAGAAGGTAGCGGCGAAGAAGTCGGTCGCCAAGAAGGCTGTTGCTAAGAAGGCTGTGACCAAGAAGGCCGTTGCGAAAAAGTCTGCGGAAGTCGCATCTGGCGCACCGAAAGTTGAGACGCCGGTAGTTGAAGCCCCGAAGCCAAAGAGCCGCAAGAAGACAACTGGAAATCCTGAGCTTGCCGAGAAGATTCGCGCCTGGGGTAAGAAGCGGCGCATGCCAAAGGATCCATATCTCGTTGGAATCGCAGATGCGATCGAGAACGATGAGGATCTCGTTGTCTGGGCATCGACCGATGTCCTTGCCATCTTCCCGCACGCTTTCATTAAGCCGGCCGAGACTCGCCTCTATTCGATGCTCGTGCTCGCTCGAAATATCCTCGTCTTCGTACCGGTAGCTCTTACCTGGCTTGCGATCTCTAAGGCGACTACCGCCTTCTCGCTCTACACCGCAAAGCAGACTGGCTCAGTAGCTAACTTCCTCCAGTTCTGGGAAGACGGTTATGGCTACCTCGATAAGAAGTGGACGATTAGCGAAGTTGCACTCCTCGACTTCTGGATTATTGCAGCAGTTATTGCCCTGACCTTGATTACCCCAATCATGGCCCATAACGCTGAAGAACGTGCTGAGAAAGAGGAGCTCGATGCCGAGCGCGAACGTATCGGTCTCGCTGTAGAAGTAATGGCCTACCTCTTCGATAAGCGCGAGGTAAATAACGTCACGATGAACTCTGCCCTTGCTCGTTCAGTCGCAAACCTTCGCACCTCTAGTAAATCTCTCAATGATGCAGCGAAGCGAATCGAGAAGATTTCAAAGTCGCTGCCAAATAATGCAAATATCATTCAAGAGATTCGCAAGATAGGTAAGTAATGCTGCGTCAAAAGCGTCGCCAACGCGAAGATCCATCTGCGCAAGCAGGCTGGATGTTTGCTGACTTGCTGTTGGCGATTGCAATTATCTTCTTGGCAACAATCTCATTTGTGCCGAGTGAAGAAGCGCTCTCGGCAGAGATGATTGCGGCGGCAACTGCTGCCGCAGACCCTGAGGTCAATGTAAATAAGAATTCGATTCCGCTTACTCAGTTTGATCAGATCACAATTATGTTGGCGATGCAGAAGTACGCCGAAGATAACGGCTTGCCACCTGAGTACACCGTCAGCTCAGTATCGATCATCGGTGGATATAACCCAGAGACTGAGACTGCAGATCGCGGAACTCAAACAGCGCTTCGCTATGCCACGGGAATTGCTGAACTCAACCTGCCGTACTTTAAAAATACATCAACGATCTTGAGCGCCTCTTCAACAATCCCTTCCGGCCAAGTCGTTCTCAATCTCACCATCACCTCAGCTAAGTAACGTCCCCCAAAATAGGGGACAAGTTGTCCTATAAAAACCACCCATTTTGGCGACCTTTTTGTAGCGCTTGAGCGTTATTTGCGATACTCGACGTTCGTTATGCCCCGATTAAGGGGACGGTTTGAGCTGTCGCAAAGGAGGTGTGTACGTGGAGTTTAGTCATGCGATGACAAGTAATTCTGCGAAGCGCTTCCGCGTTGGCGTGATCAAGTCAATCGTTTACATACTTCTTGCCGGATTTATTCCAGTCAATGTTGTAATGAGCGCACCAGCAGCTCAAGCGGCGGGAACAATTACATTTAACGCAAACTTTGGCGCTACACCTGCCACAGCAACACAAGTTGTCTCTGGCGCAAGCGCAACTTTGAACGCAAATACATTTGTTCGTCCTGGTTACACATTTATCGGCTGGTCCACAACACAGACCAACTGGTCGGTAACAAACGGCGTTGGTTCATTTGGAACACTGATTGCAGATCAAGCGCCGAATTATGCAGTGCCATCGAATACAACTTTGTACGCACAATGGATCTGGGATTTTGCAAATACTACACGTGTAACAAATCTGAGCTCTGGCCCTAACTCTTCTGCGGCAACCCAAGGAACCTCGACAGCATCACGAGGAACACCTGGTTTAGTCCAAGTAGATAGTGTTAATAACCGCATTTATATGGGAGTTAATTCAGCTAACAACTATTCGGTCGGTACGACAGATGTTGTAACACAGGCATTCGATAAAAATAATACAACGAGATTCTCGATCGATAAGAATGCCACCGCTTCCTATGCCACATCTTGGCAGAGCGATGGCATCGTTATGCAGTACCAGGCGCCAGTTATCGTCAATGGCGTCGGATTAGTCTCGGGCTCGACGGTAAATAACACGCCAACTGCTTGGACTCTCTACGGTAGCAATACGGCAGCGACCGGCCCTTGGACTACGGTCCAGACAACGACGGTTGGTGCAAATACACCAGCAACAGCCAATACGCCATTTCCTGATGCCTACTTCCAGAACCAGAATGGCTACAAGTTCTATAAGTTCGTAGTAGATGAAGTTCGAGGAACGCTGGCCACAACTGGCGCCTACCAAATTGGCGAGCTGAAGCTTCTCTATAGCCCAGCGCCAGTTATCAGCGCACCGCTCATTGTTGGCGGCCCACAAGTTGGCCTAGCACTTGCCGCATCGACCGGAACTATCGGTGGCGGAACTTTCGGTATCTCACTCTCATATCAGTGGCAGATCGCAACGTCGGCCGCTGGTCCATTTACAAATATCGCTGGTGCAACAGGTGCGACTTACACACCGGCTGCTGGTGATGCCGGTGATTACTTGCAGGCGATTGTTACCGCATCGAATGCGGCGGGATCTTCTTCAGCTACAACACCTGTCGTGGGACCTGTTGCGACAAGTGGTTCGGCACCTTGGCCAACTGGAGTATCAACCACTCAAGTTTCACCAACATTTACATCATGCAACATCTCTGGTCCAACTGGTCCAACACTTGCTAACTGTCAGAGCGCTTACTCTTCACAGAGCGTCAGCGCTGTCTCTCAAGATGGCACCTTGGTCACATACACAACAGCCACGCCGCATGCCCTAGCGGTGGGAGATACCGTCACGGTCTCTGGCATCACGATGTCCGGATCTCCACTGCCAGCCACCGGATTTAATGTGACCAACGCTCAAGTTGCACAAGTGTTAAGCGCAACTCAGTTTGCAATCGTGCTAAGCACATATGGTGGAAATTATTCTTCCGGCGGAACTGTTACCAGCACAGCACCATGGCGAAATAGCGCAACTGCTTATAACGTCAAAGATGGTTATCAATATTGGACTGTGCCGGTTACTGGTACTTATCAAGTAAGCGCTATCGGCGCATCGGGAACTGGGCACAGCACTTTCACGTATGTTTCCTTCGGTGCAAGTGTTACTGCAAAGCTAACTCTCACCCAGGGGCAAGTTCTCAAGATTTTAGTTGGTCAAGTAAATAACAACACAACGACCTGGTTTAATGCCGGTGGTGGTGGAACTTTTGTCGCAGCACTCGATAATACGCCGCTACTCGTTGCCGGCGGTGGCGGCGGATCAAATGCAACCAATGCGGCTGCTAATGCACCAATTGCAGTAACTTCATTGGGATCGGGAACTTTTGTTGGTGCTCGAGTTACAACACCAGGCGCAGCTTCAGCCGTGTACGTGGGCGCTGCCGGAAATACCTCGACTGGCTCGGCTGGTACAGGCCCAGCGGCTGGTATCTATGAGAATCGAATAACTTCAGGTGGCGCCGGCTTCTTCGGCGATGCCGCCTTCCTGCCTGGATCATCATTCGTTAATGGCGGCGCTGTCACGACGACTGTTCCAGGAACTTATTCAGGAGGATTTGGTGGAGGCGGTATTGCAGGTTATACCGGCGTTAGCGGTGGTGGTGGCTGGGCGGGAGGTGCAGGAGGCTACAACAATGAATCTGGTGCAACCATTTACGGTAGCGGCGGTGGATCATTCATTGCAGCTGCAGCCACGGATCCGTCAGTCTCACTAGCCAGTACGTACGGCAATGGAGCCGTCACATTTACGCTGCTTTCCAATACCAATACTCAACCGACCAATATCAATGCGCCGGTGATTTCAACTCCCAATAATGAAAAATCGTTTGGAACAGTGATCTCCAGTACGGCCGGAAATTGGAGTAGCGCTAGCTCATACACCTACCAGTGGTTCTCTTGTGCATCAGCTAATCAATTGGATGGCTGCCTTCCAATATCTGGCGAAACCGGTACAAGCTATGCCGCCAATTATCTAGCAGATGCTCGTTTCGTCTTCTCTGCGGTAACCGCGACAAGCTCTACTGGGACAAAATCTGTTGCCTATTCAAATTTGATCGGCCCGTTCCAATCCTCAGCGTTATTTACTCCATGTGGCGCAACCGGATATGCCGGACCAACTAATTGCTCTACTTCATATTCGGCGGCTGCCAACAACAAGATTGCTTACCCAGCTGTACAGGGTAGCGCGCCAACTTTGACCAACCTCGTCTCTGGAATTCAATACTGGACCGTTCCAGTAACAGGAACTTATCGGATCAAAGCTATGGGAGCCTCAGGAAATAGATATAACTCCGGCTTAGGTGCAATCGCATCAGGCGATATCTTCCTAACAAAGGGCGAGATTCTTAAAATAGCAGTCGGTCAAGCCGGTATCTATTATGACTACTACCGGATAGGTGGTAGTGGTGGCTCTTTTGTTGCAAAATCAGATAACACGCCGCTAGTAGTTGGAGGTGGCGCTGGAGCACGAAGAGCAAATTCCAATGGAAATTACTCTCAGATCACCGATCAAGCCAACGCTCCAATTGCAACGGTGACACTTGCATCTGGCACTTATCAAGGATCAACGGCAACAGCGGCAGGTCCATCATGGGCATATAACCAGAATGGCTCGGTTGGATCTAATCTCACCGGTGCTGGCTCAACGATTTCTGGCTCTCAAGGAGCGGGTGGTTTCAACACTGATGGAACTACCAATCCAAATTCTGCATTTATCAATGGCGCACTTGGCGGTAACTCTGGCGCTGGCAATGGTGGTTTCGGCGGCGGCGCATCTGGTTGGAGTACCTGGCACTATGGCGGCGGCGGCGGTTGGGCTGGAGGCGCCAGCCATTACTCAGCAATTGATAGCATTAATAATTACAACGCTGGCGGCGGTGCATCTTTTATCGCGCAAGGCTCATCAAATGTTTCAGTCACGCAACAACTAACCAATGGCGACGGCCAAGTTCAGATCGCGCTCTTAACGCCGGTAACTGCGGCGCCACAGATTGTGATCGCACCGATTGAGACTGCAACTTCGCTAACTTTCGGCGGCACATTCTCTGTCGATACTGGAACTTGGACCAACTCGCCAACATCTACCTCAATCCAATGGTTTGTCTGTCCTTTGGTAAATATCACCTCTTGTCAGCTCGTCTCAGGAGCAACAGGAGAGACCTTCACAGCGACAGAGGCGGCAGATACCAAGTACATCTATGCTTTAGTCACCGCAACTAATGCCGCTGGTACTTCGCGCGCATGGAGCAATGGCCTTGGTCCAGTAAATTCAGGTGCGCTCTTTACAAGTTGCGGTGTTAACTGGGCCTCTGGACCTTCGCAAGGTGTCTGCGATACCACATATAGTGCAGCATCCATCTCAAACCTCACCTCAGGATCTGCTGCCGCTTCTTCGCCAGCGAAAAATGTAACTGTCAATGCTGGTTATCAGTACTGGACTGTTCCGGTTTCGGGTACCTATCGAATTAAAGCGATGGGTGCTTCGCTTGTAAACAGCACGGGACTTGGTGCCATAGCTTCTGGAGACTTTAATTTAGTTAAGGGCGAAGTTCTGAAGATCCTTGTTGGCCAGACGCCACGTCCTCAAGGCTTTAACTATTATGGTGGTGCGGGTGGAACCTTCGTCGCTAAATCAGATAACACTCCACTTGTAGTTGGTGGTGGTGGCGGCGGCGCAGGTACGACTAACGCAGCCTCAAATGCTCCAATAACCACTTCAACATTGTCATCAGGTACGTTCAGTGGCAGCGTCGTGACAAACCCTGGTGTCGGTTTTACAACATCATACTCATGCTCGGTCGGTGACACAGTCACGGGTTCTGCAGGCGGTCAATGCTCAGGCGGCGTATTGGCTTACGGTGGCGCGGGTTTTGCGGGAGATAACGGCTTCCCAGGATCATCATTTATTAACGGTGGAATTGGTGCCAATCAGTCCGGTACCTATCAAGGTGGATTTGGTGGCGGTGGCGGTGCAGCTAATGGCACTCTCTACTTCAATGGTGGTGGTGGTGGTTGGGCTGGAGGCGCAACTGCCTACAACGGAAATACAGCAAGCTATTACGGTGGTGGCGGTGGTTCATTTATCGCAGCAGATGGAACCAATATCTCCGTTGCTCAGCAGACTTCAAGCAGCAGTGGTCAGGTGTATATCTCGCTCTTGCAGGTCACAGTTGGCTTGCCAGAAAATACAGTCGCTCCAGTTCTCTCTGGTTCGACCACAATCGGCACGCCGCTAACTGTTGCAAACGGAACTTGGAGTGGCACTCCATCCAGCTACAGCTATCAATGGCTCGCCTGTGCAAATCTCGATGGTACAAACTGTATTGTAATTCCAGGTGCGACATCTTCCTCTTGGATTCCAAATTATCTTGCTGATAACGAATACGTCTTTGCGCGAGTAACAGCGACTAATGCCTCCGGTTCGACGCCAGTTCTCTCCAATCCAATCGGTCCAATTAGAACAGCTGCGCTCTTTACCTCATGTGGAATCTCTGGATCGCTAGTACCAACTACAAGCGATTGCCGAACCGCCTATAGCGGAACACTCACCAACTTAATTCTTAATAACGGAAGTTCAAGCTCGGCACCTAGCGCAACTGGTGCTGTCATTAGCAATGGTTATCAATATTGGACAGTGCCAGTCACTGGCCTCTATCGAATCTCCGCACTCGGTGGTTCCAATAATTTGTACGGTGGTTCTGCTGCAGTCGCATCTGGTGATATTCAATTAATTAAGGGACAAGTTCTTAAGATTTTAGTTGGGCAGGCTGCGAAGAGTGGCCAAGCGATTATCTCTGCAGGTAGCGGTGGCTCTTTTGTCGCTCTCGCTGATAACACTCCTTTAGTCGTCGGCGGTGGCGCCGGCGGTGCTTCTTCGCTCAATCCATCAGCTAGCGCTTCTACTACTCTCACGACAATTCCATCTGGCCCATATGCGGGTGCTACAGCTACAAATCCAGGCACCAGCGTTGGCTCTACATATACAAATGCGCCAGGATCAATAGTCCTTGGATCTGCAGGAACCACGAACAGCTCTTATGCAGCGGGCGCTGGTTACTTCACCGACTCTAAATTTGCAGGTTCAGCATTTGTTAATGGCGGTGCTGGTGCATATCCAGCGGATCAGGGCTACACCGGAGGCTTTGGTGGCGGTGGTGGAGCTGGTGCAAGCGATTACTTCCATGGTGGCGGTGGCGGTTGGGCCGGCGGTGCATCAAGCTATAACGGAACTGTTACTTCTACCTCCTATTACGCAGGTGGAGGTTCATCTTTTATCGCAAGTGGTGCAACCAATGTGAGCGTTACAAGGCCGGTCATTTACGGAGATGGACAAGTTTTTGTTGCACTTCTCTCGGCGCCAAATGAATTGAGCTCACTTCCAGTGAATTCAGTAGCGCCTGTTTTAACTGATTCAGCTACAACGCTATCGACAGGTGATGTTGTAACTCTTACCAGTGGAACGTGGAGTGGAACTGCTTCTGGAACAAGTTACTCATTCTTGGTTTGTCCAAGCAATGCGTCCCTTGCCGGCTGTTCGAATATGCCAGGTGCAAGTGGCAACTTCCAGAGTGCAAATTCGGTCTCTGCAACCATTCTTAGTGCAGCACTTGGCAAGTACGTGGTTGCAGCGGTAACTCGCGGTACCTATCCAAATGCGACTACGGTCTATTCCAATTTTGTAGGTCCATACACCGCAATCGCTGCCAATGGCCTGCCTGATGCAACAATTGCGGCACCTGCTTCACTAACCGCAGTATTTACGCCATCAACTTCAACAGTCGCACTCTCATGGCCGGCGGAGGCTTCGCTGACGAGTTATCGAATTGACTATCAATCACGACCAATCGGTAGTAGCACTTGGTTGCCTGTAGGGGGAACCACACTCATAACCGGTTCAACGGGAAATGTCACCACTTTTAACTTTAGATTGCCAAACCCAGGGTATGAGTACAGCTTTAATGTATATGGAACAACTTCGAGCGGTGATTACTCGCTATCAAAGGCGACCTCCGCCTCGATCTTTAATTACGTAGCTACTTCAGCGCCTGTCAATCTTGTCGCCGCACCCGGCGGAAGCTCTGCAGTCACACTGACCTGGCAAGCTCCCACAACTCTTAACGGCAATACTGTCTCGGGCTACACAATCTCTTACTCAACCGTTTCTGGATTTTCATCTGGCGTGGTTACTGTTTCGGCAAATACCGGTACGCCTGGAGTGCTCACATACACGATTCCTGGCCTCGACAATGGAACTACTTATTACTTTAGAGTTGCCGCAATTGCAATTGCTAATGGCTCAATCCTTCAGAGTCCATATTCATACACTGTATTTTCAGCGATTGGTTCCTCAAATCCGGTGGGAAACCTTGCCGCGACTGCAAGTGATCGACAGGTTGCCCTGACCTGGTCGGCACCGGTCGTTGCAAGCACCGGTTCAACTAGCTCTAACTTCTCCGGCGTTTCAAATAACAATATTGTTGGATACCGAGTCGAACAGTCGACATCAGCTGATTTCACGACTTCGACTCTAGTTTCACCGCTCACAACGACTTTGGGATATACCGTCTCAAGTTTGACCAATGGAATCACATACTTCTTCCGAGTCACTCCGCTTACTCCCGCTGGTGCTGGTATTGCAAACGTCACTTCTGCGACACCATTTGCATATCCAACTGCGCCACTCGGATTGACGGCGGTAGCGGGGGATGGCCAAGTTCAATTGAGTTGGCAAGCGCCGTACAACACGGGCGGATCGCCCATAGTTGGCTACGCCATCGAATACTCCAATATTGCATATGCGACATCATCAACTCAGAATCCAAGCGCCGCCTCGAACCCTTTTTACACTACTTTGGTAACAAATACAGGAAGTACGGCTACCAGTTATACCGTCCTGGGACTTACCAATAATCCAGCCAATGCTTACTCATTCCGCGTCAGCGCAATCACCGCAGCAACGCTCGCATTCCAAACGTCATCTTCAAGCACAGTAGTTGGTGCCGCTCCAGGCGCAACCGTTCCGGCATATCCAACCAATCTAACTCGTAATCCTTTCTACACGGTTCGTGCGGTAGCCGCCGATAGCCAGGTCACGCTCGATTATTCAGGTGATATGAGTTCGGGTTCAGGCGCTGGATCTGGTGGCGGTCCGGCAACTCTTATGGGTTGGCAGATTGAGCAATCGACCAATGGTCAGACCTATCAAGTTGTTGTCCCGTTTAGCATCAACTCTGCAGGAGTCAATGTAATTAGCGGACTCACAAACGGACAGCTCTATTACTTCCGTATCACTCCAATGACCTCTTTTGGCCCTGAGCAACCGCGAGTTGTGACGACTACGCCGTTTGCTGTACCTGGTGCTCCATCGCAACTGACCGCTGCAGCAGGCAACAACCAAGTTACGCTCAATTGGAAAGCGCCAGTTGTTACTGGCGGTGCAACCATAAGCGGATATCAAATCACCTACGATGCGATGTCGCCGCCGCTTTTGCCAGCTAACTATGCAAGTAAGACTTATACAACGGTTCCAAGTAGCACAAACTCTTGGACCATTACCGGTCTACAAAATGGAACTTTGTATAGCTTCTTAGTACAAGCAATCACTTCAGCTGGACAAGCAATGACGTCGGTGCCTGGGGCACAGATCAGTGCAATTCCAACATCGACTCCGTCGGCAGTTGGATCGCTCTACATTTCGCTCTCGACCGGAAACTCGGGAACTCTCTACTGGAGTGCGCCAACATTCAATGGTGGAGTTGCGATTTCTGGATACAAAGTTGAACAGTCTAGCGACGGCAGCAATTGGACTATTGTCACGTCACTGACCAATCAGACCTCACTCGCGATTTCCGGCCTGACTCCTGGGCAGACCACTTTCTATCGAGTTTCAGCGGTGAATGTAAATGGTCAGGGCGTGCAAACACTCACCTCAATTTCGCCACTGACAACTTCTGGGGCGTTACCGCCAGCTCCACTTGCTTTATCAGCTGTCTCATCCAATCGATCACTGATTGTGAACTGGCAACAGCCAGTAGGCGTGATTCCGACCGGTTACAAAGTTATTTACTCGATTTACTCAGATCTATCATCGCCTACCGTTGTCACTAACTTGACTGCGGCAACTTCAGTTGTAATCAACGGTCTTACAAATGGAACGACATACTACGTTCGAGTAACGACCATCTTCGGCTCAGCCAACGGTGGAGATTCGACAATTAGAGGCGTTCCTTTCGCTACGCCATCTGCTCCTGCTGCCATTTACGCCAATGTGGACACAATCAATCAGGGCACTGTAAGCATCAACTGGTCATCACCAATAGAGCCAGGTGGTGTCACTGCTAGTGATTATCAACTTCGAATCCGCAGTGCTCAGAGTATTGGGGGAGTAGCTAATTCAGCTTGGACGATTCTCTCCAATAATGCACCTGCCAGTGAGAACGTCATGATTTTGAACGGCCTCATTGCGGGACTTACTTATGAAGTAGAGGTTGCGCGATGGAGCTCTGGTGGCCTTGGCCAACCTGCTCGAGTTCAATTTGTAGTTCCATTCTCGGCCGGCGTAATTCCTAATAGCGCATCTTGTTCGACCGAGTACCAATATGCCAATGGTGTCTCTGGAACTGTGACTTCATCAACCACATCGAGCGCTTGCGATAATTTGATTAACGCAACCTTCGTCAATAATGCTGAAGTAGGAACTTATGCTGCTCTAGTTATTAACATGGGAACTCCCGCTGTCATTAACGGATTGAGTCTTACAACCTCGCACTTGTCTACTTCAAACCCAGAGAGAGATGTAACTGCATGGACTTTGGAAGGTTGTACCGCGGCAACGATAACAACACCAGTATCTAGTCTCTCCGGTTGCTCCACAATTCATACCTATGTTGGTGGCCCGCAATATGCGCCAACTACAAATAGCACCCGATATAGCGATGTCATTTTTACCAATACCACCGCTTATCAGTTCTATCGCTTCACTCCTACTGCAGTAAGAAATGGCGCTGCAGCGGCGGCTTCTCAATTCTCCGAAATTCGACTTCTCTCTGCCGGAAGATCCAATGCAGTAACCCAATTACGCACATCAATCGATCAGAACACAGGGCTACTCACCCTCAACTGGGATTCGAATCTTGTCGCGAATCCAACCGGATATCGAGTTCGTTACTACGCTCAAGCATCGAACGGAACAACTACTTGGGCTACAGCGTGGCCAGCGAGTGCGCTTGTGCTCAACCCATCGCTGCCGGGAGATGCAACTTCGTGGGTAGTGGGAGCTCTCGCTGAAGATCAACGTTATTGGTTTGAAGTGACGCCATACTTTGGAACAACGCTCGCTCCGATCTATGGCGTACCTGCCTATATTCAGAGCACCTGGGCGCGACCTGCTAGCGGACCGCGCGCGCTGACAGCGACTCCTTCAAATGGCCAAGTAGCTCTCTCTTGGAGTACGCCACAGTTCTTCCGAGGAACGCTCGATGGTTATCGCTTGCAGTATCGCCCTAATGGTCAAAGTCAGTGGAGCGATCTCTCGACACTTCTCGGAAATATCTCATCATTCACAGTTACTGGCCTTACCAATGGCGTCTCTTATGACTTCCAAGTTGCCGCTCAAGTCTCTCAATGTGCGGGAATGTCCACATCGTCTGGTGCGGTTTGCCAAGGCGCATTCTCAACCATCACTGCGACTCCGGTAACTTCAGCGGGCGCACCTCGTTCGATCTCGCTCATCAGTGGTGATGGTGAGCTCGCCGTTTCATGGCAAGCGCCTTCATCGACTTTATTGGGCGGCGGAACGATTACCGGCTATCAGCTCCAGGTCTCCACGGATGGCGGCACATATACAACTGTTGTGGAGAACACAGGTCCTGGGGTAACTGCTTACAACCTCACCGGTCTAACCAATAATTCGATTTATTATGTACGAATAGGTGCTTGGACAACCGCTTCGAGCAGTGTTGGTGCATACACAATTTCAACTGGATTGCCAGGTGCGGTGCCAGGTGCTCCAACATCATTTACGATCACAGATAACACAGTGAATACCACGCTCAACTATGTGAGCCTCTCGTGGAGCGCACCACAAATTGCGAACGGTTCAATTATTGGTTACCAAGTTCAACGAAGCATTGATGGCGTTAACTGGACAACAGTTTCAAATAACCTTGGCCCATCTGTGACTTCATACAATATGTATGGTTTGACACCAGGTGTATCAATTCGCCTCCGTGTTGCGGCAATTAACTCAATAGGCGTTGGTGCCTTTACATATGGGCTTATTACTCCCGTGGGTCAAAGTAGTGCGGTCCAGAATTTGACGGCCACTGTCGTAGGTACCACGCCTTCGATCGCCTATGTGCAATTGAGTTGGATTGCGCCTCTGAATTCTGG
>JACCDW011437112.1_pt1 | contig 17172 bp, 11 predicted proteins | sample 7449781 | NCBI WGS metagenome assembly JACCDW01 (sample SAMN15323449, study PRJNA562643) | freshwater metagenome | isolation source: river surface water | place: USA:Blue River Watershed | collected 2017-08-18
AGTGGAGTAAGTCCTGTAAATTGATATGTCGTTAAGCTCTTTTCAACCGTAACGGTATTGACCACTGAAGTGCCTGTTGCATCATACAAATTCAATGTATACGAGACTGCATTGGAATCTAAGGTCCATGAAACATCGGCAGTTAAAGTCGAAGTTGCAACAATTCTTGGTTTAGCTGGGACTGCAAGAAGTGTTGCAACCAAAACCGAGTAGGTTTGAGCACTCTCGCCCGTTGTAAAGACTGCACTGACGGTATAACTGTTAGAAGATCCTGGGATTAGCCCCGAAACAGAATACGTGTTTGTCTTTACGTTCGCTAAGACAGCTCCATCGCGATACACGTTGTAACTTGTCGCGTTTGGAATGACTTCCCAGTTTAAGAGGTAACCTGTTGAGGTAATTCCACTAGCAACTAAATTCTTTGGAGCATCATTTAAGGGCACAACTGTTATGGCGGTTGAGGATGATCCCAAAATAGATCCGGCTTTTGCTCTTACAACAACTGAATTCTTAGAACCTGGCTTTAGGTTGGTTAAAGTGTATTTTGTAGAAATCACAGAAACTAAAGGTAAATCGTTCAGCAGAATGTCGTAAGCCGTTGCTCCAATTACGGGATTCCAAGATAAATCTGCCGAGGTATATCCAATATTGCTCGCAACAACTCCAGTTGCTGCGTCACTCTTTGTTGTAAAAGTTCTGACAGGCGTCCACACCTTAGGAGTGAGTGTTTTTCTAATTCGAACTGTGTACTGCGTAAATGGGTCTAACTTTGCGACAATTCCATTGCTCTTACTCTTGATAACTTTGTATGTTTTTGCCCTTGAAGTCTTTGCAAATTCGACTTCAATAAAATCTTTCGCGGCTAGCTTGACAGCATTCCACTTCACGGTAACGACTACACCGTTAACTTCAACGCCACTTATTCGTAATGGAGCAGGTGCTGCTTCCGCGCTCACCCCACCCACAAACAATTGAAGGAACAGGGATGCAATTACTAACCGTGAAACTTTTTTCATAGATTAAGGGTAGGCGGGAGGTTCCTGAGAGTTAAGTGTCCGTTCGGTCATTCGAGGTCATTTACTGAGGTGATAAAGCGTGGCGGGTAATTATTAAGCGGCTTTGCCTTGTAAACGTTGGCCCATCGTTGCTGCGACCTTGAGCCACTTTGTGATCTGAGAATCGCTAAAGCCTTCGGCGTTCATTACATAAAGACCTGTAAATGTATCGCCGCTGAATTGGTAGAAGCCCAGCAATGTGCGTGCGCGAACTCCGCTATCGATTACCGCGTGAACAAATACGCGATTGCCCTCTGAAACGACACCTACTGGTAGCGCCGGTAACTTCTTGAAATCGTATGGAATCAATGTATCTGTTGAATCCTTGTACCCCTTATCAATCTGGCAATGAGCTAAAACCTTTACAAGCTCTTTCTGTGCCGCAGATGCCGCAGCTGCAGATGAGTACTTAACGACCTCGGTTGATAAGAATGAGAAAGTCGATCCAACCTTTGTTGCAGTTACCTGACGGCGCTCTACTCGATCCTTTTCAGATGCATATGTTCCGCCACACAAATCAAGGGAAGGGTCTAGCAGGGTTGTTCCATTTGCCATCGGTAAAACAGTCCATTCTTGGCTGAAATCATCGGCACGGAAGCCAAGCTTTGCTAAAACCACCTGCTTTGAATCAGTCAGCGAAGGATCAGTAATCGCAGGTGTGCGATCAAGCTCTTTCAGTGTTCCAAGAGTTGTAGAAATCGATGAAAGCCCAATCAAAACAAAGTTGCTGCCACTTACACGCACAACCTTCTTTGTCGACCCAAGATCAATTGTTTGGCTCATGACCAAAGATTTTGATTTGTTTTGCGCAATTGAAGCCACAGTCTTTCCACCAACAGCCACTGTTGCAGCACCTGCACCAAGCAAGACTTCAAACTTGCCCTTGGTGCTGATTGATGCGGTGCACTTTCCAACACATTTAATTGCACCTGCACCAAAGTTTGAAGCTGCAGAGCTCCACTTGCCTGTCTTTGAGGATTTATCTGCGGCAATGTATGTGCTTGCGATGCTGACATCACCGGTAACACCGTTGCCCAGGCAATCAAATACTTGAGCCTTTCCAGCGATGCTTGTTCCGCTTGGAACCTTAAATGCTGGTGCGTTCTTTGCCTTTGAGCTTTGAATAATCAACCCATCTTCATCAACAATATTGACCTGACAAATTCCGCTGCCAGCATCGGTTGCGCCTTTCCAGGCGATGTTTTTCTCAACGCCATTAGCGCTGTTGAGTACAAATGAGTTAGTAACTATTGGATCTGCGCGATCGATAACAACCTTTTGCGCAGGTGACCATTCGCTCTTGTTGCCAACGATGTCGATCGCACGCATTGCAAAGTTGTAGCTACCTTCAGGCAAATCACGTAAATAAACGGTCTTGGGTGCAACAAATGGAGATAAGTAAGTCGGCAACCATCCATCAATATCTGATGCCTTGATTGGCTGAACTGCTCCATCGATTTGTGCTTCAAACCCTGCGATCGCTGTGTCTGGATCATCAAACCCGGATTTAACAATCACCATGTTGGGAGAAAGCCATTGCTCGTAAGGAACAACTGGTGGAGTTGGAACTGTTGTATCCGCCTTCTTCTTAATTGTTACGACCGCACCGGTTTCAGATGCGACCGCACTAAATGAGACATCTCCTGAATAAGTAGTCGCGGTAAGCCCTGTCATTGATCCACCCACCGAGCGAGAAACTTTATAAACATAGTTATCAAGGTTAAGCATCCACACATCGCCACCTAAAACAGGTGCGAACTCAGATCCTTCACTGTCTTCAGGGTTTACTGAAACAACAGCTGAAATCGGTGGTGGATCTAAGCGATAAATAGCTAACCCTGGCTTGTAGGTAACACCATCTGTTTTGCGACGGTATTCGATCCAGTAACCAGCTTTTCCATCTCGGATAAAAATTGCCTTCGTTCCATTAGCAAAATCGCTGGGAGCTAAGTTAACGACTTCAGATTGCCACACCTGTTTGATCTGAGAATCATCAATTAAACCCATGCGCCACTGGTGATAGGTAATCAAAGGTGATCGGGTATCAACGTTGCCCATCACATCGATAGTTCCACCGTATTCAACGCCCTTACAGGTTTCACCCCAAGCGCCATCGCTGGCACCGCTGTCACAACGCAAAAAGTTTGAATGTCCTAAACCAAGTGCGTGACCTAGTTCGTGGGTAATAACAAAAGAAGATGCACTGTCATGCAAAATCAAGGTGCCGCCCTTGGACTCTTTATTTCCAACTAGCGCACGACCTGACCAGATACATCCAGCTTTTGGTGCGATCACCAATAAATATCTATTTTTATTATCTGAAATTCCTAAGCGACGATAAGACTCGGTGCGAATTGAGCTCATGAACTCACTAGTTGCAAAACCCGTACAAGCCATTCGTGAAACCAAAGAAATTGGATCTTTCAAAACCTGCCCAGTTTTAAAGGAGATTGATTTATCAGTTGTCGCACCAACCATGCTGGTGAACTTCAACCAATCAGCATTGACTTCGGTATCGACAACTTTGGATAGCACGTTGACATCACCCGCGGGTGCGGCAGCACCTGCCCAAGTAACTGCAACAACATCGATTACTCGCTCATCAACTGCGTAAGCAGGAGCAAAACCAAATGAAACAAAGCCAATAACAATGGCTACATAGGCGGCGATCCTGCTTTTCACATGGACCACCCTAGATGCTCCACGCACTTTGCTCATGTCGATTCACCGCAAAAACCTGATACCCAGCAAGCTCTGGCTGGCCAAACCATTTAGCGCAATCCTGACCAGCCACCATCACCGCGGTTGCCATCGCATCACAGAGCCAACCTTCAGGACCAACAACGGTTGCCGACTTTGCCCCGATCGCGATCAATCCATTTAGCGGATCATGAATATGCGCGCCGCGTTCATAAGTTCCAGAGGTCGCAATCGCACCATCGGTAATTTCATAAACCTTCACAATTTCAGTTCGATCATCGGGATTTACAACACCAATTGACCAAGGCTTCACAACCCCAGCAACCGAATCAAACCAACCACCTCGTAAAGCTAAATCCCCTGCCGCATTTACCTGACAGTGCTGCACACCAGCTGCAACCAACATATCCGCACATTTATCAGCAGCCCAGCCCTTTACCAACCCTGATGGATCAAATCCACCTTCAACCGCCCACGGATCAAAGGCCCCATCACTCAAATCCTTTGCACGTAAACACAATTCCCAAACCGCCTGCACATCATTCGGACAATCAACTATCCCAACCTTGCCGGCACGCAACCATGAGACCCAGGAACCATCTTTATAGGTTGAAAAATCCCGATCAACATCTTCACAAAACGCCACAACTGTTTCCATTGCGCGATCTAAATCCGCACCACCGACAACTGAGGAATAACAATCCACATCCACAATCGTTCCCCACACCGGAAACTGTTTGCGCAGATGATTCATGCGCTAACCCTACCCACGCCTACAAACCAGCCTGCGCGAGCGCTCCCTGCAGCGATGTATACCAACCATAACTTGTGTATGAAGCACCCGAAGCACCTTGTATATCTGCGCTTTGTGCCTTCAATGTTTGCGCCTTCAAAATCGGCACCGCCATATTTGTCCAGCGATCATTTCGTCCACTTGGTGCTTGCACCGCAACCGCATCGGTGATTCGACCATTAGCTACTGAAATTTTCACTTGAACATTTCCGTAGTTCACAAAAACAGATGGGCCGGTAAATGTTCCGCTGATATTTTTTGCAGAAGTTGTCGCGGGCGCAGATGTAGCCGGAGCTTGCGTTGCAGCAGGTACCGTACTTTCCGCCACCGTCGAACCAGAACTATTTGTTGGCTTTGCACTCTTTGTCGCAGCCGCTGTCGCCTTTGACGTTGCAACCGCCGCATTAGAAGAAGAAGATGATGATGAAGCAGACGCAGTTGATGTAACACCCGACCCCGCCATTGGAGCCCCAGCGATATTTATCGCGCTGGTAGATCCCAACTGAGGCGGAGTAATTGCTAACACCGCACCGAGGCCCCCCACAGTGCCTCCTGCGATCAATAGCGCCCGCTTCATCTCATATCCTCACTTCGCTGGACCCCTCGATGGTTCAACAGACTTATAAAAGCCCACCAACCTGAATGATTTCTGTGAACGCCCGCAGTTCCCCCGCAGAGTATCTGCCCAAATTATTCGCTATGAAATGCAAATGCCTCGTCATGGAAACGGTTCTTGGGCACACCAAGATCCTCAGCAGCAGCTCGCACAGCACTAACCAAAGACTCTGGTCCACAAATATAGATATCGCTATCGGCAATATTGGGAACCAAGCCCTTCAACGACTTCGCATCCATTGGATGGTTCTTCCGCGACCCCACCAAGTAATGAATTCTCATCGAACCATTACTGCGATCAGCTAAATAATCCATCTCAGCCTTCAAAACTAAATCCTCTTCACGAGATGCCCTAAAAATCACATCGATCTGTGCGCCACCCGCAAACTCATCCATCAATGCACGCACCGGAGTAATTCCCACACCGCCACCAATCAACACTACATGCGGCCTTGTTGATCGCCCCGCAGTAAATGCTCCATACGGTCCTTCAACAAATACTCGCGTCCCCGGCTTTAAAAACGCCAACGATCTTGAATGATCTCCTAAATCCTTAACTGTAATTCGCAAATGATTCTTGGTCGGCGCAGCCGACAAAGAATATGGATGAGACATCAGCGCATGTCCCTTGGCCAAGAACCGCCAACCAAAGAACTGTCCGCCTTGCGCAGCCAACCGATCTAAGTTGCGCCCCTTCATAATTACTGAGATAACTCCAGGTCCTTCAACAACAACCTTTTCAACTCGCAGATTAACTTTCAGTGATCGCCAAATAGGAACCCAGAATCGCCAATACCCAATGGACAACGCCATCACCACATACAAACCAATCCAATACGCCTTATTTAATGGATGATCAATAAACATCGATCCATTAACTATCTGGTGCATAAAGGATGCAGCAACTGCGGCATAGGTCAGGATGTGAACCAACCACCAGGTTTCGTAACTCATCTTGGCTCGTGCCTTTTTATAAGAAGTCACACCCGCCATCACCATCAACACAAAACCAGCTAGCGCAAACCACATCCACTCAAAGGTGGCTAAGAAGGTCCACATCTCTTTATACAAAGGAATCTGATCTTGCCCCGCAAAACCCAAGACAATCAAAAACACATGCGCGCCAATTAAATACAAAGACCATGGCCCAAGCTTTCGGTGCCAGGTAACCAATCGATCATGGCCAACCCCGCGCTCCACAATCGGAATACGTGCCACCAAAAAGATTCCAACCACAGATAAATAGGTGCCCACCAACGCAACTAAACGACTAACCGTCACAACCACCGAATAAGCATCCTTAAAATCCCCGCTACGCAGAGTCGTCGCCTGCAAAGCCAAGGTCAGCCCTAACCCAGCACCCAAAACCAGCGCCGCCCAATCAGTCCCTGCGCCAGAGTGCTTATAAATCCGGGTTGGCTGAGTCATGCCTAATTACACCGCAGAACTCTGAGAAGTAGGTGAGCGCAACCGGGGTTTACCACTTAAACCACCGATACCCTTTACCCATCATGAACCAAGAAAACACACTGACGCGCAACATCCTTCTCATACGTATTCTTGTGGGCCGAAACTTAACCGTAAGGTACAAGAGGAGTGTTATTGGAGTTGGTTGGACACTAGTTAATCCAATGCTGGCGTCTTTCATTTTGTGGCTTGTCTTTGCGAACAATTTTGGGCAGCGTCTTGCAACTGGCCAACAATATGCACCATATTTAATGGCCGGAACCTTGTTGAACACATTCGTGACTGTTGGAATAACAATGTCAGCCCAATCTATTCTCGAGAATGTTTCCATCCTCACAAAAATCTATGTTCGCCCTCAGATTTTTACCTTAGCCACAGCAATTTCGGGACTTGTAAATTTTGGTGTTGGTTTACTTCCGCTTGCTTTAGTCGTCTATGTTTCTGGTCAAACTATTGCGATCACATTTCCCTTGGTTTTGGTTGTTGCCTTCTTTCTTGTTTTAACAGTTGCTGGTATGGGTCTGATACTTTCTGTTTTGTTTATCCGATTTAGTGATAGTCAAAGCATCACGACTATTTTACTCAATATGCTTTCTTACGTGACGCCCTTATTTTATCCTATAACCGATCTAAGCGATCGAATGCAAAAAGTTGTTTCTGTAAACCCCTTAACAAGTTTCTTGGACTGCTTTCGATGGTCGTTCTCAAATAATGCTACGGCAACCTTGGCAGACTGGATCTACATTTCACTAACTGGGTTAATTGTGTTTACGCTAGGAAACTTAGTATTTACAAAAAACTGGAAAAGAGTGGTGGTGATGCTTGGATGAGACTTATTACAGTTGAACGACTGCATTTTCACTATCGTGTGATTCGTACTACATCGACTTCTTTAAAAGGATTACTTCGAGACCTTCTCCACGGGAGCGTAAAGGTTTCGAAGATTAATGCACTAAATAATATTTCATTTACTTTAGATTCAGGAGAAATCTTAGGAATTATTGGTGGCAATGGTGCTGGAAAATCAACACTACTAAAATTGTTGTGTAAAGTTTTGCCACCTCAAAGTGGAACTGTCGAAGTTTCTGGAACGTTAGCACCGATGATTTCGCTTGGGGCTGGCTTTCATCCAGAACTCACAGGTGTAGAAAACACCATCTTTTATTCAGCATTAATCGGGCGAGATTTAAAGGTTGTAAAGCGCGAGATGGCAGAAATCGGTACCTGGGCTGGAATTTCTGAACACATGGACTTCCCAATAAGATCGTATTCTTCAGGAATGGTAGCTAGATTGGCATTCTCAGCGGCGACACAGGAAAGAGCTGACATTATTTTGATTGATGAAGTGATGAGTGTTGGAGATGAACATTTCAGGGCCGCAACAAAAAATAGAATCCTCGAGCACGTCTCTCAGGGCTCGGCAATTGTGCTTGTTTCACATGAAACTCAATTGATCCTTGACTTGTGCACAAGAGTTTTGTGGCTTGAAAGTGGTGAAGTGAAAATGATGGGTGACCCAGTTGATGTTATTAGTTCTTACCGTAAGGCACAAGAAATTTAATGTCCAGCACCGAATATCGGGTCCTACACGTTATAACTCGTCTCAATATTGGTGGTACCACCCGCTACATCAGACAGCTGGCAGAAGAACTACCAAAGTATGGAATTCAAGTTGACGTAGCAACTGGTTATGTACAAGGAGAGGAAGTAGAAGACGACTTCGCCCAAACAATTAACTTGGCTCGAGTGCCAGATTTGGGTCGTTCAATTAAACTTTATAGGGATTTCCAAGCACTTCGACAAATTGACAAAATCATAGAAGCATACAAGCCAGATCTAATTCATACACATACTTTTAAAGCAGGGTTACTAGTCCGAATAAAGAGGCAACAAATTCCCGTTGTTCATACATTTCATGGGCATCTACTTGATGACCCCGAATTTTCTGGTTTTAAATCAAAGATAATTATTAAAGTGGAAAGATTGCTTGCTAAGAGATCTGCCAAACTTGTAACCGTTGGTCGCCGAGTCGCAGATGAACTGCTTGAGCAAAGAATAGGTCATCGTTCACAATTTGTAAGTATCCCACCCGGTGTTGTTTCAGTTAATCTCACACCTAAAGCGCAAGCTCGAAAGAACCTAAATCTTGAAGATGATGGAAAGCCATTAGTTGGCTGGATCGCTCGCATGACAGGTGTTAAGAGCCCAATGCGCGCCTTGGAAGTTGCAGACGCTTTACCTGATATCCATTTTGTGATGGCCGGCGGCGGGGACTTACTGGAACAAGTAAAAGCCGCAGCCCCCTCAAATGTCTCCGTTGTTGGCTGGGCAGATGCTGCCGATCTATTTGGGGCTTCGGACATCATCCTTTCAACCAGTGAAAATGAAGGTATGCCAGTGGCTCTGATCGAGGCTCAATTAGCGGGCAAGCCAGTCGTAGCCACTAATGTGGGATCTGTATCTGAAGTCATTCTGAGTAACGAAACCGGAATAGTCACCAACAAGAACGCTGGATCTCTCGCTTCAGCGGTTGAATCCTTAATTCTGGACAAAACCACCCGCGATGAAATGGGTCGCCTAGCCACCTCCCGCGCACAAGCCCTGTTTTCGGTAAATCGAATGATCAACGCTCATATTGAGCTCTACAAATCGATTGTCAAATAGGATTCCCCTATGCGCGTATTCATAACAGGAGGTGCCGGGTTCATCGGATCCCATTTAGCAGACCATTATGTAAATGTCGGACAAGAAGTGACATTGCTGGATAACTTTACTACCGGTTCAAAATCAAATATCGCACATCTGAATGGCCGGGTAAAAACTATTGATGGCGATATCCGCAACATCGAATTAATTGATCAGCTAACTAAAGAATCAGACCTAATCCTGCACATGGCAGCAGCTCTTGGCGTAAACACCATCCTGGAAACCCCACTTGAGTCAATGAGCACCAATATCACGGGCAGCGAGGTTGTTTTAAACGCCGCAGCCAAGCACAACAAACGAATCATCATCGCCAGTACATCTGAGATCTACGGCAAGAACTCTAAGCAACCATTACAAGAGACAGATGACCGAGTTGTTGGCGCACCACAAAAAATCCGGTGGACATATAGCGATGCAAAGGCGATTGAAGAGGCCATGGCGTTTGCGCTGCATCAAGAAAAGAAACTACCTGTAACAACTGTTCGCTTGTTTAACACAGTTGGCCCGCGCCAAACTGGGCGTTACGGAATGGTTGTTCCACGTTTTGTCCACGCCGCCTTAAAAAACGAGCCAATAACAATTTATGGCGACGGCGCGCAATCTCGGGTCTTTTGCCATGTTGCAGATGCGATTAAAGCAATTGCAATTATGGCTGATATGGAATCCACAATTGGAGATGTCTTCAATGTGGGAGGCATCGGCGAGGTAACCATTAGGCAGCTTGCAGAGCAGGTGCTTGTTGTTACTGGATCCAACTCAGAAATTACTTACACACCCTATTCCGAAGCATACCCAGCTGGGTTTGAGGATATTCTGCGCCGAGTACCTGATATCTCGAAAGTGAAATCAACAATTAACTGGGCGCCAACCATGGATTTGAAACAAATAATCAGCGATATTGCTAAGCTCTAAATACCGTCAGCGCCGGGTAATGTTCCGGTGCAATCAAATACATACATTGATGCATTAATTGCTTCAACCGAAACGCCATCGTGCTTAGTCACGACTACTGCTATGTCGTATGGGGCCAAGTGAACAGAAGTCTCCCCACGCCATGAACCGACCAGATCGTCATGCCAAACCACGTTAGCACCTTGTTCTCGCAATAAATCAATTACCGCAGCGGCAGGTGTCTCGCGGGTATCGGCAACATTTGCTTTATAGGAAACGCCAATTACCAGCACAGATTTACCTTGTATAGATCCATTTTGTGCCGCCATTATTCGCTTCACAACATATGCCGGCATGGCAAGGTTCACTTCGTTTGCCCGATTGATAAATGTTGCAGGTACACCCACCGCATTTGCAATATGTGCCAAATAGATTGGATCAACAGGAATACAATGCCCCCCAACACCTGATCCTGGACTAAATGCCATAAAACCGTACGGCTTTGTAGCTGCAGCTTCAATCACCTCGCGACTTGAGATACCGAGTGCATTTGAAATCTGAGCGAACTCATTTACTAGCGCTATATTTACCTGGCGAAAAGTATTCTCAAAGACTTTTGCTGCCTCTGCTACCTCAGGCGAGGATACTTCAATAATCGAATCACAGAAACTTCCATAAAACGCACTTGCTTTTGCTACTGCTTCTGGCGTTGTACCGCCAATCAAGCGAGGAGTATTTTTGGTTCCCCACTCGGAATTTCCTGGATCCACGCGTTCCGGCGAAGAGGCAAAAAGGTGCTCTACGCTTGAGATTCGCCCAGCAATCTCATTGCGAAGTGTGCCTGGATGGGAAGTGGATTCATTAACAATTAACGCGGCGGTTTTCACATTCTTCACAATCAAATCTGCAGCAGCATGAACGTAAGAAAGATCTGGGTTTCTCTCACTATCCAGTGGGGTTGGGACTGCGATGACAATGACGTCAGAGCCTTCGAGAATGGATGCATCACAAGTGGCTGAGTAGAACGAAGACTTTAATAATTCCAATAGTCTTGAGTCGGAAATCCCTTCTATGTGTGATTTTCCACCATTAAGTTGGTCAACCAAATCAGGATTTTTATCTAGTCCCACAACCATATGCCCCACGCTTGCAGCGCTAACCGCAATCGTAAGACCAACATATCCTTGGCCAATTATTGTTACCTTCATTGATATTTCCTTATCTACCACTTTGGAGCGATTGTATAAGGTTCAATGATTCTAAATACAATTTTGACTTTACATCAATAATAGACATTTCTTCAAGAACTTTTTGAGCACTTACTAAATTTCCTAAAGAAATTTCACTTTGAATCAATTCACCATAAATCCCTTCATTGAGAGGATCTAGCGAGATCGCTTTGCGAAAGAAAGTTATAGATTCCTGCATTTGCCCCGTCTGTCTCAGAATTGACCCGAGTGCTGCGTTTGCTACGGAGTCTCTAGGATTCAATTCGATGGCGCGCTCTAGTGCAAAAATACTCTTATTGATATCTCCTACCATGGCAAGTGCTATGCCTGACTGTCTCAGGGCATAGCTATCACTTACATTCTCCTTAGTCACTTGTGATGCCCGAAGATTTACATAATCTCGCAGTTCAGGGCTCTCATTAACACGATTCATCAGTGCATTTACATCACGCAATGGTGAATCCGCTCGGATGATGGGAAGTAACAAGGTCGCGATCGCCAGTAAATAGATTGGAATCACTCCAGTAACGTAGTTTCTAAACTTAGAATTGCCCGCGTCTCTAATATCCAAAACTTTTTCTTTACTTCCTAAAGTATATGAAGCTGAAATTACTGAGGCTATCAACCAGCCCCAAATCGCAAGTGTGATTTGGTCAATTGAAATGAAGGCTTGGGCGAGATATGCCGACCAAATTGCGAATACAACTGCATGCACACGCCTAGACTGTCTATTTGTTGCGCTCAAAATATTCCTAATGCCAAAGAATGTAACAAAGCCAATAAAAGTTAAATACAACAATCCTACGAAGACGCCACCTGTTGCAAAGAAATCGATATAAACACTATGTGATTGGTCTGAAGTAAATGCAGCGCCCCGCCTTGAAACTTGCTTTAAATCGCGGTATTCCCGAAAAAAGTCACCATATCTCGCAAATCCAACTCCAAAAACAGGGTTGTCGTAAAACATTTTCAAGCCCGCGCGCCAATAATCCCCTCGGAAAGAAATTGATTGTTTATACACAAGAGATTCTATGGGACCAATTCTAAACATCCCAATAATCACCAAGAATGCACCTGACAAGATTGTTCCCGCAGATACAACCATGAGTTTCTTGTTTTCAAGGGATTCAGAAAAAAAGAGGAAGACTAGGCAACCAAAAAGCATGAGTGCAGTGCCTTGTTTAGCGCTTGTGGCAATAGTGAGTGCTAAACACAAGACTGAGACTGAGGCCCAGAATAGGCGTTGCCAAACTACTTTGTCGGCCGAGATGGCTAGGTATAAGTAGGCTATCCCGGCCATTCCTAGGTAAGCCGACGAAAAATCCGGATTACCTAAAGTCGAAACAATTCTGTTAAATCCCAAATCCCACACTATGGGATCTAGATTTAGAAACTGAAGAGTTGCATAACCCACTTGAATGAGAGAAATATAAGCAAAATATCTCACAAAGACTTGGGTCATTCCCTGAAATGACACAATCTGAACAAAGAAAACTATCAAAATCAATATCATGTAAAGAAGTGCACCGTTGTAACGTGAGTGATGACCCATTAGTGATCCAAATAAATTTGGCGAAAATATGGAACTAATTAAAATTGTCAAAAACAATAAGATTAAAACAAGCTGAAACACTTTTAAGTAGTTTTGATTTTTTGAAGGAAGAGCGTAGTTTCTAATGTGAAAAAGTACATATGGAGCGACGACCAGTAGGATAAAAGTGATTTTGGGAAGATTCATGGCATCTGCAAAAGGAGCCCAAAAAATAGTTCCGGCTAGCGAAAGTAGCAATATTAGTCTCTTGAATGTTTTCGAATCATCCACTTTAGTTTTGTTGTTATAGCTGCGTGAGTTCACAAGGCAACAATAGACTGTCGGAGAATAAAATGCCGAAACCCGGCCCCCTCCGAAGAGGGAACCGGGTTTCGGTTCTAGATCTTATTCAGATCAAGGGGTGCTTATTAAGCACGTACCTTCTTCTGGATCTTGATTACTAGGTTTGTTAGAGCTGTGATCTGCTTCTTTAGAGCATTTACCATCTCTGAAACCTGAGTAGATAGAGCAGCTACTGCATCTGCAGCATCTTGTGCCGCAGCTGTTGCTGCATCTGCTGCCTCTGCTGCAGCGTTAGCTGCATCAGTTGCTGCATTTGCTGCATCAGTTGCTTCTGCTGCTGCGTCTACTGCTGCCTGTGCTGTATCTGCAGTTGTTGCATCAACCTGGACTGTTGCCTTGTAGACTCCAAGTGGAGCAAGGGTTGAACCAGTACCTGTTGTAGTTCCAGCTACTGGAGCTGTAACTGCAACTGCACCAATCTCACCTGCAAGATCGTAAGCCTGTGTGTAAGTTGCAGCAAGAGTTCCAACTACAAGAGCAGAACCACTGAACTGTACATCTGCTGTACCAGTCTTATCTGTTGTGATGGTCTGAGTAGATGATCCGTTTCCGAATGTACCCTTTCCTTCACGTGACATTACAACTGAAACACCATCAACAGCGTTACCGTAACGGTCCTTAACTGTTGCTGTAACTGTTGTACCCACTACTGCTAGTGAAAGCACGCGAGCTGATGTTGCTGCTGCTGAACCGAATGTTAGGTACTCAGAATCTGACTTGTCACCAGCTGTAGCAGTAACAGTTAGCTTTCCTGGACCCCAGGCGAACACGTTTGTGATTGCCTTTCCGTCTGATCCTGTAACAACAGTTGTGTAATCAATTGTTGCAGTCTTAACGATTGCAGCGGTTGAGATACCTGAGATTGCGAATGTAACTGTAGTACCAGCAAGAAGGTTTCCGTTAGCATCCTTAACAGTTGCTGTGAAAGCCTTGCGTGCATTAGTTGATGGGTCATCACCAGCTGAAATCGCTGTCAATGTTGAACCAGCAACAGTTTCTAGATCAGACCCACCAGTAAGTGTCACGCTGCCAACTACGAATCTTCCGTAGTTAACTGTTGCTGTTGCAGCAGTTGCAGATGAACCTTGTGAGAATGATAGAGAATCGGTTGTTCCTGAAGTACCAGCATCAACTAGTGTGTAAGTTGCGTAACCTGTTGAATCAGTCAAGATGATTGTTCCTGACTTTGCTACGTTACGACCAGAAATTGTAACTGTGATAGGAGTTCCAGCCTTTAGGATTCCGAACTGATCCTTAGAAGATACCTTCCAAGTTGTAGTTCCACCTGTTGCTGAATTAACAACTGTGCTTCCAACGACAGCAACTGCTGCGCCTGAAGTATCAATAGCTGACGCCACTGAAGTTGTTGCAATTCCTGTACCTGCAGCTGCTGTTACTGTGCGAAGTACGGCTGAGTATCCCTGACCTGCAGTTGTTAGCGCGTGGCTAAATGTTGCAGTTGCACCTGTTGCAGTTCCGCCAGCAGCAATTGTAACTGCCTGGCCGAATACTGCTCCAACGATGCCTGTGATCTTTCCAGATGTATCTGTTACATCAAGTGCTGCAACAGCATCAACAGTTGTTGATGTGTTTGCGAAGTTCACACGTACCGCTGATGAAGTTCCTGTTGTAGGGACTGTACGGACAACGTAGATACCTGAAGCAGTTCCAGCCTTGTAACCTGAAGTTGCGGTTGAAGGAGTACTCAATGTTGCTGCAGATCCTGCTACCAATGTAGGCGCAGTGTACGCAACTGAAACAGTTGAAGTGATTGTGTTTGACAATGCACCTGCAGCTGTTGCGGTAAATACTACAGTCTCTTCGACAGAATCAGTCGCACGGAAGTATGCAGCTCCATTAATGAAGTTTGCCGTTCCAAGTGAAATAGAATCCGCTGTACCTGAGATTCCAGTATTCTGAGAAATTGTTGTAAGAGCCAACATTGCTGTTGTGGTCTTATTTGAAGCAACTGTCAGAGCCTCACCAGTCTTGAGATTAGTGATTGCACCTGATGCATCCTTCAATTGAACCTTAACAATTGTTCCTTCACCATCAGTTGCTGGTGAAGATGTAATTGCAGACATTACAACTGTTGCTGGCTCGCCAGCTGTTGTAATTGTCAAGATTGTTGATGCATTACCTGCTGCAAATGTTGTTGCAGCTAGACCTGATGAAATCAGAATCTGGTAAGTACCAGCAACGTCAGGAATAAATGAAATTGGAGCAGCCGCTGTTGTTGCAGTACTTGAAGTTGTCAAGACTGCAGAGACAGCAGTTGGGAAAATTCCACCCTCTGAAGCTGTGCGGTTGGTGTTAGTTGCTGTTCCAACTAAACCAGAAGTAGAAGTTGAGAAGTATAGATTTCCAGTGTTTGAAGAAATCGAGTTATCCAACTTAGCTGTTGTGTTTGCACGGTGCCCTGAACCAGCTGGTGCAGAGATAACCTTTGCAGCCACAATAAATGTGTCATCATTCTCAAACGCAACACCATTAGTGAATGTTACGGTCGCTGAAACTACAGCTCCAACACGCGCAGGTGATGGTGCTGCAACTGCGATTGAGCTAATGGTTTGTTCTTCGGCAGCTGCCATTGCTGGAGCAACTGACGTAAGAACACCAAAGCCCAATGAAGCAACTGCTACAAGCGCGATGCGCTTGAAAGTTGTCTTTGTAGACATTTGTTTCCTTTCGATTAGTCGAGTTCGAGAATTTCTCGCCCTCGGCTTGAACTAGATTTCTCTAGTTCGATTCGATGAATCGCACGTGCTGATTCACCAAATTCCCCACCGTGTATCCGGACGCGGTAGGGAAACCTATTTATTTGTTATTCACCTGCACCGCTTGCGCGAGGATGGTGGTCTTGCCTGAGTTCAGTAGAACTCGTGTTGTGATCGAAACTGGTGCATCGGTTAGGTCGTAACCACGTGCACCAGTTGGGATCGCAAAAGTGGATGGCTTCAAGTAGCCGATGTTTGCTGTTGCTGTGATCAAGTGTTGACCATTTGCAAGGCGCTCGATTGATGAGTCAACAGAGGTAATTTCAACTGCGTTCCAAGATCCACCAAAGCCAACGTTGATGTTGTTAAGGCTGTAGTTAGTTCCAGTTCCATCGATTGTGATCAACTGATCGATAAGAACATTTGGACCAATTGATCCTGTGATGAACTGGTTGTTGATCAGGATTCCTGATGTACCAACAATTGAAATTCCCTTTGTTACGCGAGCCTTACCAAATGAGCCTTCTTCATCAGTTACAGAGAAGCCTGTTGGAATGCCGTTGCTATCTAGACCAAAGAATGAAAGCGCTGCGATCTTTGCGTTAATCGCTACCTGCTGAGCCTTCTTCGCAGCAGCGGTTGCTGCAGCTTGTGCCTTTGCAGTTGCTGTTGCAGAAGCCGATGGAGCAACTGGTGACATTGGTGATGACTCAGATCCAACCTGCGCTGCCATTGGCAGAACAGGGGATTCATTACCAGTCATTGAGTTAAAGCCAAGGAAAGCTGTAATAACTAGAAGAAGTGAAAGCGCAGCCTTTGAAGACTTCTGTGCGATTTCCACTGTCTTCTTGTATGTAGTTGAAAGAGCGTTAAGTGCTGTTAGGCCAGTCTTTTCATCAATGATCCAGTCCTCAAGAACACGAACCATTGACTTGCGAGCGCGCACCAAGATGTGGCGAACATTTGCAGGGGTTGTGTTCAAAGCTGTTGCGATCTCTTCTGTTGTGCGACCTTCCATTTCCCACATAACTAGCGCTGTGCGCTGGTCACTGGTTAGGCGTGAAAGAGCTTCGCGGATAATCGCGGCATCTTCGGCTGCAGTAAT
>JACCDW010067636.1_pt1 | contig 17167 bp, 40 predicted proteins | sample 7449781 | NCBI WGS metagenome assembly JACCDW01 (sample SAMN15323449, study PRJNA562643) | freshwater metagenome | isolation source: river surface water | place: USA:Blue River Watershed | collected 2017-08-18
AGAAGTTCATATTGCAATAGCGCAATCATTTTTTGAAGAATGGCAAAGACGTGAAAAAAGAAATTCTTAATACCTTAGAAAGTTTTAATCAAATAATAATATCGCCAGATATGGATGGTTTTATTTCGGCGAAATTGTTAAATCGGTTTAATGGCTCTAAAGTGGTAGGCACATATGATAAAAACATATTATGTCTCGCCGACGGCATAGATCCCAAAGATTGCTTGTTCGTCGACTGTGATATGAATAACAAGGAGTATGCGTCAATAGGCAATCACATGCGTTTGGTAAATGACAATATGTCGGATAAATCATTTAACCCAAACATTCACTTCGGTATCACAAAATACAGCGACAAGTTTCCATTCGCAACCGCTTATTTAATTGCGTTCGCAACAGGAATTAAAACATCGGCGTCAGAAATGATACGCATGGCATACGCTGACTCTACTCTAAAGAACATGGAGTCTTACAGCGATAACATGCGAGTATGGTCTACTAGGATGAATTGTCCTGCTGTAGAATATGTGATTCACAACACAGATGTAGCAAAACAAATAGATGAGGGAATTCGGACGGTATATACCAAACAATCGTTCACAAACCGTCAATACGGTAAAACACGATATATGCAGGAGTTGTCCGATAATCTCATTAAAGAGAATATCTCGCATGAGGTGATTACCCAAGGATATAAATATAAAACCGACAAAGTGGGAGTTACAACCGTAAAGAAATATATGGCTGATATTTTCTCATATGCAGAAGTGTTTGGTGGTGAGTATTCTATTACGTATTATGATAGAATGGAGTGGTGAGTGATGATGTTAAGCCTTGGGATTTATTAAATCCTAATCAGCCAAGAAGTGAATCGGAGATTGTCGATTCCCGCCTTGAAATATGTATGAGTTGCGAACATCTGAACAAACGTTTGGTAAAATGTAATAAGTGTGGTTGTTTTATGAAACTTAAGACAACACTAAAACAAGCGAAATGTCCAATAGGAAAGTGGTGAAAAATGTATAGAGAAGAAGGCGTTGCATTGATGACAGCAACCGTCAACGAATATAACCGTAGAATGGCTGCTAATGCAGGCATCCCTATGGATCAGGTTGAATCGGTTATGGCACAGCAACAAGAACAATTAAACGCTGTTAATGGGATGCTATTTGACACCCTGAAGGAAAACGGCTATATCCGTGACTAATCATTCTTTATTTTCTGACTTTAAGCCCATCATTATTAAAGATGTGTTTACTGGCGATGAAATTAAAGAAATTTATGAGTCCCGCTCAAAGAGTGAACATTTTATTGTTGACCAGAGTTGTGGATACATAACAAATGTACAACCTTTTAGTGAGCATATTAGAAATAAGATCGTAGAGATCGTACAAAAACATGTTCCTATAAAAGTTAAAGAGTGGGGAAACCATATGCCTAGGTATACGCTAGAATCAAATAGCCAACCTAGGCTACATCCTCATTATGATATTGGATTAGATCAAGCATCATTTACTCTTAGTATTCAGTTAGATCATACTCTGTTATGGAAAGTATATGTAGGTGATGAAGGTTTTGATGTTCCAATTAATAGCGCTGTATTATTTTCTGGATCCCACCAAATACATTGGAGACCAGATGTAGAGTTTTCTGACGATGATTATTATGATATTATCGTAGCGCAAGTTGTTGAAGATACAGAAAACCCACTTGTATTAGATGATGCACATAGAGAGCATATGTCTAACCAAGTGGGACTTTTTGTTTCGAAGTATTTTACTTCACAATCGGGAAATTAGCCCTTTCAAGAGCATCCTTTAGTGGTGGATCTAATTCATCGTATTTCTTATGAACTGAAGAACCATCGTTTGAATTAATATGAACAATTTCTGTTTGTTGCAACTTAGTATTATCATTTAAATCAGCAAATGTTTTAATAACTAGGATATAGTCGCAGAAATCCTTAAAAATAAAGTCTCTTGCTTGTCTGTCTCCCTGCTGAGTTACATACCAGTTTGTTTCTACAGAACTCATCTTTTCTAGTGCCATATAGGCCTCCTAACGTCTTTATCAGTATATCATAATCAATGCTATAATCTTTATATGGCAAAAATAGATCCTATCAAACCACATATCGAAGAAAACTTTTTCACACCAGAAGAGTATGCGTCTATATATAAGAGCGTTCAAGATACTATGGATATAGGAATGAAAGAAGCCAACGATCCTTGGCTACATTTTCGCAAAAATACTAATAACGGATTTTTAGTTATTTTCTTTAGTGAAAGAAGACATGGCTCATTACCTGGATTATCTAAAGAAGTTGAAGATAAGATTAGAAAGAAGTTTGAAGAGAAGACAGGTGGTCCTGTAGACCATATTGGTATTCTATGGGCTAGATATTCTCCTTTGAGTGGAGAGATTCCATCTTTGTACCCGCACCAAGATAGATCTGAAACACATACCGCATATATGTTTACAATCGAATTAGATAAAACATTAGATTGGGACTTTTATGTTGAAGATGATAAGTTTGAGATGAAAAAGAATCAGGCTATTTGGTTTTCTGGAACAAACCAAGCACACTGGAGACCAGATAAGTATTTTGGTGATGAAGATTACTATGACATCTTGTTATGTCAAACACATCATGGAGAAGATGAAAACCCATTAGAGGAAGAACATTATCTAGATGGTGATGATCATGCTACTGAGGTTGCTCAAAAGTATGCTCATCTTCTACAGCAAACCCTTGAGAAGTCCATGAGGCTCCAAGGTCCTTGTCAGTAGTATGAGCGTTCTCTGATTTACAACTACATCCATCACAGCAAAAATCTGAAAAAATTTTTAATGCCCAACTATTGTTTTCTGTCATATTGATGTCCATCCCTGTCTCTCTGCCTTACCTGATGAAATCCAGTCTCTATGCAATTCATGTTGGTAGGACCAATCAGTTCTATGTGTATCCCCTCCACAAAATGGACAAATATCTGAATTTATTTCTTTATATACGTGTTCGCAGGCCATGATCCATTATACCAAAAATCTGAAAATTTTTCGAAGATGTATGATACATAAAATAAAAAACAAAACCAAAAAAAGATAGTGAGCACTTTTTAGGTGCCCACCTCTCTTAGTTTTCCTTTTGTCCAAACAACCAACCACTGTGAAGACCAATGAGTGGTGCGTCTATGTTTACAGCAATACCCTGTGGCAGTGAGTTTGAAAATGTTGAAATAAAAGTTTCAACTGTTTCTTTGTTAGGGAGATTTATTGTTTTAGTTTCTCCGTTAGTTGTCGTTAGTTTTACTGGTATCATTTTTATTTTCTCCTCTGTTCATTGTATCATAATGTGAGCGGTCATAGTTAGCAAGTGTGCCACCATTGGCTAGGTGTGCCTTCCTGCGTAGTTGTTCTGCTGAGTAGTTAGCCATTTGCTACACACTCGCAAGGTTCAATGCTGTAATCGTAGCGGTCACCATAGTAGATGTAACCTCTACCATGACAAGCGGAGCAATCAAAAGTTAGTGTTTTGTAGAGTTTCATTTTATCCCTCCCAATGCTGAGAGAGGTCACCCTCATCTACTCTAACTGACTCGATAGTGTAGCCATTAGCCACTAGTCTATCTAGTAAATCATTTATTTGATACTCACTAACCATGAGGCGATTGACCACCTCTACTAGTGTGTTATCTTTTTCTGCTATGTAACTAAGTGTTTTCATTTTCTAATCCTTTCTAAAATTAGTGCTTTGAGCAATCGTGTGTCTTATAGACTTGGTATCCCCATACTGGGCAGGTGATGTAGTCTTTTGGGTCTACTATCATGTAATCGTTTCTTGATTCGAAAATTGTGTTCATTTTCTTGTCCTTTCTTTTTCTATCTTTCTAGGAGTATCCTAACACCTACCACTGACATTTTGACCCCTTTTTCGGGCGTGTCGTGTGCTAATTTTTGTGAGTTGCCTCACACTCTGGAGCACACTGGCTAGGGAGGGAGAATAGGTACTTCAAGAGAGCCTTTCTCTCAGATAGTGAGATTTCAGGGTGATGCCCCTTGACACCTCCGTGCTGGTACTCGTAAACGATTTTGTCTAATGTATTTTGTGATAACATAATAAAAGCCTTTCTTTACTTTCTAATACTAGGTATCCTATCACACTACCCCCCAAAAGTCAAGTACCTCTACGGCGTGTCGTATGTGATTTATACCACAGGCTGCGACACGCCCGACTCCGTCGGCCCAAATGTCCGTTTTGTACCTTTTGTTACGTGTGGCTTACGTCACATGTGTTCTACCTCACAAAGTCCTAAATGTCCGTTTTGTACCCCTCAATTTGTCAGACCCCCCTGCTAGACTTACCTTAGTAAGTTAGAAAGAAAGGCTTAGAAAATGACTACACTAAATAGAAATGAAATAGTAGATTTGCTAATTGAAAAAGGTATCTGCGTGACAGATAACATTTGCGTATTTTGCTCACTCCAAATGGATGGATGGGATAGAATTTGTAGAAAGTGTAAAGAATATAAAGGTGTGATGAACATTGTTGAAGCCATAGAACACTATGACTTAGAAATTATTGGATACTAAAGAAAGGTAAATAAAATAATGAACTATGATAATTACTATAATGAAATTGTAGATGATATTCGTGCGGAATTTGGAGATAGTGCTATCTCTAAACCTTCACAAAATTCCCTTGATGAATGGAAGGCTGCCATTCATGCCTATAAAAATGCTACCCCTGAGCAATTGGCTCAGATTGAAAAAATCAGAAAAGAAAGGTATGGATTTTGATCGATTTGGCAAAATGTCCGATTTGTCCAGAATCTCCCTAAATTTGATTTTGTCAGAGATAAATGCTAGAATTACAGAGTAATAAAATGAAAGAAGGTAAAAATGAAAGCATATTCAATTCCAGACCTGCTAATTGGTCAAACTTACTACCCTCGCTCTATGGCGAGAAAATACCAATATGGTGAAATTAACTTCGCTGAAAAGCGTGAGGATATTTACCTAGAGGAAGGCTACGAGCCTTATGCTATTCGTTTCAATGGCAACAAGTGGGCTACTGTTGCGGTTAGGGTGGCTGACTAATGAAACTTCATGAATTTCAAGAATTAGTAAAAGCGCAACGCAAAGCGCAAGAATTGACAAACTTAGAGAAAATTGCTAAAATTGTAGAGACAACAAACCCAAAGAAAGGTAATAAATAATGACCACAAACACTTACACAGATTTTCCATTTACAGTTAATGGAATTAATTTCGTATCCCGTATTTTTACACACTCAGAGTTTTTGAACACAATTCAAAACCTGCCTGCGGGTGTTTTTGAGCAGATGAATCAAGACGCTGTTCGTGACATAATCGGTGACCCTTCATTGCTAACTAATGATGAACTATTGACAGAACTAGACAGAGTAAATGAAGGCGGAACTCATGCCTTTATTTTGTTAGGAGAAAATAACTAATGACACTTTCTAAAACACACTTCAAGGCTATTGCTTCAATCCTCGCAGATGTAAAAGATGAAATTCATCCGCAGGTCTATGAGGATTTAGTAGATGGCTTCGCAACTTATTTCGGAACAAAAAACGAATTATTTGACAAAGCAAAATTCGAAACCGCTTGCGGTGTTGATGAGTTAGGAATTATCGCATGACAAGATTTCTAACTACACTTGTTCAAATTTTTCTTATTGCTTCTATTTATTACACAATAAAACTTGCGACAAAAGAAAACTAAATTCAAAACATGTGAGGTCTGTGGCAGAATATATGTTGCAGATCTCAAATGTTTTTTGTGCGCTGCTAAACAATAGTTCAACTTTCAACTAATTGCGACACGCCCGACTGCGTCGGCCACTTATCCACAGGCTTATCCACAATGTGAATTACGTTACAATAAAAATTTTTCCCGAATTACGGCGTGTCGATTTGTTTTTTGTCAGTAGCCTATGATAAGATTTCAGTATTGAAAGAAAGGAAATAAAAATGGATAAATTGGAATACGCACTACTAAAGATTTCTCAGTGCGATTTTTGTAATGGTAAAGGCGCACACTATTTTGGAAGTGGCGACTACTATGACTTTGAGGATTGCGATTGTAATCCTTATGGGCTTATTCTTGACGAAGATGGCTCAGTAATATATGATAATGGATTGTTATCTGAACCCGAACTACTAATGAGCATGGAGGCTAAATAATATGGGAAGCAATATGGCTAACGAAATGGCAAGCGGTGTATTAGAGGATATGGGAATACACCTAGACATTGAAACTCAGATAGGTATCCACTTATCTGCTAATCACTATCCACCAGTGCCTAAGTCTATGGTCAAGCCCTGTATTGAGGCTATTGATGCTGTAAATGATTTAGGGCTATGGGATGCTGATATTGAATTGCCTGAAGGCGTATCATGGCGTGGCTTGAATACTGCCCCTGCCCATGCTATTATTGAAGCACACCACCTAGATGCGTGGATTATTGAAAGAGAGGAATACTAAAATGGAATACACTTATGCGATTACTACTTCCTATGACGGGAAACTTGTAAATACCTTGCGAGTATCAGACATGATGACTGCGGTAGATGCTTGGACTAAATGCGTAGATTTTGGAGATGCTAAGGAATACGCAACCTATAATCTATCTGACCCAACAGGGAAAATGTATACTAAGACTTTTTATCGTAATGGAGAGGTAGTTATCAAATAAATGTCTGATACAATGATGAACATGGAACTTGTCTTTGCTGATTATCTTCTGCCAAACCAATTGGCGGAAGGTGATCTAATAAAGGTCGATGAACAATATCTAACAGTAAAAGAAATATCAGAAACTAAAGAAGGTTTTAATTTAGTTTTGTTAGATGATTTTGATGATGAAGTCGAGGCCTTTGTTGGTGATGATGATAAACTTGAGTGGTATGTCTTTGTAGAATAAGCATTCACATAATGAAAATGCAATATGTATTTTTAGCATGGATGATATTGTTCTTTTTTCTTATTCAATAAATCCCTGCAAAAAATGCTCGGCCCCAAAAAATAGATCTTGTCAAGTTACGACACTGTGATTAAGGACACATTAAAAAGCCCCCCTAAAAGCCCCCCTTGATTTGTATTTCTTGTATTTTTTTGCTAAACTTATACTATAACCCAAACAGAAAGGAAAAACGCAAATGACACTAGGCGGATACACTTATCAGGTAGGCGATTTATTCACTACTAGCAAGACAGGTGTAACAGGTCGTATTGAGAAGTTTGTTCCAATGCGCCACAATGTTACAAAGGTCATGCTTCGCTTGGCAAATAATCAAACTAGATTTGCTATGGTAAAAACTTACTAATCTCAAAATGTGAGAAATGTCAGGTTTCGACTTGACATTATCTCTCAAAAATGTCATAATAATACAAGTAATAACAACCAACAAAGGAGAAAGAAAAAATGGCAGTAAATACAGCACTATACAAGGTAGGCGATACCTACACCTCACAGAAGTCTAAGGTGACAGGTGTTATCACAGAAATCAAGCCAAACACAGACGGAAGTTCTGTTCGTGTCAAACTTGATGTAAATGGCACACCTCGCTGGACAACTTGGACAGCAAAGTAATTCCTAAATAACAGGAAAAGTCCTGAGCATGACTACTAAAACTGCTCACCAAATAACCCAAAAAGAAAGGATAAATAAATGGCACGACAGAAAGCAATTAGCGTGAAAATCGCTACAACTAAAGTCATCAAGGCTTTAGAAACTAAGTTAGCACAAATCCAAAAGGATAAGGCTAATCAGAAAACCAATGAGGAGAAGTTCTCAAAGGCGCAAGAGAAATACAATAAGGAAGTAGCAAAGTTAGCACTAGATAAAATCTCTAAGGCAACTGACCTATCTGCTCATAAGCGATACAACGGAGAAATCGTAGTCAATTTCTCTCTACCTGCTGGAACTATTGACCTACCTACTGAACCTGAAAGAGATTTTCAGAGTTTCCATGAGTGGCAATACAAGGAAATGATAGAGGAAATTGAGAACGCTATTCGTATTCTCAAGATGACAGATGAGGAAGTAGTTTCTACCTCAACTTACAACGCTATCGCAAGATACTTGTAAAATTGGGAGGGGTGTAAAAGCCCCTCTCTCTATCCCCTGCGTTCCACGCTATTTATAGCAAGAGTCCCCTGGGGATCGTCCTGAGCATGACACTAAACTGCTCCCCCCTCAACTTGACAAATGTCAGACCCAAATGCTAAACTTAGAATTAGAAAGAAAGGAAACTAAGATGATAGCAACCGCTATAGCAATACAAGAAGCAACACAAGAAGCAGTTCATGATGAAATAACAATGACAGTAGCCTCACAATTATTTAACGCAAGAAATGAAATGTCGGATAATGATTTCGCACAGATGTTATTTAAATATTCTGCGCTACTTTCATCCCTTACAGCAACATTGGTCACTAATGTTCTATTGACAGAAAGTGAAATGGATGCTATGATTAATGAAATAAATGAATTTGATAATTTAGGAAAGGATATCACAAATGGAAACTAATGTAATTAATGAGACGGAGGGGTTCCTTCGTAATAGAGTCACACAACTAGAGGAGCGATTGAAGACTGTAGAAGAGTCTCATGCTCGTGTTGTACAACGTGACTTTAGTACTGCAGCAGCACTCACTGCAATGTCAACTGGTCTACATGAATGGACCATGGAGAATCTAGAGAATGGCAACATCACTGAGGAGCAGGCTGTTGAATTATCTGAGATTGGTGTATTTGATTTAACCAAGGAAGTTGAAGCAGAGGTTACCGTAACTTACTATTTAACACTTGAAGTTCCTGCAGGTGAAGACGCAGAATCATTAATTAATGATATTGATTTTGAAGCAATCACATATGACATGAGCATTGTAACAAATGTTTCTGCAAGTGTAGATAGTATCGATATCTAAATAAATTTGCGTGGTTCATGAAAGGCCACGCAATGTACACGGTTTCTTCTTTCATCCTTTCTTTCAAAGAAACCGTAAGGGACCTGAGCACGTCCACGTAAACTGCTCCCTTCCAAAAAAGTGGTCGGCCCGATTTGTACCAAATGTCCGTTTTACGTAGTTACGATCAAAACGCCCAAATTCCAGGATTTGATTTTGTCAGCCCATTGTGCTAAGATTAGAATAACTCAAAATAGAAAGGAAATAAAAATGGCTCATGAATTAGAATCTGCTAATTCTTTCGCATCATTCCGTGAACCTGCTTGGCATGGTTTAGGAACTGTTTTTCAGGAGGAAGTTACTACTGAAAAAATGTTAGAACTCGCTAACCTTGATGGTTGGAATGTTCGTCTTGAAGATGTAGAAATTCCATCTACTCTTACATCTGATAAATCTTATCAATATGTTGTGCGTGATAACCCATTCACCGCAAATCAAGTTGATGTTTTAGGCGTTGTTGGTGAACGCTACGTTCCACTACAAAATGAAGAATTGTTTACTTTTGGTGATGCAATTCTTGATGGTGGAGGTCGTTGGGAGACTGCTGGTTCATTGCGTAGTGGTCGTGTTGTTTTCGGTTCTCTTGCTCTTGAGCGTGAGACTGTTCTTGACCCTAATGGCGTTGCAGATGTTGTCAAGACTTATCTTCTTGTCAATACATCACATGATGGCTCTGTTGCTATTCAAGCAAGCGTGACACCTGTTCGTGTTGTGTGCGCTAATACTCTCGCTGTTGCTCTTGGTCGTACTAAGAAATCCAATGGCGTAAAGCAATCATTCAAAATTCGCCATACACAATCTGCTGAGGGTAAGGTACAGCAGGCTCGTGAGGCTCTTGCTGTTGCTAATGCATACATGGATGAGTTTTCTATCATGGCAAAACTCATGATTGAAAAAGAAATCACAGCACAACAATTCAATGATATTGTTCTTGCTGCGTATCCTAAGCCTGATGAAACTAAGAAAGGCGCACTTTCTAAGTGGACTAACAAGGTTGATGTTATCAATGACATCTACACAGGTGAATTCAATGGCATGATTGCTGGTACTGCTTGGGGTGCTTGGAATGCACTCACAGAAAGAATCGATTGGTATCGTGGCGGTAAGCGTGGTCTTACTGAATCAATCCTAATGGGTTCAAGTGGTTTTGACCCTGCTATCACAGCAGAAAAAAATCGTCTGCTAAATGTTGTTCGCAACACTTTAGAATTAGTATAAACTAATTCAACTCCTGAGCATGAGTATAAACTGCTCTATTTTTTTATTTGACAAAAGATCAAAAAAGTGGCCGACTAAAAATATCATAAAGGTATTTTATTACGTAGCCGATAAAAAATCTCATGAATTTTTTTCATTACGTAGGACTTGACCTTTCCCCCAGTTTTTGGTATTATTAATATATGACCCAAACAACACAAGAACTAGTAGACCTAATATATGAGGAAAACCTCAATCACTTTGAATTCCATGAGAACATGGGCGGAGAAGACTGCGACTGCAACCTGCATACCACACTTAATACTATTGTAAAGTACTGGGTGGACTAATGCTAGGATATAAAACTCAAGATGTGGAAAACATGTACACCATCCTTAACTATACCATTCACCATCATTTAAAGGATAGTAAGTTTGTCGAGGAAGACAAGGTAGTACTACGACAGATAGAAGATCTACTACTAGGATTAATGGCAGAGGGACATGTTTGACATTCCCCTGACAATTTGCTAGAATAATACAAGACCCAATAGAAAGGACCCAAAATGCCAAACTGGTGTTTTAATTATTTAACTATCGAAGGCAATGAACAAGACATTGCTAAGGTTAAGGCACAACTTAACCAACCATTTACTAAAATGCATGACCAGTTTAATATGGAGACAGGTCAAATGGAGTTAACAGAGACCTCATACTCTAACCCTGTATTTGCATTCCATAATATCTATAATCATACACAAGCAGGCATTAGTGATGAAGATTACATGAAGCAACCTGACCATACCCTGCCCATAGCAGAGCAATTACAGTTTAAGGGCAAATGCTGGTATGACTTTAATGTTCGTGAATGGGGAACCAAATGGGACGTTGCTGTTCGTGACGGTGAAGATTATCCTGAAACTGAGTTGCACACCGAAGATGATTGGTCAACTAGCCTGACATATAAATTCAATACAGCATGGTCTCCACCTACTCCTGCTATTGAGAAGTTGTCTGCTCAATATCCTGAATTAGAATTTACTTTATCATATGAAGAAGAAACAGGCTGGGGTGGAGAGACTGTCTTTGTTAATGGTAATAGCAATGAAATAGAATCCTATGATAACAAATGTAGAGATTGTGATTCAGTTAATACCTTAGATTATTGTGATAATGATTGTGGAGAAATCTGTTCTGAATGTAACTATATGGGCGAGGCAGACCTAGAATGTGTTGCGGAATGTGATATCCATAAAGTATACTTAGATGAAGAGCATGTGCCCAACTACAGAATGGACGAAATAAATGCTTGACTACATGAAGAAGTATTTAATAGATATAGAATCACAGCAACAAGATATATCTAATGAAATGGAATCGTTAGACCCTAACTCTAAAGATTATATTGAATTAGACTTTGAATACAACTGGCTTGCTGGTCAGATTATTGCTACCCGTCATTTTATACAAGTAGGAGAACAACATGCAAGCAATTAATGAATTAGAACCACATCTGCAGAAACAGGTAGACGTAGGCAGCAGTGGATTGGATATTATGCATGGTCATCTTAAGGTCCTGCTGCTGGAGGCTGAACAGCAACTGGAGGAGGCACAGCGTGTGGAGGAAGAGAACGACTACTCAGACGCAATGGAATCCATGGAACGCAAATATTGGGAGGGACAAGTAGAAGCCTTGGCCTACCTATACGGACTAACATATCAACTATCATTTGCTATAGCAGAAAGGGAAGACAATGGAAGAAACTAAAACATATGAGGTAGAAGTAATTCACGAGCCTTCTGGAGTACATATGATGTTTGTTACAGATCTAGAAGGAGACCACATCAATGATGACAATGCTTGGGAGTTCATTATGGACGAACTTTCAATTATTTGTAATAGGATGGAATAATGTACGAGCAGTTGACACTGGACCTAAAATTTGATACACTAGAAGAAAACCCTACTACCGAAAGGACCCACCATGGGAGCACGTTGTACATTCGTTTTTAAGCAGTCAGAAGACCAGGCAGTGGCCTTATACAGCCATTGGGGCGAATATTCTATGTATCCAGACCTGGCAGCAGCCCTGCAGCATGCAGCACCACGACTTGGCGATGAGTCATACTATGTACGTATGGCTGTTAGTTATCTAATCAAGGATAATATTATGGACGAGACAGGATATGGAATTTATGCCTGCAATCCTAACGACCTGGGATTCATGGACCACCCCGTGCTAATTGATTTAATTAATAAGACTGTAACTGATGACACTGGTACACATTCTATACAAGATTTTATTAACTACCATACTCTTGTGACGACGGTCACATCCTAGGAGGGTTGGGTCCCCTCCATGGGAGCGTAAGAATGGTGTCCTTGCGCTCCCCCTTTCTTTTTGATACAATGATGATAGGAGAACCATGACTAGACGACATAGACTAACTGACGAGGAACGAGTTGCCATGCGCCTTGCCAAAGAAATATCTGACCTTCGTATTGACATCGAACAGGTTGGTCAATATTTTGCTGACATCGTGCCAACAGTTTCATACAACAGACTAATAACAATGGCGGAGAGCGCACAATACCACAAAGAGGAGAAATACAATGACGAATACCAATACAGACTTTTCTGATAAGTGTAACATCTTAGGCGACCTATGGTGTAATTATAAAGGAGATGTTGACTTAGCAGAGTTCATCGAGTATAATGACATTGGTTTGCCATTGGCTTTTGCTATCTCACAAGAAATTGTTCCTGCTACTGATATGGCTACTAGTTATATAAATGAAACATGGGATTTATTTTTGGAGAGTCTTGGCATCAAAGATACAGGATATAAAACTCTTGATGAAATTTTAGGACCTCTGGCCTAGCCCTGAAAATGGGTCGGTCAGTATTTTTAAGTTAACAAACCATTACGATATCAAACCATTTTTCCCAGAACTTTTGGGATTACGATCCAAACCATTATATGGCCAAACCATAATAAAATTGTGTTATGATAGTTTGTATGGCCAGACACTTCTATAGAATGAGATATCCAAACCAAGCAAAAGATATAGATACATCTCTATCTAATGCCTTTGTAGCCTTTACTCATATGATTGGTTTGTCTAAGTACTTTTCATTTACCCCGCTCAATTTTGACAGGGGCGCCTGGAGGGCGGCGCATCAGGCGGGGAATAAAAAAGATTACGATACTACCACTAATCCCCCTATAAGTCAATAACAAACCATATTTCCTGGTTTTTTAATTTATTTAAATATTTTAAAATAATATCAAACCATATTTCGGATTAATTCGGATTTATTCTGGTTTTTGGCAATTTTTCATCCAAATAGTATTACGAAACACTTGACAAACCATGGTTTTGGATGTATAATGCCAAACCTTTTATACAATGGTTTGACAATATTGGGCATATGTGGTATACCTGGATACAATGGTTTGGGGATATGATGGTTTGGCAGCATTACGATCCCCTCCTTTAAAGGCGCTCCATTACCCATATCTCTCCACTATCCTCCACTTTACTCCACTAATAAAATATCAGTAAGATTTATCTGTGGATAAACCTGTGGATAACTACAATCAAATATCGTGGTAAACTAACTAATCGAGGTGGTTTATGGACAATATTTTATTTAAAAATGTATTCACAGATGAAGAAATTGCATCTATCAAAAAAACAATTGAAGACAATAAAGATAAAGTTTTGTCTCAGGGTACAATACACCAAAAGCAACGGGGTAGAGATGATCTATATCTCAACAACATTATAGATCCTGCTATCTTAGATAAAATTCAAGGCTATCTAAACACTATAGGGGATTACGAACTAGGTCCTGTAACCTGGATTGAATACAATAATAAATATATAAACCCTAATCTTCCACCACATAAAGATCCAAAAAATGTTAAACTAACATTCGACTATCAACTAGAATCAAATGTAGATTGGCCAATAGTAATTGATGATGTCGAGTATCAACTTAAGGACAACGAGGCCATAGCATTTGACTCTCGTTTACAATTGCATTGGAGACCAGAAAAGATATTTAATGATGGCGACTATGTCCAACTTATATTTTTCTATGTTAATGATCCAGATGCGGAGTTAGAATAATGTTATCCAATGAATCTAAAATAGATATCATATCTGAGATTATCCATGAGCACCTTAAGGGCAAGCATAAGGATGCTCTATCTAAGAAATTGGCGGGGGATATCATTGAAGCCCTATCTCTTGACGAAGAACCGCCATCATGGTATACCCATGGTTAGTGTATAATAGAAAGATGTCAGAAATGTTAAAGTGTTATTATTGTGATAACAAACCACAATTTACTCAACCAGACAAAGATAGTGGCGTTATCGTCGATGTCTGTAAGAAGCATTTCATTTACATGTATATGGGGTAATTATGAACGATAAGAAAGCAAACCAAAGTATCAAGGCTCTAGGGTATATTATCTTAGGTATGGCAGTCTTTACTCTACTATGGAGTGTATTCATTGGGTAATAGGCCTCATAGGGATTACGAAGAACTTCCCTATCCCGTCGAACTTTTGATAAAGACCAAAGCGCCTACCAAATGGCTCTTAATAGACAGAGAAACAGGACAGGTCTATCAAGGAAGCGATGCTGGACATTGGGATAGATTAGACCCAGTTATAAAGGAGAAACCATGAGAGTAGTATGTGTAACAAATAGCGATCTAGCCTCCATGATTGGAGAGATATTACGACAGAGATTTGAAATCCCACATGTTCCTATGCAGTCTTTTGTGGTATTAAATATCAACTCTGATACCAAACCAGATTACGATCATCTTCTTATTGGTATTAATGATAAAAATGTACCAAACCTAGTATTCGATGCCTTAACTGATAGTTTAGACTTTAAGTTAGATATAGAGGTATTGAATAAGGATAACATGATTGATCATATTAAGACTATCTATGAATTCCTTGCCCAAAATGGATTAGATGATACCAACTGGAAGAATAAGACTGGGCTAACCTCTCTTATTGATCATATATTAAACCTTGATGCAGTTAACTGGAAATGTCCTTGTGGGCAATGTAATTGATACTAAACCTTATTGACCGTTTAGGTCATTTATAGGTTTGATATTTCTATTTACCGCCGAACTTTAAAGATTTAATTTTGAATTAATTAACTGAAGCATTTTGTCTGCGACTTCCTTATTCCATCCACCGCCTGGATGAGTGCCGTCGCCAGCCTTATCCCAATACTTTACTCCACGATTACCGTAATCTTTTTTCATTAATGCAGGCCATAAAGTATCTACGTCAAAATATGAATCATATGATTTAGAGAAAAAGTCAAAGGTATTCTTTGTTCCTTCTTCCCAAAATGTCCATAAAAATAAAATATTATTTGCTTTACATATTTGATCTAGCATATGTATCATTGTAGTATATATAACTAAATTATGATGTGGTAAGTAATTTTTTTTCCAATCATTTAAAGTTTCTTTTACCCACCCATGTGCTCCAACTGTATAAAGATTAGTTTCTATAAACCTTGATTGTTCTAAATTAAAGAAAAATCCTCTATGCATATCTGGAAACGTAATTAACAAAATGTCTGGGTATCCATAATTATTAAAAAAAGTAAAAATATTTTTTGTTATAAGATGAATTGATGCACTCATTAATCCAAGGTTATATTCTTCAACTTCATACTTATTTCTTAAACTTTCTGCAACAATATTAGAATATCTAAATTCTTCTGGCATATCTTGACCAAAACCAAACGAACATCCCGATGACAAAATAGTTAGTTTATTTTCTCCCTTTTCAACTTTTTTAAAATTGTTTGTTCTAAATCCTTCTTTATTTATTCTATAAATCACATCTTCAGCATTTGAACTTACTGAATAATAATAATCACCCTTCCACTCTCCCTGTCTTCTTAACATTGATCCGCCCATTCTTTCTGTGCAGAATTGTGAAAAGTCAAAAAATGAAATATTATTTTCTACATCTTTGCTTATGTCAAGATTCATATGTTACCTTTCAAAACTTCTAAAACTTTATTTGCAAATAATTCATGCCATCCCCCGCCTGGATGTTTTTTATCAGCAGCCCTATCCCAATAAGGAGAATCGTTTTCTCTAATAACCAAATTTTCATTTATTAAGCATCCAGATTTAAAAAACGATGGCAATTCATTTAAAAAATTATTAAAAACATTATCAGTCATTTTGTCATATGCAGAAAATAAAAATTTTGAACCATTTGCATTGCACAATTGTTGTAATAAGTTTATGTATATAATGTTTTGTAAGAGTATATTTTCTGGCATAAGTAGTCTAGTATTTTTTTTGTATGCTGTAGCCTTTGGCGTTAAATCAATAAAACAATCTTCTTCTGGGTAATAAGATATTGTTCTATAAAGATCTGGAACTAAAAGTATTATTAAATCTGGCATTCCATATGTGTTAATAAAAGCAGATATGTTTTTAATACATAGCATTATTGATGATCCCATAATTCCTAAATTATAAAACTCAATATCTTTTTCTTTTGACAATTCTTTAGCAACTAACTCAGGCCAAATCATTTCTAATGGAAGATCTTGTCCAAATGTGACCGAACATCCAGAAAATAATATAGTGTATTTATCTTTATTTACTTTTTGAAAATTATTAGATCTAAAACCATCTTTGTTTAATGTATATGATATTTCAAAATTTCTATGCTGTGTATGAACATTGTTTGTATAAAAATAATCTTCTTCCCAAAACCCTTCACCAGCACCCTCATTCTTTGATGGTTTGGCTTTTTCCAAAACTTTGGCCATTCTATGATTATATATAATGTTAGGATTTAATGTTTTCCAGTTTATTGGCTTTTGGAAAAAGTCATCATTTTGTATCATACATACCATTATACTTGACTTTTAACTTTGTATGCCCTATAATGAATATATGGA
>JACCDW011001674.1_pt1 | contig 17167 bp, 17 predicted proteins | sample 7449781 | NCBI WGS metagenome assembly JACCDW01 (sample SAMN15323449, study PRJNA562643) | freshwater metagenome | isolation source: river surface water | place: USA:Blue River Watershed | collected 2017-08-18
AGAAAAGGCCAATGAATTAGGTATAAAAGTGTTAATTACCGATCACCACCTACCGGCACAAGCATTGCCTCAAGCGGCAGCCATTGTGAATCCGAATCAGCATGGTTGCACCTTCCCCAGTAAAAATTTGGCGGGGGTCGGGGTGATTTTTTATGTGATGATGATGTTGCGTGGTGAGCTGCGCGATCGTGGTTTATACCAGCAAAACAGCCAGCCGAATCTCAGTGATTTGCTAGATTTAGTCGCTTTGGGCACGGTTGCAGACCTAGTCAAATTAGATAGAAACAATCGCATCTTGGTCGAACATGGTTTGGCGAGGATGCGCTCAGGAAAAGCCTGTGCCGGCATACGCGCCTTATTCCAAATAGCTGCTCGCGATATCCGTTATGCCAATTCACAAGATCTCGGTTTCAGTATCGGCCCTAGAATCAACGCAGCAGGCAGACTGGAGGACATATCCCTTGGCATTATGTGTTTGCTGGCGGAGCATATGCCAGAAGCTTTGCTGTTGGCACAAAGGCTGAACGACATCAATCAACAACGCAAAAGCATAGAACAAGAAATCAAATTTTCTGCCGAGACTTTGCTGCAGGGGCAGGATATTCAGCAACGAAGTTCGATATGCCTGTTTGATGCTGACTGGCATCATGGTGTGATAGGGATTGTCGCCTCGCGGATCAAAGAGGCATTTCATCGCCCCGTCATTGTATTTGCGCCTGATGAGCAGGATCTTTTGCGTGGTTCGGGCCGCTCTATACCCAATTTGCATTTGCGCGATGCCCTGGATGCCGTGAGCAAGATGGATTCTGATTTAATGATTAAATTTGGCGGACATGCTATGGCGGCAGGCCTGAGCATACGCCCAGAAAAATTTGAGCGTTTTTGTATTTTATTTGAGCAGGTGGTCTCCAGTTTAGTTACCCCCAGTGACTTACAAAAAACTATGTTGGTGGATGGGAGTCTTGCCGATGAAAAGCTGGATTGGCCATTGGCGGAATTATTAGAGCAACAAGCTTGGGGGCAGGGCTTCCCCGCCCCTATATTCTGTGATGAGTTTGCTATCAAACAACAAAAAATTGTCGGAGAAAAGCACCTTAAACTCAGCTTGCAACTGCAGTCTGAGGGCCAGCAAATTTTGGATGGTATCTATTTTTTTCAACAAGAGTTTCTACCAGAACAGGCGAAGTTGCTGTATCAGGTTCAAACCAATCGATTCAATGATAGAAAAAATATACAACTGCAGATACTGCATGTGATGGGTGCCTAGCTGGGTGCTTAGGACTGGCTGTATGACGATCGCTGAATTGATTATGGCTCTCGCTACAGGTAGAATGCGCCCTCTTGATGGAATCCACGGAATGGAATTCTAAATGCGCCGCAAAATTGTCGTGGCTAATTGGAAAATGCATGGCAGTCTGACTGCCAATCAAAGCTTGCTAGAGGGTTTCAAGCAAAAGCTTGCCCCTCTCGCGCATGCCGATTACGTGGTGTGTGTCCCTTATCCCTACTTGGCCCAGGCTCAACAGTTGTTGCAAGGGTCAAATATCCGTTGGGGTGCGCAAAACTTGGCTAAGTTTCCTGTAGGGGCTTACACAGGTGAAGTCAGTGCCAGTATGTTGCGAGATTTTGGTGCCGATTTTGTGATTTTGGGTCACTCTGAGCGAAGCACTGCTTATTGTGAGAGTGGCGAAAATATTGCCGAGAAATTTATGGTGGCAAAGTCACATCAACTGACCCCAATATTATGCGTGGGCGAGACCTTACAAGAGCGTGAGTCAGGCGTGATGGAGCGAGTGATTGCAGAGCAACTAGATTATTTGCTTAGTTCTCGCGGCGCCAAAGTGTTTGCCGACAGTGTGGTTTCTTATGAGCCCATTTGGGCGATAGGTACTGGCCTGAGTGCGACGCCTGATCAAGCGCAAAGTATGCATGAATTTATTCGAGCGCGTATTGCCCAACAAGATACGCAAGCGGCAGAGCAGTTAAGAATTATTTATGGGGGTAGCGTAAATCCGGCGAATGCTTCAAAATTGCTGGCTATGCCCGATGTTGATGGGGCCTTAGTTGGGCGTTGCTCACTTACGGTTGAAGATTTTAGTGCAATCTGTTTGGCGGCAGCACAAGCCCAAACCACTGCACAATAAGAACTTAAAAGGAAAAAAATGGAAACTTTAGTATTGATTATTCATGTGTTAGCAGCTGCGTCCGTGATTGGCTTGGTGCTTTTGCAGCATGGTAAAGGCGCAGATATGGGTGCAGCATTTGGTAGTGGCACATCAGGAAGTTTATTTGGGGTGAGTGGTTCAGCTAATTTTCTCAGTCGCGCAACGGCTATTGCGGTTGCGATATTCTTTATGACCAGCATCGTTTTGGCTTATATGGCTGGACACAAAGCTGAGTTGAATAGCGTCGTTAAGTCTGCGCCAGCTGAGACGAAAACACAGACAGTTGCGCCTAAAGCACCAGCAGTTCCTGAGACACCTGCTGTACCTAACAATTAACATTCAAGCCGACGTGGTGGAATTGGTAGACACGCTATCTTGAGGGGGTAGTGACGAAAGTCGTGCGAGTTCGAGTCTCGCCGTCGGCACCAAAACAAAAAACCGCCTAAAGGCGGTTTTTTTATTTCAGAATATTCTGTGCTTTGCGGATTAAATCCAAATTACTTTTGGCGTTTAATTTGGTCATGATGTTGGATTTGTGTGATGTGACGGTTTTTGGGCTAACTTTCAGATTTTTAGCAATTTCCACTAAAGACATGCCACTTTGCGTAATCATTCTGAGTATCTGAATCTCTCGCGAAGTCAATGAAGAAGATCCTGTTGCTTCTTCCTCAAAAATAAGACTGTTGGCAAGATCGGGAGAAATATATCGACCATTTTTTTTGATGGTGGTCACAATGCTCTCAAGCTCATCAGCGGTGCAGTTTTTGGTAATGTATCCATTTGCACCGTTTTTTAAGGTTTGTTTAACCAAAAATCCTTCATCATGCATGCTGATAATCAAGATTCTCATATTTGGTTTTAATTTCTTAATCTCTTTGATTAACACCATGTCCGACATACCTGGCATGTTTAAATCTAGGGTAATAATATCAGCATCTACAGTCTGCGCTAGCGTTAGCGCTTGGTCGCCATCTGCTGCTTCACCCACCACTTGAATATCGTGAATACTATTCAGCATACGCACTAACCCTGATCTGAATAGGGAATGGTCGTCTGCTACGATAATGTTAATTTGTTCGCTCATCATTAGTATCCTGAATTGGTATGGTGACATCGAGGGTGGTTCCAGAGTTGTTTGAGCTTACCACCACACTGCCACCAACGCTTCTTGCCCGCTCCGAAATACCGATTAGGCCAAGAGAGAATTTTTTCTTAACCGACTGTTTACCCATGCCGATTCCATTATCTTTTATTGTCATTTTGACAAACTCTTCATTAGAGTTTAACTGAATTGTGACCATGCTAGCATGCGAATGCCGCAAAATATTAGTAAAAGCCTCTTGCGTGATTTTAAAAATGACGATGCCCAATTGGGGATCCAGGCTTTTAAGTTCTCGATTGCGCTTGATAGACCATTCAATGTTATTGGGGCTTAATCGAGTTTCTGCGAGCCATTCTATGGCAGCTTGTACACCAAAATCTAAAATAGCAGGATGTAATTCACTAGAGATGTTTTTTATACGAGCATACACTTGATTGAGGATATTCTCTGTATCTAGCAAAAGTTGTTCGGATTGTGGCTGATTCTCAGCTTGTTTCAAGTAGCGAATATTTAAGTTGGCGCTGGAGAGTAGTTGGCCAATTTGATCATGAATTTCGATGGCAATTTTTCTATGTTCTTTTTCAATAATACCGTCTCTTCTTGCAATCAGCTGTTGTAATCTAGACTCGCAGGATTGTAATTTGACATTCAAACGTCTAATTGCAAAAAGATTAATAAGCCAAATAATCAGTGCAATAAGACAGGTGCCAGCAAGAAAAATAATGGTATCAATAAAAATTTCTAAGCGAGATACATGTACTTCCAATTTACCTATCAAATTATTTTTGTAATTTATTTCACTTATGTAGGTATAAATTAAAGGATTCTCCTGATGCATTGAGCCACAATGTATCGATAGATTTTGATTGGGAATCCCTATGGTTGATATGACCTCTCCGTGCTTGTTATAGAGGCAACTGAGTATGATTTCGTCGCTAAATTTCAGCGAACCATGAATCCTTTGAATTTCATCTGTATCTTGGAAAACGATAGAGGCTGCAATATTGCTAGTCACAATACTCGACTCGTTAATAATCTTTTGATGCAAATCATTTTCTGACCCAATGTAGCGAAATAGTGTGACAAAGATCAAACCCACAAGAACAAACAAGATCAATATTGAGTGAATCTCTTTCCGCTCCTCATGTTCAAAATTTAGTTGCGCCATATTATTCAATCAGAGTTTTAGCTAAGTTTAGAATTTGTGAACTGGGTCTGATGCCGCTTGAGACCATATACTTTTTGTTGATATTGATAGTGACGCGGTTTCCTACTTTTAATAATGCGATATGACCACTAGAGAAAATAATCTCTTCTGACGAGCCTATCACCAAGCTTTGTTTATTGATTAAAGGTAAAGATTTTTGAATCAATACAGTATCCTGTGAGTCAATAAAAATAAATTGGCAGCGATCACTTTCCTTGAACGATGCAATCAGCTCTAAGTGCAGTGGTGGAGACATTTTTTCTGCTTTGATGGAATAAGCGTCAATATCGGTTTTGCTCATACCATTTTGGCTAAACACGCAAAAATTTCCTGAATTGTTTGCATTGTCAAATATAAAAAACGGAGTCATCTCAATCGCAACACTCATCGCAACATGATTCAATTCGGCGGCTTGAGTGGGGGGTATGAAAAGTATAAAAATCCATGCAATCGCACGTGACCGATTACACCATAACCAGATATTGCTCAAAGCAAATACTCCCAGTCAAAGCGAAATTGACGTTTATCGCTGTCAGCATTGTAATTGGCATCATAAATACTTTGCCAAAATCGGCCCGAGCCATCAATTTTTGTATTCAAAAGAGTGGTTAACATCTTAGTATCTGCAAGGTTATCGCCTTAAACGATATTCATCCAAAAAATCAATATTAAAGGTATGAATATAATATTCTTTATAGGGGATTTTATTAAGTTAATATTTAAAATTAAATAAGATTATACTTACTTTACATAGGATTTAACTGATTAACTAAATTGTTTTAAGAGATTAAATTGCTGTCTGTTAAATCCTTTGTTAATTTGAGTACTAAATATGGCAGCAAAACACCCTGAAGCAGTAGTAAATTTCGCTCAAAAAGTGCGTTTACTTCGCAAGCAAAAGAAACTTTCCCAGCAAGAATTCTCTGAGATTGTAGGTATTGATAGAACCTATGCCAGTCAAATCGAGCGAGCTATTGCGAACCCATCTTTATTAGTTATTCTTTCTATCGCTAAAGCGCTCAATGTGCATGTGACTGATCTGCTTAAATAAGTAGGCGGTCGTTCTAAATTCCTTCAAACATCATTTGAAATTTCGCGAACTGCGATAAACAATTCTGCAATTTGATTCCATTTTGCATCACTAAATTTAATTCCGCTCATCAATGATGACGATATAATGCAAGAATGTTATTATTTTTGTCACCCTAAAAGTATAAATGTGATTGAAAGAACTCTATGTTCAATATCCATAAAATTTCTCAGCGTTATGACGCACTGGAGGACAGGATAGAGGTTGCCATCCAAAACGAATCTGGCCACGTAGTCAGATTATGGTTGACGCAGCGGCTATCAAATAGAATGCTGGTTGTCCTAACTAAATGGTTGCCAGATTTGCCGGATGATCCTGAAAATGCTAATTCATCAGACGAAACTGCGCCACCAAGTCATGCCCCAACTTCTGCCCAAGATGTTGCTGTCAACTTTAACTCTGCCGCTGAAGAGGGCTTGTTAACAACCGTTGATATGACCCATCAAGAAAAAGACTATATTCTGACATTTAGATGGGGTGTAACCGGCATCGCTTCTATACGGATGGGGCTTGAACAGCTGGATAGTTTTATTTCAGGGTTGGCTCAATTATATAAAGCGGCGCATTGGGATATGAAACCTTTTCCAGAAATGCGGGTAAAAACGATGATGAGCAAAGCTCCCGATTTTGATGACTTTCCTGAGGACGCAGAGGGCACCCCTCGTACCATACATTAAATGACAAGGCATTATTTGCGTGTCATGACATTGATATAACACTTAGCGAAGTTATTCGGTTCGTTTTTAAGGTAAGTACACTCTTTCAATACATTCTGGCTATTAGCAACGACCTTACTTTGCTCAATCGGATAATTAGCCAAAATGCTGATCTGTTTAGTCAGATTGTTCAGCGTCTCTGGAGTAAAACCATTCAATTTGTATTTTTCAACTTCGGCCTCATCCAGCCAATAAAGCTCTTTAGTCTTTTGGGCTTGGATACGCTCATAGAAGCCATTGCCCATACCCATCTCATCCAAAAAACTGGCTGCTTTGCGCTCGAATGCGTCGAGCATGTTTTGCGCCGATTCATTTTTGCTCAAATCCAGTTCTTTAATCACCCTAGCTCCGCTATCACTAATAGTGACTCTGGGTTGATGAATGCCAAGAGAGGAGGGGATTGATGAACGAAATGCGCCGCCTGCAAAAGTGAATACGCAAGCACTACCACAGCGGTTTGTCACAAAAACATGCGCATGGTAATTACGTAAAATCTTACCAATTTCGATTGCTGCCTCGCCGTCTCCACCATTGCTATCTAAAGTGACTACTAAAACAGGCGGAAACTTGTCCTCGTTGCTGAGCTTTTGCGTAGATTTACGAATTTTTTCAAGTAATAACTTTGAAATCTTGCCTTGAATATTAATGACCACAGTAGTGGTTTGGCGAGTAATGACTGACTGAGAGTCTTGTTCATTATCTAGTTGTATGCCATTCGCATAAGTTGTTTGAGGTAAAACATTTAAAGCGCCTATAGCGGAAAGAAAAGAAAAAATTATTACGCGCCACATGAAATGCCCAGTCTTATATCTTTTAAAACAAACAAAAAATTTGCCATTAATATTTTTTTCAACATAAACAATTAGTTATAAATTCATTTGGAAGAAAACTTAATAATAGTAACTAAAAGTTTTATTTAATTTTAATGAGTGAATATTAACTCATTGTCCAACTTATTTCCGTTAATTTAAAAAAATTTAAATATATCAAGTTGATAAATATAATTATTTCATATAGGATATTTCATATAGGAATAATTTTCATGGAAAAAAACTTTAGTATATTGCTCAAAGCGAGCCCAGAGAATTTGCTCAAGCTAGAGCAATTGCAGGAAAACTTCGTCAAAGTTTGCAACGCAATAGCACCTGTTGTTCAGCATTCTAAGTGTTGGAATAGAGTGGCCTTGCATCATATGGTTTATCACAATTTGCGTAGTCAATTTCCCGAAATGGGTTCGCAGATGATTTGCAATGCTGTTTATTCAGTATGCCGAGCTGCACGCATTCTTTATCAGCATCCTAAAAGTCCACATAATATAAATCGTGCACCTAACGCACCTTTACCTAGAATGGTATTTTTACCCAATTCGCCCGTTTACTTTGATCGGCATACTCTGAACATTAAAGGTAAAAGTTTATCGATGTTTACCTTGGATGGTCGTGTGCGATTCCAAATCTCACTTACTGAGTTACAGCAGAGCTCTTTTAAAACAGAAAAATTAAAAGAGATATTGTTGGTGAAGTTAAATAAAAAATTTTATTTGCGCTTTCACTTTGAGTCAGAACACATGATTGATGATGTAAAGATTCCAAATAACCTGCACATTGTTCGCGCCACAAAAACCAACCAATTTGAATCGGTGATTTAGCATGGCACAAGTAAATTCTAATAATCAAATGAATAGTCGGGCTAACGTGATTTGGCCAGAAATTTTCAAACAGTCAGCTTATTTCAAGCAGGCTATTCTGCTGAGTTTGTTTATCAATATATTAATGTTAACGCCTACTTGGTACATGCTTGAGGTATATGACCGAGTGGTAAACAGTAAAAATCACCTTACTTTGCTGATGTTAACTATTTTGGTTTTGCTTTTATACGCTGTGCTAGAAGTGCTGGAATATGTTCGTTCCGGTATTTTGCAGAGAGCCGCGGATTTATTCGCTAAGTCTATTGTTGAAAGAGTCTTTGATACAACGTTTAGGGCCAAGCTTAAAATGATTCCAAGCGGTTCGACACAGGCAATTAGTGACTTGCGTAGTATTCAATCTGCTATGTCGTCTCAAGTCCTTAAGGGATTAATTGATGTTCCATTTGCACTGATTGCTTTAATTCTTATTTTTGCTATTAACCCCATAATGGGTTATGCAGCGCTGGCTGGCGCAATCATTTTAAGTCTGTTGGCATTATCCAATCACTATCAGGTATTACCGAAATTGGCAGACGCTAATAAATTTGCGATAGAGGAACATCGATATGCGAATGAGGTTATTCGAAATGCCCAGGTGATTGAATCTATGGGGATGTTGAATAAAATTCATCAAAAATGGCTAGATAAACACCATAAATTCCTGCATAACCAAGCGCTTGCCTCAGACAAGGCTGGTGTGAATGCGGCAATATCCAAACTTTTTCAAACCATGCAGGGTTCAGTTTTGCTTGGTATAGGATGCTGGTTGGTATTGGAGGGTTTATTACCTGAGGGTGGGTCGATGATGATAGTTGGGTCCATACTTGGAGGACGTGTTTTGACGCCCTTCGTCACCATCCTCACGCAATGGCGCACTCTTGCAAATGCGCACGATTCGCTTAAAAGATTAGATGAATTTTTAGCGATGTTCCGTGACTCACAAGAGACCATGCAATTGCCCCCGCCAACTGGAAATATATCTGTGGAGGGTGTCGTGGCTATGGCGCCAAACTCTCAACAACCTATTATACGGGGCGTCAATTTCCGTATACCTGCTGGTAGTGCACTAGCAATCATTGGCCCATCAGCATCCGGCAAGACATCGCTTGCACGATTGCTGACTGGGATTTGGCCCCCTGTGTCGGGTAAGGTTCGGTTAGATGGCGTAGATGTTTTTGCGTGGGATAAACAGCAATTGGGTCCTTATATTGGATATTTGCCCCAAAATGTGGAGCTTTTCGAGGGCTCGATTGCGGAAAATATTGCTAGATTTGGTGATGTTGATTTAGATAAGGTGAAGCAGGCGGTTGCGGTTGTTGGTTTGGCTGAATTTATAGAAAATCTGCCCGCAAAATATGATACGCAAATTGGTGATGAGGGAGCATTCTTGTCTGGGGGGCAGCGACAAAGAATAGGACTCGCTAGAGCCATCTATGGAAACCCTAAGTTGGTTGTTTTAGATGAGCCAAACTCCAGTTTAGATGAGAGTGGAGACCATGCCCTCAATCAAACGATGAAATTTCTGAAATCTCAAAAAACAACATTGATCGTGATTTCGCACCGAACTCAAATCATTGGATTGATGGATTTTATGCTTGTGCTAGTTGACGGTCAGATGAGTGCATTCGGACCAAGAGATGAAGTATTGAAAACGATGGAAAAAGCCAATCAAAAAAACATGACTCCTGTAGGGCAGTATCAACATGGATAGCACATTTATTTCACAAACATTTTCACCTAAGGCTCCGACATTTTCTGAGCGGAGTGAACTTGCCAAAATATTAGTCAGTTTTAAACGCGAGTTTTTATGGGCTGGTGCCTTCAGTTTTCTGATCAATCTTTTGCTGCTAACGCCGACTATATATATGTTGCAGATTTATGATCGCATCTTGGCTGGTAAAAGCGTGATGACCTTGATATTTCTGAGCGCAATGATTGTAATGCTTTATATGGTGATGTCTTTTACTGAATGGCTGCGCTCACGCTTGCTAGTTCGGGCTGGATTGCGACTTGACCAAAAATTAAACAGTCGTGTGTTCAATGCAAGCTTTGATGCGTATTTGCGTCGCACTCAGATGAATCCAACGGAAGCATTCACTCATCTCAATAATCTCAGACAATTTTTGACCAGCAATGGAATCTTTGTATTTTTTGATTTGCCATGGACGCCCATTTTTATTTCTGTCGTGTTTATTTTGCATCCATATTTGGGTTGGCTATCCATATTCTTTGCGCTAATTCAATTGTGTCTTGCGCTTTGGACAGGTCGTACTGGCGAGTCAGCCATAGAGGCTCAAATAAAAGCCGAAAGAAAAAGCAAAGCCTATTTGCAAGCAAAATTGAAAAATGTTGAGTCGATTGAAGCGATGGGCATGCTAGGTAATTTGCGCCAGCGTTGGTTGCAATTATTTAATGATCAACAGCAGCTTAGCCAGCAGTCCCAACATCAGCAAAATCATCAGCAAGTAGTCATTAAATTTATTCGATATTCTATGCAAAGCTTGACCTTGGGCGCTGGAGCATTATTGGTGATTCAAGGTGAGTTGAGTGCGGGCGCGATGGTGGCTGTTAATCTATTAATGACGCGCGCCCTTCAGCCTTTGGATCAAGCGTTGAGCTCTTGGCGAGCTTTCTTAAGTGCGAAAGACGCATTTATTCAGCTCGAAACGGTCATGCATGAGCATCCTGAGCGACAGGTTATACATCATAAAAATGTCCCAGTTGGCGCCATTTCACTGCGTCAGTTGTCGGCATTCGCACCTGATAAGAAAACTCCAATTTTGCATCATCTTCAACTAGACCTTTCTGCTGGAAAAGTGACATGTGTAATTGGCCCATCTGGCTCAGGAAAGTCAACTTTAGCAAGATGTTTGGTTGGAATATGGCCGGATAAGTCTGGCGACTTATTACTTGATGATTTAGCTATAGAGCAATGGGATAGAGATTTAATTGGTCCGTCTATTGGGTATCTTCCGCAGGATGTGGAGTTGCTTGAGGGGACTATCGCAGAGAACATTTCTCGATTTTATGACTTGAATCCGGATTTAGTCATTGAGGCGGCGAAAAAATCAGGTGTACATGAAATGGTATTGCGATTACCTAAAGGTTATGACACTCCTATAGGTGAGGCAGGATCATTACTGTCGGGCGGTCAACGTCAGCGTATTGCTCTTGCGAGAACTTTGTATGGCAATCCTCAAATCATGGTATTGGATGAGCCAAATGCAAATTTGGACGATGCTGGCGAAAAAGCTTTAATTGCAGCAATACAACAGATGAAAACTGAGGGGAGAACGGTTGTTCTGGTTACCCATAGACTGAACATTTTGTCAGTAGCTGATGACCTCTTGGTCATGCAGGAAGGCAAAGTGTTACAACATGGCCCGCGTGATGAAATACTTAAACAGATGAAAACGGCCAAGGAAAACGCCGCGGCGGCAGCTTCTAAAATTCACTGAATTTGATTAGAGAATGATTCGGCATAGAGAGAAAAAACGAATGAAAATATTGCAAGAGTTAAAACAGATGTTGGGCTTCGGAAAGCAAGATTTATCTATTGCAACCGATGTGCAAAATGATAATAAAGAGTACTTAGCGCAAGCTGATACGGACTCGCCTATTCGTTTAGGAGTGCTTGTGCTTGGAGTGGGGTTTGGCTTGTTTCTGTTGTGGGCAGCATTTGCCCCGCTTGACGAGGGGGTTCCGAGCCAAGGTTCTGTGAGCATCGACACCAAACGCAAGGTAATTCAGCATTTGACTGGAGGCATTGTAAAGCAAGTGCATGTCAAGGAAGGTCAGAATGTTAAAGCTGGTGAGCTATTAATTACACTAGATGATAGTATGGCTAAAGCTCGTTATGAGGAGGTTCGCCAACGTTATGTTGGGAATCGGGCGATGGAAAATCGATTGCAAGCAGAGCAGTCCGGATTAAAAACTATTCAATTCAGCGCAGATTTGTTAGGCATGAGAAATGACCCTGTGGTGAAGCAGCAAATGCAAAATCAAGAGTATTTACTGATCTCTCGACGCTCTGCGCTGAATGCCGAAATTCAGGGAATGGAAGAGTCTATTCAAGGGCAAGAGGCAATGATTCAAGGCTTTCAGGGGATATTGGAAAGTAAACGTAATCAATTGTCACTCTTGAATGAACAGCTCAAAGGGGTTAAGGAGTTGGCTGACGAGGGCTTTGCACCCAAAAACCAACAGCGTGATTTGGAGTTACGCATAGCACAGGCAAACGGCGACATCGCGGATGTAATGTCGAATATGTTGAAAGCAAAGCGCAGTGTTGCCGAGTTGCGGCAACGAATCCTGCAACGTAATCAGGAATTCCGCAAAGAAATTGAAACGCAGATGGCGCAGATCAAGTTGGAAGTTGATGCCAATGCTGATAAATTCCGCGCATTGTCTGAAGAGTATGAGCGCAGTGAAATTAGATCTCCTGTATCAGGACAGGTTGTGGGCTTGCAATTTCAAACGATTGGCGCTGTAATTCAGCCCGGCCAAAAAGTGATGGATATCGTGCCTCTCAATGAAGGACTGCTAGTGGAAGTACATATTCCTCCTCATTTGATTGATAGAATAAGAACTGGGCAACTTGCTGACGTGCGTTTTTCAAGTTTCGCAAACTCACCTCAGTTGGCCGTCGATGGTATTGTCGAATCAATTTCAAAAGACTTAATTACTGATCCTACTCAGAACAACCCAGGACAAAACACTTACTATTTAGCTCGTGTGTCACTAACCCCAGAGGCGATGAAAAAACTGGGCTCCCGTACTTTGCAGCCAGGTATGCCAGTTCAGGTGGTGATTAAAACAGGTGAGCGTACATTGTTAACTTATTTACTGCATCCGCTGATGAAGCGTATGGCAGCGTCGATGAAAGAAGAGTGATGGAATGAAAATTAGAAACTTGAAAATTGCAACTATTTTGGCATTAAGTATCCCTTTAATGGTTCAGGCGGAGCCATTTACTCTGATGCAAGTGTTTGAGCGAGCAAAATCTTATGATGCCACGTTAAAAGCGGCAGTCGCCCAACATAATGCCCAAAAGGAAGAGATTAATAAGTCATTTGCTGCATTTCTGCCTCAGGTCAGGCTCTCTGCATCAGAGGGTAGAGGGATTACCGACTCTGAGACAAAAAATAGCCTTGGCAATACTATAAAGAATCATAGGGTTTACGATATGCGTAACTACTCTTTATCAGTCAGGCAAACAATTTTTAATCGTGCAACTTTTGCTGAATACGCTCAGAGTAAAGCCGAAGTGGCGAGCAGTGATGCGACGCTAGAAAAAGAGCAACTAGGCTTGATTGGTCGAGTCAGTGAAGCGTATTTTAATTTGTTGCTTGCGGGTGATAATGTTCATTACAGTGATGCGCAAAAAGTTGCAGCTCAGCAACAGTTGGCTCAAGCGGAGAAGCGCTATAAAACTGGCTCTGGTACTTTGACAGAAGTAAGTGAAGCAAAAGCAAATTTAGAAACCGTGACTGCGCAACGTTTGGATTGGTTAAATTCATTGGAATATGCAAAACGAACTTTAGAGACAATCTGTGGCGTTTATATCGATCAGTTTTTCACATTAGACCCCAATAAGCTTGTGTTAAAGTCTCCAGAGCCTGCATCCGTTGAAGAATGGATCGCTCTTAGCATGAAGAAAAATCCAGAAATTCAAGCTGCTATGCATGACATGACGGCGGCAGATGAACAAATTAATAAAAATAACTCAGGGCATTTTCCTACCTTGGACTTGGTAGCCTCTCGCACAAAAAGTGAGAGTGATAGCAATATCACAATTGGTTCAAAGTTCGATACTGATTCCCTCAGTCTGCAACTGAATGTTCCGATTTATAGTGGTGGATATTATTCTGCTGCCGTGCGTCAGGCAGAGTCGCAGCTGATTTACGCGCAGGAAAAGCTTGCGGATAAGCAACGTCATGTTTCCAATGATGTGCGTAAGTATTTCAACGAAATAGTTAGTGGTAATGCGCGCGTTGAGGCGCAAATGTTGGCAGTGCAATCAAATGAAACTGCTGCGCTGGGAACTCAAAAAGGCTTCGAAGCCGGGCTAAGGTCAAATGTTGAGGTATTGAATGCTCAGGATAAGCTATTTTCATCTATTCGTGATTTGGCTAAAGAGCGGTATAGACTTTTATATAGTCGTTTGATGCTTAAGCAGGTGACTGGAACATTACAAGATAGCGATTTAAGTGAACTGAATCAGATGTTGACAGCTCTACCTTCAATGGATAACTAATTCGTTCAATATTGTTAAAAAGCAAAAGTGTGTTTCAGGTGCTCAATTGCCTGTAATTTCTTTGCCCGAGCAAGTTTGACTGAGTTATAATTTCGGTCTTTGAGTGGCTCGCATCCAAAAGATGTCAGCCTTAATTTTGTATCAGCAATACAATAAAGGTAGTCAGTTCCGTGCTGGAAAACTATTTTCCAATCCTGATGTTCATTTTGGTTGGCCTGCTAGTCGGGCTAGGGCCAATCATCCTCGGTAAAATCGTAGCGCCTCATCGTCCTGATGAGCAAAAGAATTCCCCCTATGAGTGCGGCTTTGAGGCCTTTGAAGATGCACGTATGAAGTTTGATGTGCGTTATTACCTCGTCGCTATTCTATTTATCCTGTTTGATCTAGAAATCGCCTTCTTATTCCCATGGGCAGTGGTGTTGAAAGAAATCGGCCTGTTTGGGTTTGTGGCGATGATGGTGTTCTTGGCTATTCTTGTGGTGGGCTTCATCTATGAATGGATGAAGGGCGCGCTGGAGTGGGAATAATTTAATCGACTGAATTCTGAATAACTGGTGAACAAATGAGTATCGAGGGTGTATTTGAAAAAGGCGTTGTCACAACCAGTCTAGATACATTAATTAACTATACTCGTACAGGTTCTTTATGGCCGATGACGTTTGGTTTGGCCTGCTGTGCGGTAGAAATGATGCATGCTGGCGCCTCACGCTATGACTTAGACCGATTTGGTATCGTGTTCCGTCCCAGTCCGCGTCAATCCGATGTGATGATCGTGGCGGGAACCTTGGTCAATAAAATGGCACCGGCTTTGCGCAAGGTATATGACCAAATGGCTGAACCGCGCTGGGTGATTTCTATGGGTTCCTGTGCCAACGGCGGTGGTTATTATCACTATTCTTATTCTGTGGTGCGTGGTTGTGATCGGATTGTCCCCGTTGATGTCTATGTGCCAGGTTGTCCTCCTACCGCTGAAGCTTTGCTATACGGCATTATTCAGTTGCAGAAAAAAATCAAACGTACGAATACCATTGCGAGATAGGTGAACCATGAGTGATCAAGCAACTATCTCAAGAATTGAAACGCTGGCCCAACAGGCAGAAAAAGTATTGGGCAAATGGCTAACTTCCAGCCACATCGCTTTCAATGAGCTTACTTTGCAGTGTAGCGCCAAGCATTTGACCAAGGTGGCGACAAGCCTGCGCGACCACAAGCAATTACAATTTGCCCAGCTGATTGATTTGTGTGGCGTCGATTATCAGGACTACAAAGATGGTACCTACGAAGGTGCGCGCTTTGCCACGGTTTATCACCTATTGTCCGTCACGCATAATCTGCGTATCCGTCTAAAAGTATTTTGTGAGGACGACGATTTTCCAGTATTGCCTTCTATGATTGATGTTTGGCCGGTGGCCAATTGGTTTGAGCGTGAGTCGTTTGACCTATATGGCATTATGTATGAGGGTCATCCTGATTTGCGCCGCATTCTGACTGACTATGGTTTTGTTGGTCATCCATTCCGTAAAGATTTCCCTATGATAGGCAATGTAGAAATGCGCTATGACCCTGAGCAGCAGCGTGTGGTATATCAGCCCGTTTCCATCGAGTTAAGAAATAATGTGCCGCGTGTGATACGCGACGAAGGATTCCACCATGGCTGAGATTCGTAATTACACCATGAACTTTGGCCCACAGCACCCTGCTGCACACGGGGTATTGCGTCTGGTATTGGAATTGGACGGCGAGGTGATTCAACGCGCCGACCCACATATCGGTTTGTTGCACCGAGGTACCGAAAAATTAGCAGAAAATCGAACCTATCTTCAGTCTGTGCCATATATGGATCGTTTGGACTATGTGTCCATGATGTGTAATGAGCACGCTTATGTGATGGCGATAGAAAAGATGATGGGGATAGAGGTGCCGATTCGGGCGCAATATATCCGCGTGATGTTTGATGAAATTACCCGCATTCTGAATCACCTGTTGTGGTTGGGTGCACATGCCCTAGACGTGGGGGCGATGAGTGTGTTCTTGTACGCATTCCGCGAACGTGAAGATTTATTTGATGTGTACGAGGCTGTTTCTGGCGCCCGTATGCATGCAGCTTACTATCGTCCTGGTGGCGTCTATCGTGATTTGCCTGAGCAAATGCCACGCCATCAAGAATCTAAATTCCGTAGCAAAGCCGAAATCGCCAAACTGAATAGCAATCGTCAAGGCTCGGTATTAGATTTTATTGAGGATTTTGCCAATCGTTTCCCCGGCTATGTGGACGAGTATGAAACCTTATTAACCGATAACCGTATTTGGAAACAAAGAACGGTAGGCATTGGTGTGGTGTCTCCTGAGCGTGCCTTGGCATTGGGCATGACGGGTCCGATGTTGCGAGGTTCTGGCATTGCTTGGGACTTGCGCAAGAAACAACCTTATGAAGTCTACGATCAGATGGATTTTGATATCCCAGTCGGGGTCAATGGCGATTGTTATGACCGTTACTTGGTGCGCATCGAAGAGATGCGTCAATCCAATCGCATTATCCAGCAATGTATCGCTTGGCTGCGTGCCAATCCTGGCGCGGTGATTAGCAACGACAACAAAGTTGCGCCACCTGACCGCGAGAGCATGAAGACCAATATGGAAGACTTGATTCACCATTTCAAGCTATTTACCGAAGGTTTTCATGTTCCTGAAGGTGAAGCCTATGCCGCTGTTGAGCATCCTAAAGGGGAGTTTGGAATATATATGATTTCTGATGGGGCCAATAAACCCTATCGGTTGAAGATACGTGCGCCGGGTTTCCCTCATTTGGCTGCACTTGATGAAATGACCCGTGGCCATATGATTGCCGACTTGGTGGCGATTATTGGTACACAAGATATCGTTTTTGGGGAGATTGATCGCTAATGTTGTCTAAAAAATCTATCGCTCAAATCGAAATCGAGCT
>JACCDW010003741.1_pt1 | contig 17166 bp, 19 predicted proteins | sample 7449781 | NCBI WGS metagenome assembly JACCDW01 (sample SAMN15323449, study PRJNA562643) | freshwater metagenome | isolation source: river surface water | place: USA:Blue River Watershed | collected 2017-08-18
ACCTGGTGCTTCGTCGATTGGCTGCTGCCCGACCGTTCAGGTCTTGAGATGGTCCGCGCCTTGCGCGAAGCACGCGCGACGCGTGACTGCCATATCACGATGGTGCTCGAAAGTGCCGAGCCTGATGATAAACGCCGCGCCCTGCGCGCCGGGGCCGACGACTACCTCGTCGGGCCGCTCAATGCCGAACGCCTGCTCGAACGGCTCGCGACTTATGAAACCAAGCCGCAGGCACCTGCAGTTCCGCGCGGACGTCTGGTTCATGGCGATCTGGTGCTGGATCGGGCGGCCCACCAAGCCAGGTTTCGCGGCAGGCTGCTGACCCTGCGCCCCAACGAACTGCGCCTGCTGGGCCATTTTCTTGAGCATCCAGACCAGGTATTCTCGCGCGCAGCGCTGATCGAGCGGATCGGCAAGGATGACGAGGTCAGCGATGAGCGGACCGTCGATGTCTGGGTCGGCCGGCTCCGCCGCGCGCTGGTTGCCCAAGGCGCGCCGGACCCTTTGCGAACAGTCCGATCGGCAGGCTACGTGCTCGATTCATTACCAGAAGCAGGGTGACATTGCTCGCCCCGAAAGCTTGACAAGGGCACCAATTTCCATATTTCGATATTTATCGAATCATGGGAAAAAGTGGTGCAAGCTGAAATCGTGATCCGCGCCTTGGGCGCTCTCGCGCAAGAGCATCGCCTTGCCGCTTACCGACTGCTCGTCCAGGCTGGAGCCGAGGGCATGGCCGCGGGGGGCTTGGCTGAGGCACTAGGACTGCCGGCATCGTCGATGAGCTTTCACCTGTCCCAGCTTAGTCACGCTGGCCTTGTCACGCAGCGCCGCCAGAGCCGTTCGATCATCTATTCTGCCGACTATGCCGCAATGAGTGAATTGATGGCCTATCTTACTGACAACTGCTGTGGCGGTGCTGCCTGCGAACCTGCGCTCACCGCATCGATGCCGGTCTGCGCGTGATGGTTGCGGTGCGTTCGATTCTGGTGCTCTGCACCGGCAATTCCGCCCGCTCAATTCTGGGCGAAGCGCTGTTCCGCCGTCACGGAGCCGGCAGGCTTCAAGCCTATTCCGCGGGAAGCAAGCCCAAAGGCGTGCCGCATCCGGGCGCGCTGCGGCTGTTGGCCCGCGAAGGGTTTGATCCCGCCAGCTTCCGCTCCAAGAGCTGGAATGAGTTTACCGGGCCGGATGCCCCGATAATCGATCTTGCCATCACAGTTTGCGGCAATGCAGCGGGCGAGGCTTGCCCCGTATTTCCCGGCAGCCCGCTGCGCGCGCACTGGGGGCTGCCCGATCCTGCGGACGTGAATGGTGACGCAGCCAGTATCGATGCTGCCTTTGCCGAAACATGGCGGTTGCTGACCATGCGGGTCGAAGCTTTCTTCGCACTCGATCTGGATGCGCTTGATGCCAAGGCAGCGCAGGCCGAGCTGGCACGGATCGGGGCCATGGAGGGCGCAGCATGAGCCCCCTATCCCGCCGCCTGCTGGCCGAAGCGATCGGCAGCGCGATCCTGTTCGCCACAGTTGTCGGCTCTGGCATCATGGCCGACAGGCTTTCTGGCGGAAACGTTGCGGTTGCGCTGCTTGGCAACACACTGGCCACGGGGGCGATCCTTTATGTGCTGATCGCCATGCTCGGCCCGATTTCGGGCGCACAATTCAATCCGGCAGTGACGCTGGTCATGCGCCAACGCAATCACAGCAGCTGGCTCGAAGCGACGGCAGTGCTGCTGGTTCAGGTCGGTGCCGGAATTGCCGGGGTCTGGCTGGCCCACGCCATGTTCGACCTGCCAATCCTGCAAGTTTCGGCAAAGGCGCGGACGGGGGCCGGCCAGTGGCTGGGTGAATTCATCGCAACGTTTGGCCTTATGCTAACGATCCTGGGCACCTTGCGCCATCGGCCCGAGTCCGTGCCGGCCAGTGTCGCCTTGTACATTACCGCCGGCTATTGGTTCACGTCTTCGACCAGCTTCGCCAATCCGGCGATCACCATCGCCCGCAGCCTGAGCGACAGTTTTGCCGGGATCGCCCCTGCTGACGTCCCTGGATTCATCGTGGCGCAACTGGCCGGGGCGATGACCGCACACTTCATGGCCCGCGCGCTGTTCCCCGACCGGGGATGATCGCTGCAGAACGCTTGCCCCCGCAGCGTTCTGGCGGCATAGGCCCGCGCGACTCCTCTGCCTCCAGTCCGAAAGGCCCCGCGATGAAGGTCCGCGTATTCGTCAGCCTCAAGAACGGGGTGCTCGACCCACAAGGCCGGGCTATCCATCATGCCATCGAAGGCCTCGGCATCCACGGAGTGGAGGATGTGCGCGCCGGCAAGATGATCGAGCTGGAAGTCGATGCCAGTGTCACCGACGCCCAGCTTGAGGAAATGGCCAGCAAGCTGCTGACCAACACGGTAATTGAGAATTACCGCATCGAACGGGTGCAGCCGTGAGCTTCCGTTCGGCCGTGATCACCTTCCCGGGTTCCAACTGTGACCGGGACATGGCCGATGCGCTTGAGAAGGTATCGGGCACCGCGCCCTTCCGGGTCTGGCATGGCGACGCCGCCCTGCCCGACAACCTTGATTTCATCGCCCTGCCCGGCGGTTTTTCCTATGGCGATTACCTGCGTTCCGGCGCGATGGCCGCACGCAGCCCGATCATGCAGGCGGTGATTGCCGCTGCCGGCAGGGGCGTGCCCGTGCTGGGTGTCTGCAATGGATTCCAGGTGCTGACCGAAGCAGGCCTGCTGCCCGGCGCATTGATGCGCAATGCGGGCATCCGCTTCGTCTGCCGCGAAGTCCGGCTGAAGGTTGAAAACGCAGGCAGCTTGTTCACGGCCGGCTATAGCGCGGGCCAGGAAATCTCCATTCCGGTGGCCCATCACGATGGCAACTATTTTGCCGACGCTGAAACGCTGGACCGGCTTGAAGGCGAAGGCCGCGTAGCCTTTCGCTATGCCGAAAGCGTCAACGGTTCGGCCCGTGATATTGCCGGGGTACTCAATGCAGCTGGCAATGTGCTGGGCATGATGCCGCACCCCGAGCGGGTCATCGAGCCAGCGCAAGGCAACACCGATGGTCGTGCGTTGTTCGAAAGTGCCGTACGGAACCTGGTGCGCGCCTGAGTTCAGCTGACCTGGCGCAAATCGGACTTTCCAACGAGACCGCGCGCTTCAAGGGCCAGCATCGGCCGACCGAAGTAATAGCCCTGGATCTTACGGCAGCCGAGACCGCGGATAATTGACAACTCGCGTTCGGTTTCAACGCCTTCGGCCGTAGTCGACATTTCAAGGCTTTCAGCCATAGCCACAACGGCGCGGATGATGGCCAGACTTTCAGGGTTACCCGCCGAGGCGCCCTGAACAAAGCTGCGGTCAATCTTGATCGTCGAAAACCGCAGATTGCGGATATAGGCGAGCGACGAATAGCCGGTCCCAAAATCGTCAAGCGCGATCCCGCAGCCCAGCGCCATGATCTGCTCCAGCGCCTGACGTGCGAGGTTTGAATCGCGCACAAAGATCGATTCGGTCACCTCGATCTCCAGCCGCTGGGCCGGCAGGCCGGTGCTGGAAAGCGCGGTAACGACGCTGGGAATGAAGCTGGGGTCGAGCAACTGCTCACCCGAAACGTTGACCGCCACCTTGACATTACCCGGCCAGACGGCCGCCTCGCGGCATGCCTCGCGCAAGACCCACTCCCCGATCGGCACGATCAGTCGGGTGTCTTCGGCCAGCGGAATGAACTTGGCCGGGCTTACCGATCCGTGATCTTCGCTGTTCCAGCGCAGCAAGGCCTCAAAGCTGACAATACTCTCATCCTTGGCATCGACCACTGGCTGAAAGTTCAGGGCGAACTCGTTCTTCTCAAGCGCACGGCGCAGCGAAAACTCCAGTTTGCGGCGCTCTTCGGCATGGGCGTGGAGCGAAGGCTCATAATTGAAGTGCTGCCCGCCGCCGTCTTCCTTTGAACGGTAGAGCGCGAGGTCGGCGTTGCGCATCAAAGTCTCAACCGTGTTGCCATCGACCGGGCCAATCGCCGAACCGACGCTAGCCCCAATGTAAAGGGTGTGGTGATCAACCTCATAGGGCTGCGACAACTGATGGATGACGCTAGCGGCCACGCGCTGCAATCGGGTTGGATCTGATGCATCTCGCACAACGATCGCAAATTCGTCACCCCCGAGGCGGCCGCACAGCTCGTTTTCGGTCATGATCGACTTGAGCCGTTCCGAAACCCGCGCAAGCAACTGGTCACCAACCAGATGACCAAGGGTATCGTTGACCGCCTTAAACCGGTCGAGGTCGATCATCAGGAATGCGCACTTGGTGCGCCACTGCGCAGCATAACGCAGCGCCTCGCCCAGCGCCTCGGTCACCATCATACGGTTGGGCAGGCTGGTCAGCGTATCAAATCGGGCCATGTGCGCGATCTTCTCGGAGCTTTCGCGCTGCGCGGTCACATCTGACCCGACCCCGCGGAACCCGTCGAACCCGCCCTTGTCATCAAACTTGGGGGTGCCCGAAAGCTCCCACCAGCGAAGCTCACCATTGATATGGACGCGCACGATGAGGTTGGAAAAGCTCTCACGCCGCTTCAGCCGCTCAGCCAGGTCATGCAAGCTTGATGGGAACTGTCCGGTATCCCAGGCTGGGCCCGCGATCAGCTGGATAAACGGCTTGCCATCAATCTCGTCGGCACTCTTGCCCAAGGCAAAAGCAAAGCGCGGGCTTACTGATCGCACTCTGCGGGACGGATCGATCTGCCACAACCAGTCAGCCTCCCCCTCCTCGAATTCGCGCAGAAGCAACGACACCACCTCGTTCTTTTCCGCCACACCGGCTTCGGCAATGCGGGCCGTCAGAAAAGATCTGGCATTCTCGACCGAGCCAGCGACAATCACCGCCAACCAAACGATTGTAACAATCGCCATTTCAAAGTTGCCAGCCCACAGCAGGCTCACAATCGCACCCCCGCCAGCAATCCCGGCGAAGAGGAGGTTTGCCAGCGGGACGGCCGGCAGCAACACAGCCGATGCGGTCAATAGCATCGCCGTTATTGCCCATAACTCAAGATGTGTGTCTGGAGCCCCGAACGGGGCAAAGGCTGCCGTGGGAACGACCCAAGCCAAAGCATTGGCGATTGAGCTACGCGATTGACGATCAACCTCGTCGCGCGACATGCGTCGGCGGTCGGCGTCGCTCAGGGTCTTGTCGACTTTCGCGCCGTGGTAAAGGGTGGAACCCAGCAAACCCAGCCAGCCGAGAAGCAGGGCAATGTGGACATTGCCCAAGTATAGCCAGCACACACCCAGCCCGGCCACGGCCTGAGCAAGGATCCGCGCTTTGGTTACGCGAGCAAGGTTTGAATACTGCAGGCCGCGAAGCCGGGCCCAGTCGGCATCGCCGGGATTTGCCAATCCCAATACGGCCATAACAGGCAGTTCACGCGGCAGGGCAGAAGCAGGGGATGTGGTAGAGTTCACCCACCCCGAATATTCCGAATTCCTTAGCTTCGCGTAAACCCAGCCTGCGCTTTTGGCGTGTCGGCGCTATTCCACCGTCACCGACTTGGCGAGGTTGCGCGGCTGGTCAACATCAGTCCCTTTCACGCAGGCGACGTGATAAGCCAGCAGTTGTACCGGCACGGCATAGACCAGCGGCGCGATCAGCGGATGGACCTGAGGCATCTCAATCGTAGCCAGGCAGCCTTCGCCCGCCTCGTCCAGCCCTTTGCGGTCAGACACCAGGACGATCTTGCCGCCGCGGGCGCGCACCTCTTGCATATTGCTGACGGTCTTTTCGAACAGTGGTCCCGAAGGCGCCAGGACGATCACGGGCACGGCCTCATCGATCAGCGCGATCGGCCCGTGCTTCATTTCACCCGAGGCATAGCCCTCAGCGTGGATATAGCTGATTTCCTTCAGCTTAAGCGCGCCCTCAAGCGCCAGCGGATAATCAGGACCGCGTCCCAGGTAGAGTACGTCGCGCGCCGGGGCGATCAGGTGCGCCATGGCGGCGATATCGGCATCGTGCGACAGGGCGGCATTCAGACTGGCCGGTGCTTGCAACAGGTGATCGACCACCTCGGCTTCCTCGGCTCGGGTCATCCGCCCACGCTTTACCGCCATATGCGCGGCAAGTGCAGCAAGTACTGCCAGTTGGCAGGTGAAGGCCTTAGTGCTGGCAACGCCAATCTCTGGCCCGGCGTGGGTTGGCAACAGCAGGTCCGCTTCGCGCGCCATCGAACTGGTCGGCACATTGACCACCACGGCAATGGTCTGCCCCGCTGCCTTGCAGTGGCGCAGTGCCGCGAGGGTGTCGGCAGTTTCGCCGCTTTGCGAAATGAACAGCGCCAGACCGCCCGGCTCCAGCACCGGATCGCGATAGCGGAACTCGCTCGCGACATCGATGTCTACCGGCAGGCGGGCGAACTGTTCAAACCAGTACTTGGCGACCATCCCGGCGTAATAGCTGGTCCCGCAGGCAACAATGGTTACCCGGTTGACGGTCGAAAGGTCGAAATCGAACTGCGGCAGGGCTACTGACTGATCGACCTGGCGAACGTAACTGGAGAGCGTCTGCGCCACCACGGTCGGCTGCTCGAAGATCTCCTTCTGCATGAAGTGGCGGTAATTGCCCTTCTCGATCGCTGCGGCCGAAGCACCAGAGGTCGTGACCTCGCGAGTGACAGGCTGGTTGTCCTTGTCATGAATCTGCGCGCCATCGCGGGTTACGACAACCCAATCACCTTCATCGAGATAGGTGATCTTCTGCGTAAGCGGCGCAAGCGCCAAAGCATCTGAACCCAGAAAAGTCTCGCCATCTCCAAATCCGACAACGAGGGGCGAGCCTAGGCGCGCACCGATCAACATATCCGGGTACTCGCGGAAGGCGATCGCCAGAGCAAAGGCACCGCGCAGTTGCGGCAGTACGGCCTTGACCGCTTCTTCAGGGCTGGCTCCACCCTCAACCGCTTCGGACAGCAGGTGGGCAACAACTTCGGTATCGGTCTCGCTCTCGAACTTGCGACCGCGCGCGATCAAGGCCTCGCGCAGCGGCTTGAAGTTTTCGATGATCCCGTTGTGGACCAGGGCGAGTACTTCTGTGGCATGCGGGTGAGCATTGGCGGCAGTTGGCGCGCCGTGCGTCGCCCAGCGGGTGTGAGCAATGCCAACGGTACCCGGCGCGGGATCGCGGGCCAGTTCCTTGACCAGGTTGAACAACTTGCCCGGCGCGCGGCGACGGATCAGCTGGCCATGGGCCATGGTGCAGACGCCCGACGAGTCATAGCCGCGGTATTCCATCCGCCGCAGACCATCAACGAGCCGCTCTGCCACCTCTTCCTTGCCAACGATGCCGATAATGCCGCACATGCTTCAGGCGCTTTCTCTAAAGGGTATAGGGAACGCGAATACCCGGCATCTCCGCCGGAAAATCCGTTGTATTTCGTGTAATCAGGATAGCGCCGTTTACCTGCGCGGTAGCCAGCACATAAGCATCAAGCAGCTTCATCCGGGTTCGATGGCGAATGTCGGCTGCAGCAGAAGCGATGCGAGCATCAAGCTCTACCACCTCGAAAGCCGAAATCAGATCACGCACGACCTCACGCTTTTCAAGCGGTTCACCTGCGAGGACCTCGGTCCACACAATCCTGCTTATCCGGTGGCGCTTGTATCGCATGAGCTCCGCCTTGGCTGGCTGTTTGCGGCTCAGCCAGTCGATGACGATGTTGGTATCAAAGAATGGGTCCGACACGCGTCAAAGGTCTTCAATTGGAGTGCGATTTTCACGCATAACACGCTGATATTCAACGCCATCGCCAATATCCGCGCGATCAGCCCAGTAACCGAATCCGCGCTCAATCCAGTCCTCGTTGTTGGCATTCTGGACGAGGTACATCTTCACCGCTTCGCGGATCGCCGAAGCGCGCGAGCGCTTATCCCGAGCAGCAACTGCGTCGAGCTTCGCCAGGTCGTCTTCGGGGATATCGGCGAGAATACGGGTCATTGATATCAATGATATCATATCATGATATCAAGTCAATGCGCAATGCCCAGCCCGGCCGCGCCGAGCAAACCCAGCAAGACCAGTGCGCCGATCTGATGTTGACGCTTGTCGATCATCGCAAACAGCTCCCATGCGCCGGCCTCGGCCACTCTAAGCCGCAGGCGGACAAGCCAGATACAGTAAAGGTTCGCGAAGACTGCCAAAGCTGCGCAGGCGAGCTTGGCTCGTAGCAGGTCGTCAAGTGGCATGTCGCGCACCAGCTTGGCCCCACTAACCGCCGCCGCGATCAGCAACGGCAATTCTATCAGCTTGTCGACCTTCCAGTGCAGCCTTGCGAGGATAAGTTGCTGTTCGCGCCCCCGCCCCAGCAGCGCTCGCTCGAACGCGGCTTCGACCAGCACGGTGCCGATCCAGGCGCCGGCAAACAGGATATGGAGTGCGGCAAGCATCACTGTGCAGCCGGGAGTGGGCGCAGATGACTGCGCCAGTACCGAAAAGTGAACACCTTATCATCCGGCCCTTGTTCCGCGAGTCTGGCCAGGCTCGCGAGACCTTCAGCGATGCTCGGTCGATGCCCCGGCGCAACCCACCAAAGCGCGAACGATGGTTCGATCGGATCAAACCATTCCGCCCGCCGCGCCAGGACTGCACGGTGATCCTGTTGACGATAGGCGAACCGTTCGAGCGCCTCAACGCTGTCCCAGACCGACATGTTGACAATGAAACGGGGATCTCCGGGGATCGCCTCCAGATCGGTCGCATCATTGCCATCACCGATCAATCGCCAGACATAGCCCTCACTCGCCTCTGCCATCGCGTTGACATGGTCAAGCGCGGCCATGAAATCGGCGTTGACGGGATCATCCTTCGCGGCGCGGAAGCGAGCAACATTGATCTGGGCAAGGTGGCGTTCAGAGCTCACCGCTGCTTTTCCGCCTTCTTCTTTTTCATCGCGTCATGGAACCGGTCTGCCCAGCCCGGCTTGACCAGCTGTTCGCCGCGCACGATCCGCAATTCGCCGTCCATCACGTCGCGGGTCACCGTACTGCCCGCACCCACGATCGCATCGGCCCCGATCTTGACCGGCGCAACCAGCGCAGAGTTCGAACCAATGAAGGCCCGCTCGCCGATCACGGTCTTGTACTTGAAATAGCCATCGTAATTGCAGGTAATTGTGCCCGCGCCGATATTGGCCCCCGCCCCCACCTCGGCATCACCGATGTAGGACAAGTGGTTGGCCTTGGCGCCCTTGCCCATCGTTGCCTTCTTGACCTCGACGAAGTTGCCGACCTTGGCCTTCTCCTCCAGCACCGCACCGGGGCGCAGGCGGGCATAGGGGCCCACTTCCACGCCGGTCGCCAGGCTTGCCCCCTCAATATGGCAAAAGCCGCGGATCCTGACGCCGTCGGCAATCGTCACTCCGGGCCCAAAGACCACGTTCGGTTCAACCAGCACGTCACGGCCAAGCTTTGTGTCCCAGGCAAACCAAACGGTTTCAGGCGCGATCAGCGAGGCGCCATCTTCCATAGCCCGGCGGCGGCGGCGTTGCTGCCAGCGAGCTTCCGCCTCGGCCAGTTCGGCGCGGCTATTTATGCCCATGACTTCAGCCTCGTCGGTCTCCACCACCACCACCCGGGCGCCTTCGGCAATGGCATTGGTGGCAACGTCGGGCAGGTAATATTCACCGGCTGCGTTGTTGTTACCGACTGCTTCAAGCAGCCGCCACATGTCCTCGCTATGCGCGACGATCACGCCCGAATTGCAGAGGTTTACCGCCCGCTCTTCGTGGCTGGCATCCTTGTGCTCAACCATCTTGCGCACCGTTGCGTCGTGATCGGCGATAATGCGGCCATAGGCGGCGGTATCATCTGGCCGGAAGCCCAGCACAGCCACCTTGGCGCCGCCCGCCAGCGCATCACACAGCCGCCTTACAGTCGCACCGGCAAGGAACGGCACGTCACCAAAGCAGACCAGCACCAGCCCGGAAAAATCCGCGAGTGCCGCCTTGGCCTGAAGCGCTGCGTGAGCTGTGCCAAGCTGAGGCTCCTGCACCACCACTTCAGAACCTGAACCCGCCAGCGCCGCCTCGATCTGTTCGCGCCGGTCACCCGCCACGATGACCGTCCGGGCAACACCCACTTCGCTGATCGACCCGAGCAGGTGCAGCAGCATCGGATGCCCCGCAATCGGGTGGAGCACCTTGTGCAGGTCGCTCTTCATGCGGGTACCCTTGCCCGCGGCAAGGACGATGACGGCCAAAGGGACGGCGGCAGATGACTGGCTCATGGGTGTTGCCATGCCACCAAATGCTTGCCGTTTCCAGAAGGCTCGGCCACGGGGCTGGCGATGACTGCACTTCGCTTTGCCACTGTGGGCTTCGATCTTGACGGAACGCTGCTCGATACCTCGCGTGATCTGGGTGCGGCCCTGAATCATGCCTTGGCCAGCATTGGCCGGCCGACCGTTGCGGACGAAGCGGTGAGCAACCTGATCGGTGGTGGCTCAGCCCTGATGCTGCGCCGGGCGCTTGACCTGACCGGCGGGCAGGATGGCGTTGATTTCGATGCCTTGCGGCAAGTCCTGCTGGCCCATTACCAAGCCAATATCGCCGTCCATACCGCGCTCTATCCCGGCGGCGCAGCCATGCTCGATGCGCTGGACGATCGCGGCATCAGCATCGCAATGGTCACCAACAAGCCCCAGCATCTGGCGATCAAACTGCTGGGTGAACTGGGCCTGCTGGATCGCTTTGCCTGCATCATAGGTGGCGGCGGCGGATATCCGCTCAAGCCCGCACCGGATGCCCTCCATGGCATGGTCGCACAGTCGGGCGGCGGCGCGGCGGCCTATGTTGGCGATACCACCTTCGACACCGGAGCTGCCCGCGCAGCCGGCCTGCCCTGCGTGGCAGTAAGCTTTGGTTTCAACGATCTACCACCAGCGGACCTGGGCGCCGACGCGGTTATTGACCACTTCGACGCCCTGATCCCGGCCCTCGCCACTCTCTAGAAGTCGAACTGCGCGCGCAGCCCCAGGCTGTCAGCCGTATAACTGCGGTCTCCGGCTGCCGGCAGTGCGGCATCGCTCAGCCAGATGTGGCCATAGCTTGCCAGGAACCGGACGTAGTCGGTTGGCATCCACACCAGCCCGAGGCCGGCAATCTGCTGGCGTCCGCCAACGATCCCGGCATCGTTCAGGTCCAGCCAATCATAGCGCAGGTTAAGTTGGATCGCGCCGACCCCACCCTTGCCGAGTGCCTTTTTGGGGCGGATACGATCATATGCGCCACCCTTGTAGGCGGTGGTATCGTCGGTCAACAGATAGCCAACCTCGGCAAAGCCGCCATTGAAGGTCGGATCGGCAAGGCCGGGCCGGCGCGCCGTGATCCAGCTGCTTTCAGCCGTCGCGTGGAACCGTCCATTGATATAGGCCGCTTCCAGTCCATAGCCGGTTTCGCCCGTGGCAGCGATGTTGCCGGTGTTGACCAGGCGCAGGTCGGTGGTGTGCACAAAGGGCCGCGCGCGATACCGGGTGGATGTCTGAGCATCGTTGAAATCACGCAGATGCAGCGAGCCGCCCAGATGCAACTGTCCCTTGCCCAGTTTGGGCATGAAGACCACGCGGCTGTCAAAGCTGTAGCTATTATTGCTGTCCGCACTGAGATCGGCGGCATTGTCGGTGAACACCCCGGCCTGAACCAGCAACGCCTTGTTGCTGTAAGTGCCCGACAAGCCAACCCGGCGTTCGAACCCGAAAGCACCGTTAAACGTCGCGCGTTCAATCATGCTGGTGAACAGGTCAGACGTCATGTCTTCCATGCTCTGGAACGGCTTGTGCTGGCCCACCGTGACAGTAAGCTTCGGGCTCGCCTTCCAGGTCAGGTATACGTCGGTGAGTTCCACATTGCCGTTCGCGAGATCGGCTTCGGCGCGAAAGCCGAAACCACCCGGGATCGTTCCATCAAAACCAAGGTACACGCGGCGAAATTCAGATGCGACGCCAAGGCTCGATTGCCCGGCAATCCCGGCGGGCGCATCAACGCCACCTAGGTCCAGTTGCATCCGGCCGCGCGGCTTGAAGCTGAAACCATCCTTGGTCGCCAGCTTCGGCGCGCCGTCCCATGTTACTTCAGTTGCCGGCTTGGCCGTCACAGTCACCTGCGGGACCGCAGCCTTGGCGGCATCAGCCTGAGCAAGCGCCGCGGCAGCGCGGGCCTCGGCGCTATCAGCACGCGCCTTGGCGCTATCGAGCTGGCCTTCAAGGCTGTCGACCCGGGCGGCCAAGGCCTGCATCTGGGCGCGCATCGCGGCGAGTTCTTCGCGCATCGCGGCGTCTTCCTTTGCGCCAGCCAAGGCCGGGCTGGCCCAGCCCAGCGAAACGGCTACGGCTACGGCCGAAATTCCAAGTCCGGTCTTCATCCCCATCATACTTCCTGACGTATTTGTTGCGATTCGCAGACGGTCTTAGGACGCTTGCATGACACTATTTTGACAGTCACATCACCTCTGCCGCTACGGCATGCGACACGGCCTTGCTACACTGTTGAAAGCCGCTGCGATGCGTGCCAGTGCAACAGCTGCTTCCCCAGCGGGATCACCCTTTTCTTGGAGCTAAGCCAATGACCATTTCTTTCAAGGACCGTGTTGCGATCGTTACCGGCGCTGGCGGCGGCCTGGGCCGTTCCTATGCGCTTGAACTTGCCAAGCGCGGCGCAAAAGTCGTCGTCAATGACCTCGGCGGCAGCCGCGACGGCACCGGCCATTCCGATGCCGCACTGAAGGTGGTTGAGGAAATCAAGGCGATGGGCGGCGAGGCCATGTCGAATGGCGGCTCGGTCACCGAACTGGCCCAGATGGAAGAAATGGTCGCCAAGGCCAAGGAAGCCTGGGGCGGCGTGCACATCCTGATCAACAACGCCGGCATCCTGCGCGACAAGAGCTTCGCCAAGATGACCATGGAAGACTGGAAGCTGGTGGTCGACGTTCACCTGAACGGCAGCGCCAACTGCACCAAGGCCGTTTGGGACCTGATGCGCGAACAAGCCTATGGTCGCATCCTGATGACCGCCAGCAGCACCGGCCTGTTCGGCAACTTCGGTCAGGCCAACTACGGTGCGGCCAAGCTGGGTCTCGCTGGCTTTACCAAGACGCTGGCGCTGGAAGGCGCCAAGTACAACGTGCGCATCAATACCCTGGCCCCGGTTGCCGGTACCCGCATGACCGAGGACCTCGGCATGCCGGAAGCGCTGTTCAACGCGCTGAAGCCGGAAAACGTTGCACCGATGGCGCTGTACCTCGTCAGCGAAGATGCGCCGACCAACATGATCTGCGGCGCCGGTGCTGGTGCCTATCACGCTGCCTATGTCACCCTGACCCCTGGCGTCGCCCTTCCCACCGACGAGCGCACCCCCGAAGGGATCGCGGCGCATTGGGATCAGATCATCGACCGCACGGGCGAAATTGTCCCTCAGTCGGGCGGCGAACAGAGCCAGGTCGTAATGGCCGCACTCGCCAAGATCGGTGGTCTGGGTTGATTAACTCGACACTGTATTGACACACTAACACACATGGCGCATCCTCCGCCGCTCAACAGGTGGAGGATGCCCCATGTACAGCGAAGCCGAACTGCAATCGGCGGTCAGCGCCGGCGCCATTAGCCGGGAGGCGGCGCAAGCCCTGCGCGATCACGCCAACGGCATGCGCAATGCGCCCGTGGCCGATGAGGAACACTTCCGGCTCATCACCGGGTTCAACGATATCTTTGTGACCATTGCGGCCGTGTTGCTGCTGGTGGCCTGCGCCGGAATCGGCGGGGCTATTGCCGCCGGCGTGGGTGGTTTGCTGGTTGCCGGCGCGGCCTGGTTGATGGCGGAATTCTTTACCCGCAAGCGCCGCATGGCCCTACCCTCGATCGTGCTGCTGCTGGCCTTTGTGGGCGGTGTAATCGCCATTCCAATTGAGCTGATCGAGGCAACCGACCCCCATTTCAGCGATCAGGTGACGGCGCTGATCGGGGCTGGGATTGCCGCCCTGGCCGGCCTTGCCACACTGCTTCACTGGCGGCGCTTCATGGTGCCTATCACGGTTGCGGCGGGCACCGCTGCTTTGGCAGGCACGGCTGTTGCCTTGATCATGGCCGCCGTGCAGCCAATGGTCGGGCGCGACGGCATGGAAAGCGTCCTGCTCTGGTTGCTGTTCGGCGCCGGGCTGATCGTCTTCGGTATTGCCATGCGCTGGGACATGTCTGACCGCGCGCGCGAAACGCGCCGCAGCGACGTGGCTTTCTGGCTCCACCTGCTGGCCGCACCGATGATCGCGCATCCACTGTTCCATGCACTTGGCGTGACCGAGGGCCAGAACATCAGCGCCCTGGCCGCGCTGGGCGTGGTGGTGATCTATGTGCTGCTCGGTCTGGTCGCCCTGGCGGTTGATCGCCGGGCGCTGCTGGTCTCGGCGCTGGCCTATGTTCTGACCGCTATGACCCTGCTGTTCCGCCAGTTCGGTATGGTTGAGCTGAACGTTGCACTGACCGGACTGGTAATCGGATCGGCCTTGCTGACGCTCTCGGCATTCTGGGGTCCGATCCGCCGTGCCGTGGTCTCCCCGCTGCCTGACCAGTGGCGCGGCCGCCTGCCGGCAACGGCGTGAGCGAAACACGATAAGTCTGGCGGGGTGGCGCAAAAATCGCTGCCCCGCCCATACTCCTTTGCCGCAGAGCTAGCCTTCAACCACCTTGAGCAGCCGGCGCTCGAGCGGGAAAAGCACGCCGGCCAGTTCATGCCCGCGCTTCAACACCTGCCCACCCTCGCCAAAAATCGTCCACATGCCCTGCTTGGTGCGCAGCGCCGGACGTTTTTCAATCCGTGCTTCGGGGCGTTCGGCGGCGCGACGAAATCCGCTGAAGCTGGCCGCGTCCCGGCCGAAATCCATCGCATAGTCACGCCACAGGCCGGCCGCGACCATACGGCCATAAAGATCAAGGATCCGCTGAAGCTCTTCCCGCTCAAACCCAACTTGCGCAGTACGCGCGGCCTGAAGCGGAAAAGGTGTTACGATTGCGCTCAAGCAGCGCCGCCCTGCTGCCGACCAGAGCTTTCCTTGGCCGCTTTGGCATCGCGCTCTTCAAGCAGCTGGGCGAGCCGCTTTTGCAGTGTCTCAATCTCGCACTGAAGGATTTCCAGCTTTTGCGTTGCGGGATCGAACCGTTCGGAACAGGGCGTGCCATAGGGCACAAAGGCCTGGGTTGCCGGCTTCACTTCCACGGGCGTCGGCTTGGCAGGGATGCCCAGCATCGTCGCACCTTCGGGCACGTCCTTGGTGACGACGGCATTGGCGCCGATGCGCGCACCCGCGCCAACATAAATCGGACCAAGGATGGCGGCACCTAGACTAACGATCACGCCATCGCCGATGGTTGGATGACGCTTGCCACCAAGGCCGTTGGTCGGGTTCGTGCCCCCGAGGGTAGAGCCCTGGTACATGGTGACATTATCGCCAATTTCAGCCGTTTCACCGATCACGACAAAGCCGTGATCGATAAAGAAATTGCGCCCGATCGTCGCGCCAGGGTGGATATCGATCGCGGTCATAAAGCGGCTGAAATGGTTGACCAGCCGCGCCAGGAAATAGAGCCGCGCGTTGAACAGTGCATGGGCGATGCGGTGGAACCCCAATGCCCAGACACCGGGATACAAAAGGATTTCCCAGCGCGAGCGCACGGCCGGGTCACGGGCCTGGATCGAATCCAGATAGGCGATGAAACGTCCCGGCATAAAAATCCCCATCGGCCGCGAATTGTCCCATAGGAACCGGATCAAAGCAAGCGCGGCTCGTCCGGCCCCAGAACCTCCTCAAGCGCGGCCCGCCACACCGTAAGCCCAGGCGGCACCTTGCGTTCAAGACTAAGCCGGTCGATCGCGGCAACGACCCGCTCCACGCCCATGTGGGTACGTTCAATCCGCGGGACAAGATAGGCAGCGGCATCCGGGCCAAGGGCAAGGCCGCGTTGCTCGGCATGAACCGAAATCAGTTCGGCCAGCATCGCGTCATCTGGCGCACCGATTTCCAGCTGCAGCGCCGCCCCGATGCGAGAGCGTAGGTCCGGCAGCGCGATCTGCCAGCCTTCGGGCGTGGCACTGCACACCAGCAACAGCGGCGTTCCGATTTCCTGCGCGCGGTTCCAGCGGTGGAAGATCTCGGTCTCATCGATCCGGTCGGCATCGTCGACTGCTTCACCGGCGCCTTCATCGGCAAACCAGCGGGCGATCAGCGATTTGCCGGAGCGGGGGGGACCAGCAAGGATCGCCGTGCGGAACGGCCAGGTGGCCGCAACCGCGCAGGCTTCGATCACTGTGGCATTGGCATTGCCCACCACAATGCGGCCAGGCCCCGCCCTTCCGGCGTGCAACGGCAGCGCGATCTGGCTCATCAGCGCCGGATCGACAGGGCGTTTGCCCCCACCGTCACGCGCCAGCCGCGCGCGCGCAGCGCATCTGCCAGCGCCCCGATATCGGCCGAAGAGGTTACCCGCATTACCGAGGTGCCGCCCATGGCCAGGCTGGTCGTCGCAGCGCCCTGCACGCCGGGCGCACCGCGTACAGCGGCAAGCGCAGCATCGACGGCCGAAGCATCGGGCGAGGCGAACTGGACGGTGAACGTCGAAAGGACGAGCGGCGGCGCCGTTGATGCACCGGTTGCCGCCCCGGATCCTGAATCGGCATCGCTGGTGGCGGCAGCGCTTTGGTCTGCGCGGCGAACGGCTTCAACCAAGGCAGAGAGGCCCGCATCCATCTGACCATTGTTGCTGAGTGTCGCGTCAGGCTTAAGCAGTCCTTCGGCCAGCGCCCGGGCATAGATCGTATCGATCCGCTGTACCGCCGTTGCCAGCATCGCCGGTACACCCGCCTCATCGTTGGCAGTCAGCGTGAAGGTCTCAAGAAACTTGTTATCCGGGCCATAGCGCGCGGTGAATGTGCCCCGAACGGGCCCGCCGGGCCATTGGCGTTCAAGCCGCGCTTCGGGAACGATAACGTCCGCAGCATTAAATTGATCAAGCACGTTGCGCCACCATGCGCGGCTGCGGCGCTGCGGCTGACCAGCCGTCAGCAGCAGCGAATCGCCGCCCGCGCCGCTGGGCCGAACATAGTCGATCGGGCTGCCGCCGG
>JACCDW010214639.1_pt1 | contig 17160 bp, 13 predicted proteins | sample 7449781 | NCBI WGS metagenome assembly JACCDW01 (sample SAMN15323449, study PRJNA562643) | freshwater metagenome | isolation source: river surface water | place: USA:Blue River Watershed | collected 2017-08-18
ATGGGCGAAAAAAGCGCCAGGCGTGGCGTGGGTCAACTCACAAGTGACCGCAATACCCGTAGATTTTCCCCGCAAATGGGCGATTTCAGAGAGCGACAGTGGCTTAGAACTATCCGCCGCCATGCCCACCATGTAGTTGTTTGCTTTTTGTCCGGTTGACAGGGCCGTCCCACCGGCACCACTATCAGTGATGAATTTGTTGGCACTCGCAGTGAAACTCATCCCCATGACCGGAAAATCACGGAAAACAGAGGCCGCACTGTCCATGCTGTTTTTACCTTTGGTTTTGGCCGCATTGTAGGCGCTCCATTGCGCAAGGCCGGTACCATCGCCGATGATCAGAACGATGTGTTTTGGGGCTTTGGGCTGCTTGGGTTTTGCAAGAACTGGGGTGGGGGCCGTTGAATAAACAAAGGCCAAGGCAATAAAAAGGAGGCGTTTCACACGACAAATTTACATCGCATTTCGGGGTCGTTCGCCAATTAACAGAACCTTAATCACACGAAACTCAGGAATTAGGTCGTATTTTTGCCGCAAATAGCATCATGAACGGAACATTTCATATCCCACAAGCCATCAACGAACCCATCTACGATTACGCTTCAGGCTCTGCCGAGAGAAAGCAGTTGCAAGCCGCTTTGAGCGATGCCCGCAGCAAAGTAGAAGACATACCCATGTACATCGGTGCAGCGGAAGTGAGAACGGGTGATGTTCACGATTTGTTCCCGCCCCATGATCGCCACTATAAAATCGGACAGTATCACAGAGGTAACGGCGGCCACGTGCAACAAGCCATCGATGCCGCCCTCGCCGCCAAGCCCATGTGGGAATCTATGCCCTGGGAGCAGCGCGCCGCGATATTCTTGAAAGCCGCCGAATTGATGGCCACCAAATACCGCTACGTGCTCAACGCATCAACCATGTTGGCCCAAAGCAAGAATGCATTCCAATCTGAGATTGATTCGATTTGCGAAATGGTCGATTTCTTGCGTTTCAACGTGCAATACATGGCTGAAATCTACAACGAGCAGCCGCCAGCCAATGCCAAAGGCATCTGGAATCGTTTGGAATACCGACCGCTCGAAGGATTTATTTTCGCACTAACCCCATTTAACTTTACCGCAATCGCCGGAAACTTGCCTACAGCACCTGCCATGATGGGCAACGTGATAGTTTGGAAACCCGCCGATTCACAGATTTATAGCGCCAACGTGTTGATGCGCATCTTCAAAGAAGCCGGATTGCCCGATGGCGTGGTGAATTTGGTGTATGCAGACGGACCAGAAACGGGCGATGTGGTGTTCAACCACCCCGAATTTTCTGGCATCCATTTTACAGGAAGCACCGGCGTGTTCCGCCACATTTGGCAGACCATCGGTACCAACATCGCCAAGTACCGTAGCTACCCACGCATTGTGGGAGAAACGGGCGGAAAAGATTTCATTTTGGCGCACAGCAGTGCCCAAGTGGATGTTTTGGTAACTGCCATCATCCGCGGAGCCTTTGAATTCCAAGGACAAAAATGCTCTGCCGCGAGCCGTGTGTACATCCCTCAGAGTTTGTGGCCTGCCGTAAAGACCAAATTGCTCTCAGAAATGGCTACGATTAAAGTGGGTCCAACTGAGGATTTTACCAATTTTGTTAACGCCGTAATCGACGAGCGTGCATTCAATAAAATCAAGGGCTACATCGACCAAGCCAAAGCGGATGGGGTAGAAGTGTTGTGGGGTGGAAACTGCGATATGTCGAAAGGATTTTTCATCGATCCCACCATTTTGATGGCCCCCTCGGCGCACTATCGCACCATGTGTGAGGAGATTTTTGGTCCTGTCGTAACGATTTGGGTCTATGCCGATGCCGAATGGAGCGATATGTTTGATGTGGTTGATAAGACCAGTGAATACGCGTTAACAGGTGCCGTTTTGGCGCAAGACCGTCAGGCCATCACCGATGCCACTTGGGCATTGAGAAACAGTGCCGGCAACTTCTACATCAACGATAAGCCAACAGGCGCAGTGGTAGGTCAGCAACCTTTTGGTGGTGGAAGAGGCAGTGGAACGAACGACAAAGCCGGTGCGAAGGTGAACTTGCTTCGTTGGGTGAGTCAGCGTACCATCAAGGAGACGTTTGTGCCACCAACCGACTATCGTTATCCTTTCTTGCAGGCGGATTGATTTCCGTCTGCCCGTTGAGCATCGCTTGCCGATTCCATGCTTGCAGGGTTACAGTCCCTTCGTGAGTTGGTCGTACAGGACTTTGGCCACCACATTTTTCAGGACTTTTCCTTGGAAATTTCCGACCCATCGGATGCCGCGCGTGGCTGAGCTGGTGAAAATCTCTTCGGCGGATGTGAGGTCGATTTCCGACATGGGTCTCTCTTGAACTGAATATCCGTAGGCGTCAGCAAGTTGGATTACCACTTTCCGCATCACTCCATCGATACAGTATTCGGAGACGGGAGGAGTGATAATGAATTCGCCTTTCACGACGAACAAGTTGGAAGCCACAGTTTCGCAGGGCCTGCCGTAATCGTTGAAAATAACCACATCGTCGAGTCCATGTTCTTTTGCGTAAATGCCCGCCAGGGTATAGGTTAGGGCTGAGCAGGTTTTGAGTGTGGAGGTGAAATTGTTGTTTTTTGACAATTCCTTGTAGGTGCCCAATGTGAGTCCTTGCTCATTCCAAGGATAAGGAGAGAGGTTCTGTGTTTCATTAATTTCAGTGACCACAGTGGCTTCCATTTGGTTGGGGGTATACAATCCAGTCGATTCACGGAAAAAAGTGAGTCTGATGCGTGCCGATTTCCATCCCGCCTCACTGCAGGCTTTCAATACCGATGTTTCCCAAGAGATTTCATCCCACCAGCTTGGAAGGTTGATTTTTAACAAAAGGGCTGACTTCTTGATTCGATCAACATGCAAGGGCAATTGTAAAATTCGGCCTTGCCACATCGCACAACTCTCAAAAAAACCATCGCCATAGCGGTAACCGCGACTGTTGGGCGTGAAATGGGGGGCGTCTTCGGAGACGATATTGTTGTTAATCAGATAAATAGGCATCAGTAGTAATGGTTAATTGAGTGAGAAATCAATCCGTTCAGAGGATTATTTCCACCGCGAATAGCGAAAATAGGTATTCCCTTCCTGTATCACCAATGAATCCCCGGAAAAATGTTGAATCCGGAATTTTCTGATGGGGGCTGTGGTTGTGGAACCCTCATCGTAATACAAGGCCAACTGGTAGCCGGTGAAGCAGTAGGGCAAATCACAATCTTCAACACGGGCACGTCCCCATGCTTTTTTGTTGATCGCGCCGATGGTGTAGGTAAATGGGCCGTTTTCAGCAATGCGCATTGTATCCTTGGCTGTGAGTGTCAAAGGAACCTCTTTGCCATTCACGATTTTGCTGGCGGTATAGATGCCACCCGGTCTGTTGCCCAAACCGCGATGAAACGTATCGATGCTCCGATAAATCCATGTCCCAGCCACCTGCTTGCGCGTAATTGTGGGTAGGGTATCTGTCGATGCAGTGGGATTGTTTGATGGACGGTGGTTGATCTTACATCCGTCGCGATTTTTATCTGGAGAACCCAATGATCCGGGATTCGACCCCGCGATTAAAAATGTGAGTACACTCAATGCAATCACCCATGTCCAAACCGATTTTTGCTGTGGGAATGCCATGGCTTAATGTTATCCGTTTCTGCGCTTGATTTCGTCGCGAATTTTCGCCGCCTTGCCATAGTCTTCATCGTTGATGGCGTCTTCCAACATCTGTTCTAACTCTTCCGTTGAGAGTTTTGCATAGCCCGATGTAACATGGGTATTGGCCTGAGGCTCGATTAGGTCATCGACCAATTGTCCCGGCATTTCGTCATCTTCAAATTCCTCGCTCCGCTCGTCGTTGTAGGCAGCTTCTTCAAGGATTTTTTCAATGCAATATATCGGACAGCGAAACTTAATGCCCATGGCAATGGCATCGCTCGTGCGTGCATCCAAAACCACCAATTTGGAGGTGGCATCATTCACACACAAGCAAGTGATTCCGGCATAGTAAATTCCTTCATCCAATTGTTGGATATTGATTTCGGTGACGGTAATATCGAATTCCCTCAAGGCATTGCTGAACAAATCATGGGTCATGGGACGGGTTGGCTTCATGCCTTCCAGTTCCATGGCGATGGCTTGTGCTTCGAATCCGCCAATAATAATTGGGAGGATGCGATTGCCATTGAGCTCCTTCAGATACAAGGTATATGCTCCGTGAGAATGCGCAGGAACGATGTTCCGAATAACCATTTCTACGCGATTGCTCATTGAATAAACTTTGGTTTCTGTTTGATTAATTTTTGGCCGCCGCGATCAATTGTGGCATGATCTCGAAAGCGTCACCCACGATACCATAGTCCGCCGCTTTGAAGAAAGGCGCTTCTGGGTCTTTGTTGATGGCTACGATTACTTTACTTGAACTTACACCGGCCAAGTGCTGGATGGCACCAGAAATACCCACTGCGATGTATAAATTGGGTTTGATGGTGATTCCCGTTTGTCCAACGTGCTCACTGTGTGGACGCCAATCCATATCGCTAACGGGTTTTGAGCAGGCGGTGGCAGCGCCCAAGGCGTTGGCCAAATCCTCGATCAAATGCCAGTTTTCAGGTCCTTTCAAACCACGACCTCCACTGATAACAACTTCTGCTTCAGTCAAAGGAATTTTGCCCGTTACTTTATTGACTGCATCGATGTGGATGCTGCTTGAACCAATAGAAATACTGCTGCTTTCAATGGTAGCAGTCTCACCGAAGGCTTTGGTCTCAAAGGAGTTTGGTGTGATGGCCAACACTTTGCTGTTGCGGCTTAAGTTTACGTAGGCAAAGGCTTTTCCAGAGAAAACACCGCGCTTTACCGTAAAGCCATTGCTGGTATCGGGCAAACTCACAACGTTGGTGGCCAAAGACGCACCCATTAATTGAGCCACCCGCGGAGCCAATGATTTTCCGGTGTATGTATTACTAATGATGACAACGGTAGCGCTCACTTCGTTCGCGATGGCATTCACCGCCGCCGCATACGCGTCGGCTGTAAAGGCTTCGCCCACAGAAATAGACTTTACCGTATGAGCACCATAATTGCCCAACTCACCCGGATCTGCGCCCTGGCCAATCGCCAAAGCGACTACCTTGCTGCCAATCAGGTCTGCAACCTGACGGCCGTATGAAACAGCTTCGTAAGCCGCCTTCTTGAATTTTCCGTCGCTGATTTCAGCAAAAACTAATACTGACATATTAAATGACTTTGGCTTCGTTTCTTAAAATATCGATGAGTTTTCCAGCCTCGCTGGGATCAATCAATTTCACGCCAGACTTTGCGGCTGGCAATTCAAATGTGGCATACTGGCTGTACCCAGCAGCAGTTTGTGATGGCAACACCTGCAAAGGTTTGGTGCGGGCTGCCATGATTCCACGCATGTTGGGAATTCTGGGCTCACACAATTCCTTTTGAGCACTCGCCACGCATGCGCCAGCAACGGTTACCGTTTCACGACCACCATCAATGTCGCGGTCAAAAGAGAACTTCCCATCCGCGTAATCGATGCGCGTAACAACATTGACTGATGGCAATCCCAACATGGCTCCCAACAGTCCACAAACAGCACCGCCGTTGTAATCGATGCTCTCGCGACCTGTCAAAATCAAATCATAACCTCCGGCTATTTTGGAAATCTCCTCGGCAACATGCTGTGCGTCCATGGCTTCCGCATCGATGCGAATCGCCTCGTTTGCTCCCATGCTCAATGCCTTGCGAATCACTGGTTCAGCATCGGCCTTGCCCACGTGAACAATGGTCAAAGTGCCACCGTTGGCCTCCGCAATCTCCAAGCCGCGGGTAACCGCCAATTCGTCGTACGGATTCAAAATGTACTGAACACCCGCAGTGTTGAACTGGGTGTTGTTGTCGGTAAACGTGATTTTTGTAGTGGTATCCGGAACCACACTGATGCAAGCAAGGATTTTCATTCCGGTCTATTAATATTTTACAAAAATAGCAAATTTTCCTCGGCTTTGTTTGATTCCCACTCGCCAAGTTGGTAGTTTCGTTTTTTCAATTCATGAATTATCATTTTATCGCCATCGGCGGGGCCGTAATGCACAATTTGGCCCTCGAACTTCAACACAACCAGCATGTCATCACCGGAAGCGACGATGAAATTTTTGAACCCGCAAAATCGCGATTGGCCAATGCCGGTATTTTACCGTCTGCCCATGGTTGGTTTCCAGAAAAAATCACAGAATCCCTTGACGGTGTAATCGTTGGGATGCATGCCAAACAAGACAATCCAGAGTTGCAGAAAGCCCTTGAATTGGGTATTCCTACCTACAGTTTTCCGGAGTTTATTTACCACCATAGTCGAAACAAAACCCGCCTGGTGATGGCCGGTAGCCATGGAAAAACCACCTGTACAGGCATGCTGATGCATATCCTCAAATCCTACCGCGATTTCGATTACTTGGTAGGTTCACAGTTGCCCGGGTTTGAGCGGATGGTGAAATTGTCCGATGCGCCCCTCATCGTGATTGAAGGGGATGAATACCTCACATCGCCCTTGGATCTTAGGCCAAAATTTGTCCATTACAAGGCCCATGCAGCCATGATTACCGGCATCGCTTGGGACCATGTGAACGTGTTTCCTACAGAAGAAATTTATCACAATCAGTTCTCTTTGCTGATCGATACGTTACAGCCAGGTGGACATTTGTACTATTTCAATGGCGATGCAGCCCTGAAAAACATCGCAGAAAAAAGTGGATTTCCTCAACAAGAAAGTTACGACGCACCCCAATACCAAAACGTAAAAGGCGGTACCGAAGTTACAGTGAACAACCGCGTGTATACGTTGCCCTTTTATGGCCGACACAATCTGCAAAATGCGGCCGGTGTGGTAAAAATGGCATCAACCATTGGGATTACCGAAGAAGAAGCATGGTCGGCTTTGGAAACCTTTCCCGGTACCGCCAAGCGCTTAGAGCCCATCCTTGAAACGGAAAATTTGACTGTAATTCGGGATTTCGCCCACGCACCATCCAAAGTGGAAGCCTCGGTGTTTGCCGTGCGCGAGCAATTTCCCAACCACAAATTCATCGCGGTGTTTGAAGTACATACCTACAGTAGCCTCAACCCCGATTTCATGCAGCGCTACCGGGGTACACTCAATCCCGCCGATGCCGTTTGTGTGCTCTATGATCCCCATGTTTTTGAACTCAAACGCATGGAGGTGCCATCGAAAGAAACCATCGAACAGCGTTTTGGGAAAGGACAGGCCCTGAGTGATTTATCGTCGCTAAAACAATGGCTCAGCGATGCCATGGAAACCCATCAGCCTATGGTGGTGTTGCTGATGAGTAGTGGAAATTTGTGCGGACTCTCTGTGGATTATTTCACCGATTCCAATCGCTCATAGACGGCTTGGAGCAATTCTCCCCGAAATCCTTGTTGTGATATTTTCTTGTTCCATTCGGTGGGGTAGGTGCGATTCGACAAGAACACGAACGTAATGCCGTTGGCGGGATCAGTCCATGCCCATGTACCGGTATAGCCACTGTGTCCGAATAGGGTGGTGGGCGCGCCCTCAAACACATTGGCCTTGTTGCCCTCCTTGCCGTTGGGCTTGTCGAATCCCAGTCCGCGATATCCTTTTTTTGTGGGTCCCGCGTGAATTTTGGAAAACAAATCAACCGTGGTGGGTTTCAGCATAAAACTACCCGTTTTGCTTGAATATCCGCGTTCTTGAAACAAATACATGAGCTTGGCCATGTCCATGGCTGTTGAAAATAACCCCGCATTGCCAGCAACGCCACCCAACATCATGGCGCTAGGGTCGTGCACAATCCCCCGAACCTCACCCCGAGGCCACAGAGAATCAATCAATGTGGGCGCGATCCTGTGGGGTGAAATACCGTGCTCCAAGGGTTTGAAACTGGTGTTGGTCATTCCAATGGACCGATAAAAATCACCATTGATCAACGATTGCCAAAGGGCAGGGTTTCGTTGCTCAACCCACTTTGCCAACAAAATCATGTTGATGTCGCTGTAAACGTAGGATTTATCGGTTGACGGCTGGGTAGACAAGATCCACTTCCACGCCGAATCAGACCATCTCTTCTCCAAACACTGTCCCATCGAAATTTCGAATTGGGTTTGGGAATTGTCGTTCTCTCCAACCACGAGCGAGGGGCTGGTTGTTTTTGCCTCATGCAATTGACATCCCACAGACTTAGCGCCCATTTTTATTGCCCTTTGCTGCATGGGTAGGAAAGGGGGTAAACCACTTTGGTGGGTCAATAACTCGCGGAAAGTGATGGAGGCAAGTGATTTGTTTTGCGACGACAGTACTGGCCATGTTTTACCGATGGGTGCATCAAGGCTTAACCCTTTGGTATTCTCATATTGCTTCATGAAAGCCAAGGTGGTGGCGGCGATTTTGGTGATAGAAGCAACGTCATACACATGGTCCTGGGTGGTTGGTATCTCATTTCCGTATAAATCCTTCACAGTTCCCACATGGATGTTGGCCGCAATCCGACCGTCTTTCAAAACCACCAGTTGCGCAGAGGGAAACAGTTCCCTTGCCAATCCATCGCGCATCATTGAATCCAAAACAGCATGTAATTCGGGATCGTAACCATGAATGTGGCCATGGGCATAGTCGATGTCATCAACATGGGCGTGTTGACCGCTGCTCCAATTTTCTTGCAAATGCGTCAATCCAATGTTGTTTGTGCCGTAATGATGTGATCTGCCAAAGACCATCCGCAATGCGCTATTGACGGTGTATGCGTTGTATTCGTGCGCAATGAAAATGTTGCAGTTGTTGTGCAAACTCAACAAGGGTTGTACCGCGTATTGATGTCCAAAATGGATATAGAAATCGCTGAAGCCAAGGTAGGCGTGCTCAAGGTTTTTCTGGGGGTTATTGGCATGTTGAATGGGACCTTTTGCAAGAACCCGTGTCCACGGTTGGGGGATCGCGCGCGACTTCAATTTCCACGTAGGCCAATCGAGTCCAACAAACAATCGCGTGTTGTTGGCGAGTTTCAATAGTGTGGTATCAATGCGCATACTGTCTGCGTTCCAAGGCAATAAAGTGGATTGAATGCTACCCAATCGAAACTGTTGCAGGTGTATGGGAAGGAGATACGGAATGCTGTCCCCAATAACAATAAGTTGCAACGTGTCTTCTGGTGAACCTGCGTCCAAAAAGGTTGGTTTGAAAGGGCTTTGTTTCACATCACAAGAAAGGTTTGCATGCCGACAATAAATCATGGATTCATCAGCCACTTCTTGGCCATACAAATTGTTGAATTTGACTTTGATTTGTTCCAAATCGCTGAGCAGATTGTTGGGGTTGACAAAACGGTTTTCGAAAAGACCCAAATCATATTTTGTTGCCAATAAGCGAACGACGCGTGACGCGATCTCTGCACTGTCAATCTCCCCCTTGGTTTTTGCCTTTTCCGCGGAATCCAAAAACCCCACAACATCCTCGGGGAAAAGGATTATGTCGTTACCTGCCTTTAACGCCATCAAAGCAACATCTGCAGGACTTCCCATTTTTGCTACACCTTTCATGTTCAAGGCGTCTGTGATAATCAAACCTTGAAATCCAAGTTCTTGACGAAGCCAGTTCTTGACAAAAAACGGGGAAATGGAGCAGGGCAATTTTGAAGTGTCGATGCTGGGTATTCTGAGGTGGGCGACCATCACAGAGGCTACGCCTTGTTTAATTTGTTTGATAAAAGGCGGTAGATCGTTTTGCTCGAAGTCTAATTTGTTTTTGAGCACCATTGGCAAATCCAAATGGGAGTCTGTTTTGGTATCGCCGTGTCCCGGAAAATGTTTGGCCGATGCAAGTACGCCCCCAGTTTGAAGTCCCTCTGTTAATCCACTTCCCAAGGTAGAAACTTCTTCTGCATTGGATCCAAAACTCCTAAATCCAATGATTGGGTTGTTGAGCTCGGTATTGACATCCACGGAGGGCGCGAAATTGATGTGAATTCCCAATCTTTTGCACTGGGCGGCCATGGATAGACCCATTTGATAGGCGAGCTGCCTGTTTCGCGTTGCGCCCAGGGTCAGTTGGAAAGGGAATTTTTCCATTCCCGTCAAACGCATCGCCGGACCCCATTCGCCATCGATGCCAATCAATAGGGGAATCGCAGATTCTTGCTGGTAAAAGTTTGTGAGATACACCTGGTTGAAAGGGTTGCCTTGGAAGAAAATTATGCCCCCAACACCCAACATTCTGATTTGATACAACAATGTTCGCTGAAACTTCGCCGAATCCAAGGGTTCTTCAACAGATGATTCCTTGGACCAAGCCGGTACCATAAGGGTTTGTGCGAGTTGTTGTCGGAACGACATCCCCCGAACCAATCGTTGTGCGAATTCGATTCCTTCGGTACTATGGTAAAATCCGTTGCTGAAATTGGGATGAGACTGTCCGTGTAATGTGGCGGAAAATACTGCAAGCACTGCGCAGAACAGGTTTTTTAGCCACGGTTTCATCTTGCAAATCAACGAAATTGAATTCACTCTCAAGAAATAATTTCTCCCTTCGTTATGTGGAAAACGATTCATTACTTTCCGATATTGCACCCCACAAAAAAAATGCATCGGTCAAGCCACGAATCGACAAGAATGTTTGTCTAACAACGGCAACAGGCAATGTAACATGTGTTTAACGAATTCGAATGACGGAACAAGAACTGGTAGAAGGATGTATTCGCGAGGATCGGATTTGCCAGCGCGAATTGTGGAATCGATATTCGAAAAAAATCATGTCGCTTTGTCTGCGATATTGCAACAGTCAAGAAGAAGCTGAAGACGCCCTCATGGAAGCCTACGTGAAGATATACGACAACCTCTCAAAATTCCGTTTCCAAAGTTCATTGGAAACTTGGATGCGTAGGGTGGCCGTGAATCTTTGCATCAATAAGATTCGTGCACGTAAACACATTTGGACATCCATCACAGACGATGAATATCGCCTTGGATACAACGATGATGCCTTTGAAGATCTGCAAGTGAATCAAATCATGAAGATGGTTGAGGCTTTGCCTGTTGGCTATAGAACTGTATTCAACATGTACGCGATTGAGGGTTATTCGCACAAAGACATCGCCGAGATGTTGGGAATAGACGAAGGCACCAGTCGCTCTCAGTTTGCGAAAGCAAGAAAGGTTTTGCAACAACAAATACAAAAATCCGAAGGAGGGTCATTGGCCTCATAATATGGACAATCAACGTTTGAATACCAAATTGCGTGATAAGTTGCATGATTTGGAATCGCCATTTAATGAGCGCGTTTCTTTTGAAGCCGTGATGAAAAAGCGCGAACGCAAAAAACGGCGCGCGATTTTGTGGATTCCTTCCATGGTGGTTGTAGCAGGTTTGTTTGTGGTTGGTGGATTGGGAATGCTCTGGGTAAATACGGACCAGGCTCCGGAAAAAGCACCGCAGACGACCTTTTCCAAATCTGTTTCCAAACCCAAGTTCGCACAGAAAGGCATTTCAGACAAAACCCAAACGTTGACATTGGGCGCAGCATCAGCATCGCCCGAATTAGCGTTGTCAAAATCCTCCGCGTCGTCTGAAAGAAAGAGGACTTCGTCTTCCAGGATTGTTACACCATTAAAAATTGAAACTGCATCGCCAAGATTTGTGTTTCCTGAAATCGCATCGCCCGTAATGCCCGAGTCTATTGAGCGTGGGGCGAAGGCCGAGTCGCCAGTTTCAATCGGTGTGCGTATAGCCGAATCACCTCTGAACAATGAAGTCAACTTGCCTACATACGCGCACCAAGATATGTTGTGCGATCCCCAGGGATTGGAATCGGTTTCCTTGGGAATAGCGGATCCATCCAAGACCCATTTCGAAATCCCAGAAGGCGAATACGAAGCTCAGTGGGATCCCGCAAGATTGCAATCGAAGTGGTATGTAGAAATGTCAGCCACCACAGGAAGTAGGGTGGTGATTAACTTTAACGAATACGATCGTTTGAGCATACTGGGAAATATGTATCATGCCAACTACCATGCATTGCTGCTCAAAGATGTGGGCAGTGGTGTGATGTTGGGCGGTGGATTGAGTTATGGCGAGATGATTGGTACGGGTGAATGGAGAATCCGTGAATTCCAGGAGCGCATGAATATTGATTCTTACGACTTGGTGGTAATGATTCCCCCTGTGCAAACCGTTCGGGTTTATGATACTACGTTTTCACAAGTGCGTGTTGTGACCACAGGCGAATTGGCGTATCGCATCGATAAGTTCTCAATTCCATTGGCCGCGCGATATCACTTCATGTTGGGCAAAATGTCTTGGAGAGTTGCTGCCCAATTGAACCCGGGCATGACCGTGAAAACATCGGGTGATTTTTTCAGCAACACAGAATATGCACCCATTCAATCGCAGCGAATGTTGACCATGGATGCGAAATTGTCGGTTGGACCAACCATCTCAATCTACAAAGATTGGTTGTTGGTTTTAGAGCCGAACATGATGCATCACACCTTCCGGGACCAAAAGTCTGGCAAGACGAATGGTAAAACCCTCACCGGATTTGGAGTGAGTGTATTGCACAACTTTTAATGAAGTAGGCTGATCCAGCGCCTTAAACACTTTCGTTCCAACCAAAGACGTCTTCGGTTTCTCCGTGACGAATGGCATCGAGCCATTGTTTGATTCCATCAGAAACTTCGGTACTTCCTTGTTCCAACACTTCGAAATAGTCACCTGAATGACCAAATCCCTGAATGCGAATCAGCGTTGCAGCGGTTCCAGTAATAAAAATCTCTTTCAATTCGCCTTCTTCCAAGCGCTCTTTGAGCTCGTCTACGGAAAGTTCTCGCTCAATCACCGAGTGGCCTAATTCTCGCAAACCCTGAATAACGCTATCGCGGGTGATTCCGGCCAATAGTGTGTTTCCCAGTTTTGGTGTGATGACCTCGTTGTGGAATACCGCAAACAAGTTGGTTGTGCCAGTTTCTTCAACCAATGTGTGGGTCAAGGGATCGGTCCACAAAACTTGGTCGTATCCCTCTTGTTGAGCACGCATGGTTGGATACATCGCCGCCCCATAGTTGCCGGCACATTTGGTAAATCCTACACCTCCGGGAGCCGCCCGGCTAAATTCTTCCTCAACTTTGATTTTTAAAGCTTTGGTATAATAGGGTCCAACAGGACAGCAGAAGATCGCAAAAATGTAGTTTTCAGATGGTTTTACCCCGATGAAATCATCAGTGGCGAACATGAATGGTCGGATGTACAGGGACCCGCCTTCGGTTTTGGGGACCCATTCTGCATCCAATTGGATGAGGGCTTTTAAACCGTCCATAAACAATTCTTCCGGAACAACGGGCATCACCATGCGTTCAGCAGAGCGATTGAGGCGTTTCCAGTTCTCGCGCGGACGAAACAATAGCGGCTTACCCGTTTTTTTGTCGGCAAATGCCTTCATGCCTTCGAAAATCGATTGACCGTAATGGATGGCACTGGTTGCTGGACTCAAGTTCAACGGACCGTATGGCTCGATGCGCGGGTTGATCCATTCACTGCCATTCCAATTTGCCAAAAACATGTGGTCCGTAAAAATTTTCCCAAAACCAATATTTTCGGGATCAAATTGTCCAATCCTACTGTTTTGTGTTTTTTCAATCGTAATTTCGAAACTCATCTAGCACAAAATTATACCAATTTCATTCCCGATGTCAGAAAATCGCCAAATTGTTGAAAATCCTTTGTTACTGACCGATTTGTTTCCCAAGGGTATTTATTACTTCGGGGAGGGCGCTGATGTTGTTGCTATAAATGCGCAATTGACTGTGAATGAAATCGAAAAGGAAAAGTTAACAGGCGATGTGCCGTCAGATGTAGCACCCAAAAATACCGAGAACACCCATGAACCTGTTGAGAATAAATTGCAAAACAGCGACGAAAATGCAGAAAATATGATCGCATTAACAATAATCAATCTGTGTTTTGATCACAGTGATGCAAATTGGGATGAGACTACCCGTGTATCCTACGAAAAATTGATGGGCGCGGTGAAGGTGAACCAAGATGCTGTGATTCCTGAGGACATCGAAACGTTGCTTTTGACGGGAGAAGATGAATACATTCCTGCATTGCTCGGTGATCGATTGGCCCCGGTTATTTTTGTCTGGTCAGATCGTTCGGTAGCCAATATCCCCGATATGTTTAAGGCCCGCCCAACAGAAAAAGGCATCGTCATACGCTTTCCGTCTTTTGCTACCATGTGCGGCAATGTGGAAATGAAAAAGCAAGTGTGGCAAACGATGAAACAAGTGCTGAAATTTTAATAGAACAACTGGAGATATTTAAAACAACAATATCTCAACTTTTCCTTATTGAATAGGCTGCATTCTCGGCCAATCCGTTGTCTTTGAGAGTAACTTCATGGGAATTTGACAAGTGTTGCGAAAAATGCAAATGAAAACGCTTGCAACTGCTATGAAAGTCAATTAATTTCGTAATTGTCGTATCATGAAAAAACGCTACCCAACCATTCTTTTTAAGGGGCTACAATTATTCTTGCTGATTTTCGTTTCAGTGGTTTTTGCGCCCAAGGCCAAAGCCGACCACGTAATGGGTTCGGATATGGGTTATCAATGTCTTGGTGGTGGTAAGTACAAGATTATTATTAAGTTCTACCGCGATTGTCGGGGAGCGAGCGCCCCCCCTAATTGGAGTTTGTTGTACTGGTATGCGGGAAACAACCAAGGTGCTTCTACTTCGCGCTATTCCATCTCAATGACGCGTACGGGTATACGTGACATTACACCGAGATGTTCAACAGCGAGCTCACCGTGTTCTCCCACAAACACGAGTTATACCGGTGATGGGGTAGAAGAACATACTTATGAAGCAAACATTGATATTTCTAAGTCGCCCTTCACGGGTGTAGGATTGGGTAGTACGTATTGTGATTTGACGTTTGCTTACAACCAATGTTGCAGGAACGCCGCAATTACAACCGGTGCAACTTGGGCTGATTTTTGGACGACCGCCACCATCAATGTGTGTAATGTGAACAAAATGAAGAGCAAGTGCAACACGTCTCCTCAGTTGTCGAATGTCCCTGTGGGTTATGCTTGTTGCAACCAAGCCTATTTTTATAACAATGGTGCTATTGATACAGTAGATTATGATTCAATTTCATATCGAATGGTGCCTGCCCTAGCGAGTGCCCCGAATACTTCAGTGCCTTATTCGAGCCCATTCACTTCGCAGTACCCATTGACTCCCTATTGCGTGCCTCCCACAACGATTAAGTGTGCTCCCAACACCAAAACCAAGCCCCCTCGCGGTTTCTTCATGGACACTGGTACCGGGGATTTGATATTTACGCCCACAAAATGAGATGAAGTTGCAGTCCTTGTGTTGGGAATGACGGAATGGCGGCGTGATACAAACAATGTCTGGCGATGGGTAGGTAAAACGCGAAGGGATATGCAAATTGTGGTCAAAGACGATTGTGGCTACAACAAAGCGCCCACCATAGATGGTCCTTATTCCTATAAGGTGTGTGAGGGTGAAACCATCAAATTCAAGGTGCAATCAGATGATGAGACATTTACGCCTTATCAGACGGTGCCAGATACCACCAACTTAAAATGGAATAAGGGTATTCCCGGTGCGAAGTTTACCGTGGCGAATAAAGTTGATTGGCCTGAAAAAAGGAAGGCGTATGCTGATTTTGAATGGACACCAGCAGTGGGAATGGCATCAGATGTCGCATATTCATTCACTGTAACTGTGAATGATGAACATTGCCCAAAACCATCAATTTCTATTCGTAGTTTCAAAGTAAAAGTGAACCCTCGTGCTTTCTCTACAAGAACTTACAAAAATCTTACTTGCGGTCGCTTCGCGATGGCAGCGGAGGTAAAAGCTTCCTTCAAAGGAGCTCCTCAGTTCAAGTGGAGTGTTCGTGATAGCTTGGGTTCGAATGAGATTTTCTACAGCACCAAGAAATCAGATACCATGATTTTCTACCGTGGTGGTAAGTACATTGTTGTACATACTGTAAACAACAGCGATAACTGTCCCACCATTTACAGAGACACAGTCATCATCCCAGACCCGCCACAGGTGGTAATGGCAGACGCCGATACCTTTGCTTGTTTCGGTACAACGATGAAACTGAAAGCCAATGTGTTGTTTGGCAAGCCCAATTTCAAATATCATTGGACCCGTGTTGTGAAGGATACGGGCAATTCACCATGGAAAGCAGAGTATCATATCTCCGGAGATACATTGAGTGATTTGAGTATTCCAAACATCAACAGAGATTCTACGGTAAGAATTCGAATTACCGATGGCGATGGTTGTATTTTCTATGACACTGCGACCATTTTTGTTAAGCCATTACCAAAGATTAATTTGGGTCCGGATCAACGAATTTGTACTTACGATACGGCCACTTTTGATGCCCAAAATGCCGATACGGTGAAATATTTTTGGAGTACAGGCGATACAGCACGGTTTCTCAAAACGAGCATAAAAGGGAAATACATCGCCCGCGTAACCGAGAAGAAGTGGAATTGTTACATGACAGATACAGTGCAGTTGTTTGTCAATGATACCGTGGTGAGTTTGGCGGGTAACGACCAAGTGATTTGTAACCAAAAGAGCTTTGAAATTGCTGCAAGTCATAGGCCTTTCTTGGAAACAGGGACCTATACATGGAAGGATATTACTGGGAATAAAACCCTCGGCAGCAATGCCAAATATACCGTGAAGCCCAACAACACCAACCCGACGGGAGGGTCTGCCCAGAAATTTTATTACGAGCTGCTAACCAAGGTGACCCAAAGTGGTAAAGAGTGTAAGGATTTAGACACCATGGAGATCAAAGTCAATACATTGCCTTTTGTGAAGTGGGATCCAAAACCATTGAAGGCACAGTGTTTTGTATACGGAGACATCGAGGTGAACAACTTCTTCAACCAAGGTAAGAGCGTAAATACCCGTATGTGGGCCTTTGAAAACAAAGCCCCGAACAACGTAAATACCAAGCCAACGACTTCTACCACCCCAGGTCCAGGCTTTGCCCGTAACTTCATTGATTCATTGACTGTGG
>JACCDW011405776.1_pt1 | contig 17159 bp, 8 predicted proteins | sample 7449781 | NCBI WGS metagenome assembly JACCDW01 (sample SAMN15323449, study PRJNA562643) | freshwater metagenome | isolation source: river surface water | place: USA:Blue River Watershed | collected 2017-08-18
ACAGATTCAACACCATTGATAGCGGATATAAACTCCATACGGTCAGCCAACGTATTGAACGGCCTTCCCACTCCTTTTTTTGAACGAACTCTTTCATCCGTGTCAATCCCCACTCGTAAGGTGCCCAGGGATGAAGCATGTAACAACAACCTGATATGACCAATGTGTAAAACATCAAAAGTTCCATTTACCCAAATTTTTTTCATTATAAAAATTTCTCCAACTCTTTGATTACCATTTCAGAAGTAATTGATTTGGTACATTCAAATTGTCTTTTAGTTCCTTTGTGGTCCGGACACCAATTCCAATCACCAGGATCTAATCTTACTCTATTAAAACATCCTTCACATTTTCCAGTTGGTGCACCAATTCTTATGCAATCTTCCATTTCCGCCCACTTATAAGAAAATCCACTTATAACAACCGTTGGTACATTTAATCCCCAGCTTAACCAGCTCAATCCACTACCAATACCAATAAATGCTTTTGATTTTAACATCTCATCCATTACTAATTCAATTGGACCGTTTGGATGTTTAACAATACCACTTGGTAATTGATTTCCCATATAGTTTTCACCTTCCTTAGAAAGTAATTTAACTACATATCCTTTTTGATTCAGCCAATCAACAACATCTTGCCAACCTGTTGGATTATTCCAAAATTTTGATTGTGCAGTTCCATGAATACCTATACAAACTTGTTTTAAATTTGGTTCTATAATTGGAGTTCTTTCTTTTAATTTTGGTTTTATTTCTTTATATTCCAAACCTAAAATATCAGAACACATTTTCTGCATCGTTTGTGTTTTAGGGTCTATTGGATTTTTATAAACATTAATTGTATTATCTTCATTGTAAAATAACCCAATACAATACATTGCATATAAACTATCAACATTTGTACCTGGTGTTACAAATTCTATGTTAGGATATTTTTCTTCAAACATACTATTCATAAAAGTTGATACAACCATTTGACAATTGTGTTGTTTTCCAAATTCTTCAACATATGGAATCCAAGCTAATGAATCCCCTAATGCTTTGGAATCTAACGCAACATATACTCTTTTATTTTCTGCATTGTATATATGTTCCCACCATAATTTATCATCTTCATATATTTCAATTCTCCATTCAATAAAGTATTCAATATTACATTTAGTCCACATATTATTTGATATATCGGAACTATATAATAATCTTCCATTTTTATTGTTAAAGAATTTTACTTTATAATTTGCCTGTTTATTTCCTTTTACTTCAATAAACGCACCCCTAACAAAGTGCATAAATACTTTGTTTTGAACAACTGCTTTATTATTTATATTTTTTATCAAATTATCGTAAATCATTAACTCCAAGTTTTAACTGTCAAATCTAATAATGAAAATCCCTCTGCCTGCTTACTATACATTTTATTTGTAGTATAACGTTTCATAGGATGATGATAGAATACGTGATTATACCAGAGGTCACCAACATCCCAACCACAATCTTTTATTCTTTCCATCCACCAACTCTTAGTACGATTTGGAATTAAATAACAATGTGCTAAATCTTGTGATGCACCGGTTTGTGAAAACAATTCATCTATTTTTGTTCTTTCTCTAGAAGGATTATTTGCAAATGAAATAAAATATGCATCATTTAATTCTGACATAAAACATGCTTTATTTACAACGTCTACGAATTCTTCTAAGCCGGTATAAATAAATGCATCTGCTTCAAATATCAATGTATAATCAAAATTTTCTTCATCCATTGTTTCCAATGCGTTTCTATGTGCCAAATAGCAACCATAATGTCTACCAGTCATCCAACCTAATCCAGCACCAGGCCATAATTCACCCGGTGTATTTGTTGGAGAAATATGTTCTGGTCTTCTGCAATTTTCAGAAGGTGGTATCCCCTCATACACTTGATTTATAATAGGTTCATAATACATTCCATAGGCAGCTAATTGCTTTATTGATTGTATCGAAACTCTTTCTCTCATGTCATTAGGCCTAGTCAACATATGTTTTATTTGTATTCTAGGTTTTTTTCTTACAAATGAACGGAATCCTTGTTGAAATTGTCCATAGAAAAATTCGTTAGCAGCTTTTGTTACTCCATTGAATACACCATAATCATCACCTGATATATATCCTCCTGGCTTTACTTTATTATACCAAACATTCAAATCTTCTATAACTGATTCATAGGAATGTCCCGCATCAATCATTATAAAATCAATACTATTATTTGAAAATTGATTAGCAGCATTTTTAGATGTATCTTTAATTACATCAAATGTACCATAATTTCCAGATAAAACGGTATTATCAATAAATTCGTAAAATATATCACCGTTAAAACTATTTACTATATTCTGATGCAATTCTTCATCATCAGTACCTTTCCAAGTATCAACACTAATAAAGTTTATATTTTTTTGAGATTCTTTTATTGTAGTTGCTAAATGATTTGTTGATTTGCCAAACCAAGCACCAACTTCTACGAATAAAGAATCTTCAGAAGCAGCTTCTACTATATTATTATATAATTCTTTATACGCAAACCATCCTGGTATTTCTTTGAATTGTGGATTTAATTTTTCTAAAATGATTCTTTTAGTATTTTTTAAATCATCATCTATATAAGTTACCAAAGGATTGTTATCGTATGTATCTAAATAAGTGTGTAACTTTCTAAATATAGATGGAAGTTTATAACTCAATGCCTCTTTTACTGATAATGGATTTAACTCTAACTTTGAACTAAAATAGAAAAGGTCACATGCTTCATAAAATTTGTGAACATCATTACGTTCACCCCAAATGATACAATTCTCTGGTTTAAATTTCATAATTGGTGACCAGTAATGTTCAAAGTTCATAGCCTGGTTTCCTACAAAATGAAATTTGATTTTATATTTTTCCAACTGTCTTGCTATTGAAAATATTTCACCTTGATTTTTACCTGGAGAAAACAATCCAACCATTAGCACATGCTTCCAATCTTCTTCAAACCCTAATTCTTTTTTTGTTTCTTCTTTATTGAACACATATTCTTCAATTGGATATTCCCATACATCCAATTCTACTCCTAAATCCGCTTCTTCAAATCGTTTTCTACTCCACTCAGAAACTAAAACATATCTATCTGGATGATATACAATATCAGATGGGTTTGTTAATGAACCGTGTGTTGTTGATACTATAAAATATTTTCTTTCTTTAGAAAATATCTTTTCAACTATATCCAATGGTAAGTCATATTCAGCTATTTCCTGAAAATGGATTATATCAGGACTAAAAGTTCTTATAATATCAAATATTTGTTTTTTATTAACACCCAATGTATGCACAGGTACTAATCCTTTGATAAGATTTTTTTGAACTACATACGCATCTCCACCACTATTATTTATTTCAACAACTTCTATTTCAAAATCGTTCAAAAAGTGCTTTACTTGCTTATATGTGTATTGGGGTTGTCCACCCGTTGAAAGATGTGGACAGACATAGAGTAATTTTTTCTTTACCATAACTAATTTTACAAATATACTAAATATATTTGATTTTACCAAATTTTTTTAGAAATAAACACCACCTTCTTTAAAATCCAATTCTCCATCAGGGTATTTAACATTCAATTCTTGCAGAATGTTTGTTATTTCGATATTAAGAGCATCAAAATTTTGTTCCTTTAGAGAAATCTCATTTTTTACAATATTAACTTCCTTTTCAACTTCTCTTAATCTAAAATGTAATTGTCCTACTTCAAAAGATATTTCAGCTGCTTTGTTTTGGTTATCTTTGATTTTATTTAAAATAGATTCATCTATTTTTTCAAAACGTTTTTCCATAATTTATTTTATATATAAATATATAATTTTTATAAAGAACCACTAATATGCGATTCTAAACTTTTAACTTTTTGAGTGAGTTCCTGAACAGCTTTCCATAATACAAACACCAATTCACTTTTACCTATACCAGATGTCAACCATTCTTTTTCTGATTCAGGATCATTAGGGTCTTTATTATACCAATCATAATCAACCCATTTATCAAATCCAGCTGCTTCCAATTCTTCTGCAACAATACCCACTTCTCTATTTGGAATTTCTCTAGTATCCGATTTCCAAGAATATTCTCTTACAGGAACTTTAAGTATGTTATCAAGAAGATTATCCATACTCCATGTCTCAATATCTCTCTTAAAACGTAAAGCAGATGTATTTCTACCTAACCACCAATCACCAACACGTATTTCTACTCCTCTCGTTGTTCCAGAACCATATGCCGCACCTAAATTGTTTAAATAAATTGTTGGTCTAACCGTACCACCATCATTGTATGTTGTCAATGCACCATTATTACCACTCTGATTCCAACCAACATAACTTGTTTTTGTTATTTGGTTGTTATTCATATCAACATCACCATCTTGAACTTTTAAAGCCAATCCACTCGCTCCACTATTCTCGAGTAGTAAAGTAGGTGTAGAAGATGTAGTTTGATTTGATTTAATAGTAACATATGGTGCAGAGCTATAATCACTTCTATCTACTCTAAAAAAGTTATTAGCATCACTTACCGCTAATATTCCCTGCTCAGTAATTTCGGTTTGTTCCAATTGTAATGTCAATGTAACCGAACCAGGATTTGCATCTCCGTCTATATATAAATCACCACTGGAAATACCACCTTGATAGTCTATTCTTGTAAACACATAATAAGTACCAGCTTCCAAATATGCATTTAAATCATAACTCGTCCAACTCAAAGATACTGAACCACCTGGTGCATATTTTTCAGCATATGCTATTGTTGGAGAATACCAAACAGCAGTTGAACTATTTGGACTAGATGAAACGGTATGCAACTCCATAGTAACATACATTGCGACATAACCATCAAAATCATTATCTGGATCATCTTCCATATAAAGTGTTAATGAGCCACCGGTTGAATAACTTGGAGATGCTAAATAATATTGTCCGGTTGTTGATACAGTAACGCTGTTTGATGTTGTGCTATAAATATATGTACCACTACCCGGCCATGTACCCGCATCATAATTTGCACCACCGGAATATTCAACAACTTGCGGTCCATTTATTGTTACGGTACCGGTACCAGAAGTATTAGATAATGAACCTTTTCTAATATCCACTAATTTTTTACCAGTATCATAAATCTCCAATGCGGGTACATCTGGATTCAATTTCATAGTACCTGCCGAATCCTGTAATGTATCACCCACAACTTGCCAACTACCAATAGTAGAATTATTATCAGTTACAATTTTTCCTTTAATCGTAAGAATTGAGTTGTCCCAATAGATATATGGTTCACTACCACCGGTTGGTCCGCCATATCTAAATTTACCATCTTGTTGTAAATAGAACCCGTTACCAGTTGTAAGGCCTGTTGCACCAGTACTTCTTATAAATCCATTTGTTAATCCATCAGTACCAATTACCAATCCTCTAGTTATTGTTGCATCTTGCGCCAATAAAATATCGGTTGCTACTGATGTAAATTGTGCACCAAATGATTCCCATTGTGTTGTTGATGTATTGCCTGAAGTTGGTGGTTGATTACCCGCCGATGCTACGTGCGTTACTTTACAAATCCAAAATGGATACGATGTATTTGAAGCCTGTTTAACTATATCCCTTCTACCAATAGCAGAATCTTTATAATATGTTACGCCTGAAGCCCAATTGCCTCTATATACAACACCAGGACCATCTATTCCATTTGCTCCAGTTGCACCCTGCTTTGCTTTAGTAAGTGTTTGATATTTTGTTATTGAAAATGCATCACCATTTAATTTTTTACCAGAAATAGTATATGATACACTACATTGGTCTGCAGTTGCACTCGAATGGTTTGCAACACTTGCATAGTTACCACCATCACTTATTGCACCCGCAGTAATATTAGTACCACTTGCAATAACTGTCCATTTACCGGCCGCACTTCCTACTCCATCATAATCTAATTGAGTTGCACCTTCATATAAATTAATCAATGTACCACTTCCATTATAATCCGATACTACACCTGAACTATCCGCCGGTAAGGTATGTGCTTCATTTGTAAGGAATATAGAAATTGCATCACTTCCTTCTTGAACTCTACCCACAGTTACACTATCACTATACGCTCCAGCAGTTGCAGTAATTAAAACTAAATTGTTTGTACCAAAATCTGCTTTTCTTAAATAAACAGTATTTCCGGTTGTTGTTGTACTTCCACCGGTAGCCGCATCATAAAAAGTTACCGAAGGTGAAGCTGTCCAGTTTGTTGTTGATGAAATATTTTGTTTATTCGCTATAAGTTCAATATAGTTTGGTGATAACGTACCATCTTTAGCTTCAATGAATACCTGTGATGATGCCGCTAAAACCAACGTTGATGAAGCAATAGGTGCTATCGTCCAAGGACCATAACCAGGATATCCAGTACCCGCATTTGTATTATTGGTAGATGTATGGTCACTATTCGCAGTCCAAGTGTTTCCACTATATGTTACAATATCATTTGTTATATAAGCTACTCCGGCAGCCCACGCTCCCATCAATCTTCCTTCATTCGCACCCGCAGAAGTTTGTTTTAAAGAACCTCTAAGTGTTAAAGTTGAACCATCCCATTCCAAATAATTTGATGCACCACCAACTTTGAATGATGTACCAGTATCATACCAATAGTTGTTTGAGTTTAACCACAATCCATTACCAGCACTACTATTAACACCAGTACCCAATTCCATTGAGCCGGCTTGTAGTTTACCACTCATAATTAGGTCACTACCATTCCATTTTACATATCTGTTTCCAGATGTATCTTTTATAGAAAAACGTCCGGTTGTACCGGCAGCACCCTGCTCATATATTCCTAAGAAAATACCAGGTCTATCGTATCCAATTACTGACCCACCAGGATTTAAAGTTGTACCACTTCCACCTGATGTACCAATTGTTGCATTTTGTCCGATAGCAATATATGGGTCAGTTCTACCACCAGCTATTACAATATTTGCAAATGCACCAGTACCATTTTTAGTACCAACATTAATTGTATTCTTAACATATGATTCTTCAAATATTGCAATTTTAGCCGCAACAAAGAATTCCTGGTCACCCAAATATTCCCACCAAGCATTTGTACCATTTACGGTTGGTGCATGATAGTTTACTAATACTCCATTTTGGTCATATGTTGCAGGACCAGAACCACTAACTGCTGCGTAATATTTTACTGTATCAGGTGTTGCCAAATATGTTACAGCATCTCTACGATTATTTGTAGTTTCAACCATACCAATATAATCAATACCCGCATCCCATTCACCTCTCATTACAATACCAGGACCAACCGCTCCTTCAAATTGAATTGCTAATGATTGAGTTTTATAAAATGTTTGTCTTCCTTCACAATTGATTTCATATACTATTTCGGCAGTTTGGTTTGTTTCGGGATCATTCCATGCAGTAACTCCAGGAAAAGATGCCGGGTCTCCTGTGAGATATGAACCTACAACTAAACCACCACCTAGCGTAATATGACTAGATTTAGATGAAACCTGAACTCTATATTGATATTCGTATGATGAGCTACCATATGAATCATATTTTGGTACTACAAATCCGGAAGGTTTGTGTGTTAATGCATATGTACCTCTATAAGCTCTAATTGTATTACCAGTTCCGTTTAATTCAACTTCACCAGATACTCTATATACAACCGGAGAACTATCATTCTGCATTTTAATATCATACGGAGCAGGTTCGGTAAATTGGACTGAGAACGATTGTGTTACAAATTCCGTCTGTCTACTTGGTGGTCTGGTTATCAAATCATTTGCAACTGCCGTAGAGTATCCTTCAAACTCAATTTTATAAACAATCTCACCACTCTTATTAATAGCCGGTTTATCCCATGCCATTATATTTGGCATTGATGCCGGATTTGTTGTAATTCTATTTGTTGGGTTATTTCCTAATACAATCCAAGGAGATTTATAATATATTGATGCAGATGAATATCCCAATATACCAATTAAATCTCCAACATAATCGTAATCAGTTGCCTGTGGTGCTGGATAATTTCCAGTAGTTACATTAATTAAAGGTGTAGTTCCTTTATATGTTGGTAATTTTATTGCAGTACCTTCAGATGATGAACTAAACAATTCTGCTGTTATTGAACAGTTTATATTATCTGGAGAAACTTTATATGCATCAGCTCCTGCTTTTATACCAGAAAGGGTAACTTGTCCTTCTGCTCTTACTGCTTTATTTCCGGCAGCAATAGCACTACTACCATCATTATCTCCGTCCCATATTTTTACTTTCCAAGTTCTGTTTTCACCAGGACCTGCAGCATCCGAAGCTGCAATTTGCAGTTCTGCTCTTTTTTCACCAGGTGTAGTTTCGGAGTCAGGACCCTGATAAATTACTTCACTACCATCCTCATCTATATAATACCATCTAAAAAATACCGAACCAGTAGTATTAAATGCGGTTGCAGTTAATGTAATCAATGCATCTTCTGGAGAAACTAAATAACCATCTCTACTATAATTTAAAGTTGCAGAAGATGCTTTTAATTCAACGGTTCTTGCGTTTGGTACTGAGACATTTTTTGTAAATGTTTGAGTTCTCGTAAAAATAGAAGATGTATATTGATGTCCACTACCTAAAGCAAATGGATATACTTGAATTGTATATGTTGCACTTGCAGAAACAAATGGATAATCAAATCTATTAAATGTACCAAAAGAACTACTAACAGAACCAGTTACCAACGAACCTGTTCTTATATTCCAATTATTTCCTTGTCTGGTTTCAATAGAATTTATTTTCCAAGTACCAGGAAGAGATGATGTATTGTATAATAAAAAGTCATCACCTTCTTTTACAGTTATACTTGTATTTGCATTTGTGTAATTTGAAACATAACCAACTTCATCCGCAGGAATTGCAACCGATGTTGGTGATATTACAATTTGAATTGGTGGTGGTCCATCTAATACTTTTGTATATGGAACAACTACACTTGCAGTATAGATTGATGAAGTATAATATGGATGTATTACCAATGGATATGTTATACTACCACTTAAATTTGTAAAATTTGAAGATTGAGATACTATAAGTGATGCAGTATATTGTGTTCCGAATGATGATGTAAAATGAACATTTCCAGCTTTTACATTTTGTTCTATAATTGAAGATGTAGCTATATAAAATTGTCCATGTGAATAAAATGGATGTGATGCTGCACTTGAACTAAAGGATAGATATCTAGAACCTTGTTTTAATTTAATATCAGTTATAGATGGTTTATAATCATTAACTATACCTCTTGAATTGGCCGCTAATGTAATAGATGATGGAACAACTTCAAAAATAATAGTTTCATCACCCGGTGTACCTTGTGGTACTATTGTAAATGTTTTATCAATTGAAATTGATGCAGTATTTGCAGATGGTGAATTATAAGGTTCAGTATAAGTAAAAGTAAAAGTTAAGTTTTTACTCTGAGATAATGGTGAACCAACAAATGAAGAAACTGCTCTTGAAGGTATTATTCTTTTAGCTTCATCTATTGCAACAACTGATATATTAGGGTCTACACTTTGAGTTGTATAATATAACCAATATTCCGGTGTCCAATCCTGATTTAATGACATTGATGGGAACACTTGAAAAGAAGCGGTTACAGCATCGGTTGTACCTCTTTTATAAAATGAAGCAGTTGCAAATGCAAATGTAGGTCTAAATAAACTTTCATTTCTAGGGTCAATATTAAAAGTATCACTATTATAAGTTACAACACCAGTATCTAAACCATCTTGTAAATCTTCTAAAATTATAGAATACAAAATTGAACCAGATGTATCATATGCAGGACCAGATGCCGCAGATTGTGATGACATCAAATAAACGGTTCTTCTTATATCAATTGAATCTCTATTAAAGATTGCGTTGTAATTAATCTGCCCACTACCTAAAGAACCACTTGTCAATCCTACAATAAATCTACTTGATGAAGCGTATGCTAAGTTTACAAATTTTTCATTTCCTTCTAATGAACGTGATAAAATGTGAAGTTGTTTATCAGGCCATCCTTTTTCAGGTTTAGTTAAACTACTTAATTCAATATCATTTACACCATCAATACGAACTGCCTGAATCTCCAATGATTGTGTACTACTATTTTTAATTTGTGTACCTCTATATGGTCTAATTACATAATTTACACCACCAAATCCATCTAATACTCTACTGAATATTACCGTATCGGTATATCCTTCAACTTCACCTGTAATTTTAATTAATTGTACAGTCTTATCGGTTCTTGAACCTGTAAAATGTTGAACCGTCATTGTTGGTGCATCGGATGTTATATCATCTAATAAACCAGGATATCCACCACCAACTGTTATAGAAGCGGTGTATTCATGTCCAAATAATTCATTACCATCAAAATCAAAAGATTGGGATGTATATGTTACCGAACCTGTCAATAAATTTTTAGTTACAGTAAATCCAACTACCGTTGGTGGTACTGGTTGAGAACCAGAATCAAATTGAAATTGTAAAGAACGTGGATTAAATACTAATCCTTTTTGTAATTTTTGTAAATTACCACCATCAAATGTTTTACTTTGTTCAACTAAAACAGGTATGTAATTATTGTTTATATCATAGAATTCAAATCTATATAAAAATGTTTCTTCAGGTAAAGTTCTAGGTACACTCTGAATAAAAGTTATTTCATTTGGAGAATACGAAGTTTCTTGTGATGCTCTTAAACTTACATCTGATATATACCAATCATTTCCTTTCGTTTCAAAATATAATTTTGCATTTGATAATGATTCTGCTCTAAAATTTACACTTATTTGACTCTTTTGTAAAAGAGAATTATCAGATGTCACTGTTACTATATTTTGTGTAACACCCGATAAAGTTTGTGTAGAGCCACTTAAAAAGGCCTTTATGTAATTGTTAGCGTTTACCGAATTAGTACCTACTCTTGTATTGAAAGTAAAAGTATATTCGGTTCCACCGGTTATATCTAATGATTTACTTGTATAAAAATTATAAGGAGTTGTACTATCAAGTTTAACTGAATTGTATAAATAATTTTGATTAAACGATGTTGATAAAGAATTTGAAGATGTTACCCAATATTGTTTATAATTTGAATTATCAAATATACCGTAAAATTCTTCATTTTTAGTTTGTGATTCTAAATCTCTTAATATTTCATTTGATTCAAGTTTTATTTCTTGAATAAATTGATAATCAGAAATATCCGATTGAGATTTTCTAAATACTTTTACTCTCGCAACATCACCAACAAATGTTTCTAAATCTGCAATATTAATTTTTGCAAAAGAACCAGTTAAAGCTGTTTTTAAATTATTTACTCCTTCTACATAATTGAAAGTTGTAGTATAGTTTTCATCTAAAAAATTCGATACTAATCCATTTACCGTGTATGGAGTAGTTACTAAAACTTGCTTATTATTTATTACACTATCTACATTACTACTATAACCTAATGATGGTACACTAATTGTATTTCCTACGATAGAACCTGTCCAATTTGTTGTATCTTCAATTTCCAATAGATAAGTGGTTGGTGCAGAATATTCACTTAAACTTTCTCCAATTCTAGGAGCCTGCGCCTGTCCACTCATCAATCCGGTCTGAGTAATCGTTGTAGTTACATTATTAAAAATAGGTTTAATTATTTCAGTAATATTAACAACCGGTCTTCTATAAAATCTTACTTTATCTTCGTTAGATAGTAATCTATTAACTTTAAACTCTTTTTCCCACTTAACATTGTAAACATTCTTCCATTCTTCTGGAACATCTCTTACAACGTTTCCTTCATCCAAATATTGCTTTAATTCTCCTAATATTGTAATTTTTGCAGTACCAATTGGAGTATCTTCGTAGATATAAACAGCAACTACCTTTGAAGTACCTTCATAGTATTCGGGTACACCGTTACCTGGTTCATAATAAATTGGGTCACCATTAACATCTAATATTTGAACTTTTAATTCAGTACTCTCTTTAAGATAAGGAGTACCTTCAATTAAAAATCCATTTTTACCACCTGTAAATGTATCTTTAAACTCTGTAATTTTAAAGTATGTAGAGTTTGGATTTGTATCTAATACATATGTTTGGAAAGATGATAAATTTTGCGTTAAGGTTTCACCGTATTTCTTTATTACTGCCATCTATTTACTGATTATATTAGATAAATATTCCGATAATTTTTTATCTCAATAATTATATATAGAATTCTAAAGAAAAATAAAGAAGTAATGAAAAAATACGCAATGATTCAAATTAATGCCGATGTGCATCAACTTTTGAAGGAGTTTTGTAAAGAGAAGGGGTATAAAATAAATGGGTTGGTAGAAACCCTTATAAAAGAAAAGGTAGAAGCTTCTAAGAAACCTCTACCTAAAAATATATTGCCAGTTAATTCTAAAAATTAATTTTAGAGAATCCGTTTTCTTTTTTAATCTCAATAAGTCCATCCACAATATCTCTCATCTGCTCTAAGTGAGAAATTACCCAAATAAAATCAAATTGAGTTTTAAGATACTGCATCATCATAAAGAGAGATGATAAGTTATCGGAATCCAAAGTTCCAAACCCTTCATCAATTACTAAGAAGTTAGGTCGTGGTAATCCACATATATTAATTAATGCAACTCTAATAGCCAGTCCACTAATGAACTTCTCCATACCACTACACATCTCTAACGCCCACTCCTGGTCTTCATAAACAATTTTTGCATTAATGTTTTTACCATCGGTATCCATTGAAAGTGAGAAGTCTACAACCTGTGCTAAAATGTTGTTTACTTCGTTTTCAATTACCGGCATTGCTTTTGTAATTAATTCATATGGAACACCATCTTTCTTTACCGCATCTAAGTAATAAGTGTAAAGTTCATTTTTAGATTCTAAAAGTTTTACTTCTTCAATTTTAGCTCGCGTTGAATTAATAAACGATTCGATAGAACCAATTTCACCAGTTACTCCTAATATTTTTTTATTAGTATCTTTAATTAAGGATTCTAATTTCTTTTTATCAGCTTCCAATTCTAAAATTTGCTTTTCTATTTCATTATTTTTTTCAATAGTAGCCTGATTATCGTAATATCTGTGAATATCCGATTGAACATTTTCAAGTTGTGTAAGTAGTAATTCGTATTTAGTTTTTAGTTGTTCTAATTCAGCTTCTGCTTTTTCTCTTACTACAATACCCCTAGTATATTTGTTTCTCAATTCAACCAATTTTGTCCACACATCTTCTACATCTGCAAATGGCTCCGATGCTTTTATCAACGCCCCATGTGCTATGTTAAGAGTTTCTAATTGAGATTCCTGCGTTTTAACAGTCTCTTTAGTTTGTATAGCATCCTTTACGAATACATTGTTCATACAAAATTGACAATTTGGGTCATACTCGTGTTGTTCCAAATGTTTAAGTTTCTCTAAATTTGCTTCATATTGAGATTCCAGTTTATCTATTTGTTGTTGAACATCCGCTAATTTACCCTTTGCCAAATCCCACTCTTTCTTAGCATCATCTATCGGCATTCCGTTTACTTCTGAATGTTCGTTAATAGATTGTGAAACCTCTCCTAATAGTTCCTGGTACTCCAAGATTTTAGCCTGTTTATCGGTTCTATCATTCTTATTACTTTCAATTTTTTCCTTAATAGAACCCTTTAAAACCTCCAAGGATTGAAGGTCTAATTTAGAATCAATTGGTGTTAGGGAAACCTTTAAATCCGAAATTTGGTTTTGTATTTTATCTCTAGATTCGGTATCGGTTTTTAACATTCCATTCAACTCCTTTAATTCGTCTTTTTTAATTTTTAATTCACCTTCCTTAGTCGCCAATTCGGAAGTAAAATCCGTCCTTTTGAAATTTTTGATTAGTACTGCCACTTCCTTAATGTCCTCTGCCGCAGCCTCATACAACTTATCAAATATATCCAATCCCATAAATTGAGCAAGTAGGTCCTTTCTCTCCGATTGTGACTTGTCAATGAATAGTGCGTTGTTACCTTGTAAGGATAGTGCAGTCATTACGAAATCCTCATACCTTCCCACATACCCTTCAATGATTTGGTTGGTATCCCTTCTCTCCGTCCCATTTAGGGATTCCTTATTACCATCTACTACTTTCCAAAACTGCACATCTACCTTTACGTTCTTTCCCTTATTAATAGTACGGGCTTCTCTCCTTATGGAGTACGCCATCCCCTCTACCTCAAAATCTAATTGGCAGTGGAAGTCCGTCTTCCTATTGTTCATTATGTTTGCTGCTCTGAAAGCTCTACTACACTTATCAAATAGACAGAAAGAGATTGCATCGAATAGAGATGATTTACCTGCTGCATTTGGTGCAAATAGTCCCATTAGTCCATTTACTTTATCGAAGTTGATTATATTGTCTTCGCCATAGCTGAACATATTGGAGAATTCAAATCTTACCGGCTTCCATTGTACATTTCTTGTCAATTCGTCCAATACTATTCTACTATTGATATCTTTATTCAGCGTTTGTATTCCGGCGATTTCTTCATCCGTCACAAATGGCATCATTCTTTGGATATAATCGGTAATCAATGAGTTTTGATAAGTTATATCGGTAATATCATCTAATTCAAGTTTGTTATCTCTATCACCGGTTTTTCTTTTTTGAAAACTATCAGTTCTTATGGTTGTAAAATCATCTACACCATATTTCATTTTGATTTCGGTGATTGCTCTTTTTGTATCTGCCGTATCGGTATCTGCGAATCTTACCCTAAGCCTTGGATACAGAGGTAAATTAGTAACGTCAGGTACAATTCCTCCGATAACATCCATAGTATAATATCCATAATCGTTTTGTATATCAACTTCTTCATATGTTAATGTTTCTAAATCCCAAACTAAAAATCCGTGCTTATCTAATGTTTCTCCAAAGTTTTGTTGTACTAAAGAACCAGCATATACACACTTACACCCCTTTGGTGAAATCAACTCTTGTCTTTTATGTATATCTCCTAATAGTGCTAAATCAAATCCATCAAAAAGGTCAGTTGTAAAATGACGGGATGATACTACATACCCAACATCGGTTTGCGAATGGTCAACGGGTCCATGAAATAGAGCAACTTTTAATCTTGCCGATTGTAAAAGAAAATCATCTGCCATTACCCAATTTTCTTTTTTATCAAAAATTGAAAACACCGAAAATGCCACACCATCTATCCAATGTACCGAAGTATCTTTAAGATATGTAAAATTAGGAAGGTTAAGTGCTTGTACAATTGGAGAAAGAACATCCAATCGGTCTTGGTTATTCATATTACAGTCGTGGTTACCCGCAATAAGAATTGTTGGACAAGTATTTGAACATTCGGTAAACAGCCAAGTAATCTCCTTTACCAATTCAGGTGACATTTCTAATTTAGCATGTGCGATATCACCTGCTAAATAAATGATTGAATCTTCCGTACCTCTTTTACGAATTTCATCAAACATCTTTTCAAATACACCTCTAAATTCTTTGTGCCTCTTTACGTTACGGATATGTATATCCGCTATGTGATAAATTTTTTTTAATTTACTCATAGATTATTTAATTTCGCCATCATCAAATCTTCCCAACTTGTCTCTTTGGCATCTTTTAGTAGTTCATTTACTTTTTGAAAACCCATCTCACCAGCATCCTTATCAGTTGGAATAATATTACGAACTTTAATACCATTCTTCATAAACCAATCAGTATGCTTTGTAGAATCTTCAACGGCATCAGCATCTAACATAATCGTTACATCCTTAACACCTTTTTCTAATATTTTATTTTTAAGTTTGCTGAGTAAGAATTTACCCAACAATGGAATTACATTTCTTTTAACTGAGAATGAATCAAAAACGCCTTCAACTAAGGTAATTGGTTCATTCCAATTAACCATACCATCAAATACAATAACATCTCTGCTTATTGGTGGGTTTTTATACTTCATCTTTTCATCTTCGTAAAATGAGCGGGCTACAAAGTAATTAAGGTCACCATTATCATCATAAGAAGGAATGATAACTCTACCACCATAAAGACCATCTTCACAATATCCGATGTTATACTTTACGATGTCAGCTTTGGTGATACCTCTTTTATTTAAATAGTGTAATGCTTGATTATATACTGGGTTAATACTCTTTGGACAGAAATATAATTGCTTGAATTCAGAAGGTAATTGTAATTTAGCTACATATTCCTCTTTTGTATCATATTCTGGTTCATCGCCATATACATCTTTTACAACAGCGATATCTCTCAAATCCACATTTAGTTTGCGGAGTAGAGATGATATACTTCTACCTTTAGAATCACATACCCAACAATGCCATCTTTGAGTATCTAAGTTAATTTGTAGTTTTTTCTTATGGTGATTACAAAAAGGACAATGGTGTGCCTGCTCATTTCCCTTTAAGGATGAACCAACCCCCAATGCAGAGTCTAATATAGTGATTATTTTTAATTTGTTCTTACCCGATAACATAATTTAGGTTATATCCACAAAAACTATGTAAATATACAACATTTTTTGGATATAACCAAACTTTATTATCCGAAAGTTGAATTCTTTACATCGTGTAAAAAATCAGCTAAAAATTGTAATTTATTAGCTATTTGCTCTCTAGGTGTATTATTCAATACCATACCTTTAAGGTCTATAAGAGAAGCAGATGCAATACCATGTGCATCATCTTTTGAGTTTAAGTAAGAATCTGAGATACCGTACTTTTTACAAATTTCATCTAAAGTCATAACGTTTGTTTATTAATATATATCCTTTCGAAAGAATTTTCCCATTAAATTTTCATTAATAGATTGTGGGTCCATCAAAACATCTAATTTGAATTGCCACCAAACTTCCCAATAAGTTAATGATTTTTTGGAAAAGCAGAACTGAATAATCTCTCTCTCAAAATCTCCGGCGTTTCCAGCCTTTACTTGCTCTTTTATCCATTCGTTAGATGAGTAATACTTTTCCCAATCGGATGCTTTTCTTACAACTCTTTTACGAACTTTTCCCTTTAATGGCTTC
>JACCDW011252236.1_pt1 | contig 17153 bp, 23 predicted proteins | sample 7449781 | NCBI WGS metagenome assembly JACCDW01 (sample SAMN15323449, study PRJNA562643) | freshwater metagenome | isolation source: river surface water | place: USA:Blue River Watershed | collected 2017-08-18
ATAACTTCCCATTGGGAATCGGATAAATCTTCAAAATAGATTTGCATAACTTTAAAATTTGGTCGTTTCAAAGTTAATAAATCCGATTCCTTTTTAGCTAATTCAAAAATTTAAACATACTCTAATATGAGATTTCTGAAATGGTTATTTAAAAAAATGTTTATCAAAAAGTGTTGTCAATAATCGCATAATATTTAGTAAAAAAAATTTAATAAAATGAAAAACCTAATGTATTCAGCCATTGCAATGGCATTCGTATTCACCGCTTTCAAAGCCAATGCTGACAAAACAAGCGGGATAAATGTATCATCAATAACCGTTCAAAAAACGTCGATTATTGATGAAATTGTCAGTAATTACTTGGTTTTAAAAAACGCCTTAATTAAAGACGATTCTAAGAGTGCAGCCAATGCAGGTAAAGCAATCGTAGCAGCAATGGCTAAAATCGACATGAAAAGTTTATCAGCCAGCCAAATGAAAGGCTATATGGATATTGCTGATGATTTAAAAGAAAATGCCAAGCATATTGAAGAAAATGCTGGAAAAATAGCACATCAAAGAGAGCATTTTGTAATGCTAAGTAAAGATGTAAACGATTTACTTAAAACATTTGGTAACAGCGGACCAAAATTATATCAAGATTTTTGCCCGATGGCAAATGGAGGTAAAGGTGCAATTTGGATAAGTGAAACAAAGGCTATTCAGAATCCTTATTATGGCAAAGCCATGATGACTTGTGGTTCTGTAAAAAAAGAAATTTGAGATGAAAAAAATCATCTTTCTTAGCCTAAGTTCTCTTTTGCTTATACAGCTCTACCAACCTGCCCGAAATTCAGATAACGGGCAGGTTTCACCGATTCATATTACCAAAGTCTATAATATCCCTTTCAATGTACAACAAATTTTGAAAAAATCTTGCTACGATTGCCACAGCAACAACACATTTTATCCTTGGTATTCATATTTTCAGCCAGTAAGATTTTGGATGGAATATCATATAAAAACAGGAAAAGAGAACCTGAATTTTAGTGAATGGGGAAATTATAGTCGGAGAAGACAAGAATCTAAATTAGACAGAATTGCAAAACAAATCGAATCAAACGAAATGCCGCTGGCATCTTATACGCTGATTCATCGAAAGGCTAAATTATCAGACCAACAAAAACAAGAAGTCATTGCTTGGATAAACGCTATTAATACTGACGAATAACTATTTATGCAAACAACCCAAAACTATATACCCGCATTAGGGTATGATTTCTTAACTGTTTACTATGATTTGGCTATCAAACTAACAATGCCCGAAAAGAAGTTTCGTAAGCTTTTGGTTGATACCATCAAACCGAAAGCCAACGAGAAAATTTTAGAGTTTGGCTTCGGGACTGCTCAAAATCTACTTTTAATTAAAAAAGAATGTGCGAATGTAGATTTACGAGGGGTAGATATTGACCCGAAAGTAAAGGAAATAGCAGCCTATAAATTAGCAAAGAACGCCATCACTACACCCTTAGATTTATACAATGGAGAAACCCTACCTTATCCAAATCATCAATTTGATAAAGTGTATAGTTGCTTGGTATTTCATCAATTAGATGCAGAAACAAAGCTAAAATGTTTGAAAGAAATTTTCAGGGTTCTGAAACCAAATGGAAAACTGATAATAGCAGATTGGGGCGAAGCTGCTAATCCAATCATGCGATTTACTTTTGGTTTAGTTCAAATTTTAGATGGATTCAAAACCACCAACGATAATGTGAGAGGATTGATGCCCAATTTTATTGAAAAGGCTGGTTTTGATAATATTTTCATTTCACAATCCATCAATACTATACTTGGTACTTTTTCATACTTTACTGCTCGAAAAAATGAAATTATTAAAGTTGATTTTCAAAAAAACAAGGGGCTTTATGCTCAGTAAAAAGTATTGTCTATCAATCATTTTACTACTGCTTACTACCCATGTATTTGCCATGAATCACATAACTAAAATTGAAATATTAGGCAAACAACCAAGTCAAATTTATGACTTTATGTTTAGCTTAGACCATTCAAAATATATAGCTTGGCATCCAGAAGACCATGCAGGTTTCACGATAATCAAACAAACAGAAGCAGTAAGGGGTTCTGTTTTCTATTTCGATGAAAGAATAGGAGATTTTCGAGTAAATCATCAGTGGGAAGTAGTTGGGGTTATGAAAAACCATAAAATCATTATGAAGGCTATTTATAAAATTCCCATTTATTTGGTATTAACTTTTGATAAAACACCCACTGGAACACTCGTAACGCATGATTTACAAATTGGTAATGAGCTGAAATCTGGCGGAATTATGGATTGGTTTATCAAAAAGTTCATTTTTACTATTTCAAGACAAAATGCACTAACAAAGCACGCCATCGAAGAATTTAAAAATTTAGAAAAACTCATCTAATGACTACAAATTTAGCTCAAATCATACTCCAATATAAAAAAGATTCACAAAGTGTTTATAATACTTGGTTCATTGATAATGGCCAACGATTGAAAGCATTTCGCACTATCCGAAGGGGCGTTTTGCAAGTAATAGAAGATATTAAAAATAAAACTTTCCCAAACGATTTTAAGGGAAGTTCGTTAGAGTTTGTCTTGAATTGCATTGCCGAACAAAAACAAGTTTTTGTGGGGGTTTCTCATCCATTTTATTGGAAACCGAAGCTAAGAATTCCTGACATCTATGAAAATCAAACAAATAAAACTGCTTTTGGACAATTTCTTGAAAACTGTATTAATGCCAAATCGGAAGAACAAATTATCAAAGAAATTGTAAGATTAGATGCCTTACAAATCAAAGGCTTAGGGCCAGCCGTTGGAAGTATTTTATATTTTTTACACCCAACCTTATTTCCACCGTTCAACACTGCTATTGTAAACGGTTTCAATGCTTTATTTTCTGACAAGAAAAAACTGGGTTCTTGGTCAGAATATTTAAAAATAAGAGAAGTTTTGATTGAAACCAATCAAAAACATAAAACCGAATTATCAAACGACTTAGGGGCAATAGCGGGGCTATGTTTTGAAATAGGTACACAAAAAATGCTTATTGGCAATGATGAATATTTGAGTGAAGGAGAGCGACATAAATTAGAAAAAAGCATTGAAAAACGCCAAAAAGAAATCAGAGAAGAAAAATTAGAAGAAAATCTACATACTGAAATGCAATTTCATTTATTGAAAATTGGTCAAAGTTTAGGTTACGATGCCTTCGTTGCTATAAATGACCGTTCGAGGTCTTATGATGGTAAGAATTTTTCGTTTATGAGTCCCGATAAATTTCCTGCCATTAATTGCGACAAGGATACTGCAAATACCATCAAACTGATAGATGTTTTATGGTTTGAAAAGGGTACAAACAATGTAATTTGTGCCTTTGAAGTGGAAAAAAGCACCAGTATTTATTCAGGAATTTTACGCTTGACAGACCTTTCCTATTCAATCGCTGATGGTGATGAAATCTTTTATTTAGTTGTACCCGAAAGTCGTGAAAAAGATGTAGTCATGCAGCTTTCCCGTCCATCAATTAAGCAAATCAAAACACCAATCAAATACATATTATTTGGCGAACTACGCCAGAACTGCGATGCACTTTGCAGATTTGGGGATAGCTATAGAATTATGGAGAAAATCTCAAAAACGATATAACAAAATGAAAAAAGCAGAGTTTCAGCGTAAAATCCGTAAAACACACCGTTGGTTAGGTGTTATATTAGGTATTCAATTTTTATTTTGGACAGTTGGAGGGCTTTATTTTAGTTGGTCAAATATGGACGAAGTTCATGGCGACCATCAAAAAGCCCATATTCACCCACTTGATGCCAATTTGAGTTTAGTAAATCCACAAGACATTATTTCTCAAATCAAAGCAAAAGATAGTATCAACTATGTTTTTGAGATACGTTTGATTCAGATTTTGGGCGAACCTCATTACCAAATCACGTACTCGAAAGAACATGATAGAGGGAAAAAAATACAATTAGCCAATGCTCAAACGGGCATTTTGCGTACAGCACTCTCCAAAAATGAGGCAGTAAGTGTAGCAAAAGTTAATTTTTCCGATGCTGCTGCTGTAAAACAAGTAGAGTATTTAACCACAACCAACGGCCACCACGAGTATCGAGAAAGCCCATTGCCAGCGTATGCAGTAACATTTAATCATCCATCTAATACGACCGTTTATGTTTCAACCGAGCTGGGGACAGTTCAGAAATTCAGAAATAACAAGTGGCGTATTTTTGATTTCCTTTGGATGATGCACACAATGGATTATCAAACCCGTGATAATCTTTCTAATTGGCTCTTACGAGCTTTCTCAATATTGGGTTTATTAACTATCTTTTCTGGCTTTACTCTTTTTTTCGTGAGCCAAAAACCAAAGAAAAAAATCTAATTTTAAAGATATGAAATTATTATCATTTGCCTTTCTATTTAGTTCGTTTGCAGTTTTTGCCCAACACGAACATCACCAAGTAGATACTTCTCCAAAAACAACAGCTTTACCAGCAGCTCAAATCCAATCATCGAAGGAGCTAAATGTTTCCAAAAAAGTTCGCTATGATTTATATGTGAAAGATACTATCGTGAATTTCTCAGGAAAAGAAAAGCGTGCAATCGCCGTAAACGGACAAATTCCAATGCCTACCTTAACATTTACTGAGGGAGATACCGCAGAAATATATGTACATAACGAATTGAATGAAGAAACATCTTTGCATTGGCACGGTTTGTTTTTGCCAAACAAAGAGGACGGTGTGCCTAATCTTACACAAATGCCTATAAAGCCGCACACTGTTCATAAATATACTTTTCCAATTATTCAGCATGGTACACATTGGTATCATAGTCATTCGGGCTTACAGGAACAAATCGGAATGTATGGCAACTTTGTAATGAATAAACGAACTGACGACCCAACATTTAGAGCAGGTATTGATGATTTGCCAACCATTCCATTGATTTTGAGCGAATGGACTGACTATAACCCTAATAATGTACATCGTATGTTGCACAATGCCACTGATTGGTTTGCTATTAAAAAAGGTACAACACAAAGTTTTTCGGAGGCAATTAAACAGGGGTATTTAGGCGTAAAACTCAAAAACGAGTGGAAGCGGATGAACGCAATGGATGTTAGTGATGTATATTATGACAAATTTTTAATCAATGGTGAAAATGAAAGCCAGTTATCGCAATTCAAAGCAGGCGATAAAGTGCGGTTACGCATTTCTAACGGTGGGGCTTCTACTTATTTTTGGTTAAACTATGCAGGCGGAAAAATAACGGTTGTGGCCAATGATGGAAATGATGTTGAACCTGTTGAAGTTGATAGACTACTCATAGCAGTTTCGGAAACCTATGATATAATCGTAACTATTCCTGATAATAATTCTTTTGAATTTTTGGCAACATCCGAAGACCGTACAAAATCAGCTTCGCTATTTGTTGGAATTGGGAATAAAATAAAAGCTAAACCCATGCCTAAACTCAAATATTTTGAGGGAATGAAAATGATGAATGGCATGATGAAAATGAATGGAAGTTTAGATGATATGGGAATGAGTATGTCATTGAATCAGATGGATATGAATATGGTTATGTACCCCGAAATTACGGGTGAACAAAAACCTATGACGAAAATGGATATGAGTAAAGATGATGAAAAAATGAAGATGGGAGAAAACAACCATGAAAATCATAATCAATATGATGCTAATGCTATGTCGGATATTACAACGCTGAATTATGCCATGTTAAAATCCCCAACTTCAACAACGCTACCCAATGCTCCCATCAAAGAATTACGTTTTGAGTTGAGTGGAAACATGAATCGCTATGTGTGGAGCTTAGACAATAAAGTTGTTTCTGAGAGTGATAAGATTTTGATTAAAAAAGGAGAAAATGTAAAAATTATCCTCTATAATGGCTCAATGATGCGACACCCCATGCACTTACATGGACATGATTTTAGATTGCTGAATGGACAAGGAGAAAATTCACCCCTCAAAAATGTAGTAGATATTATGCCAATGGAAACCGACACCTTAGAGTTCAATGCCAATGTTGAAGGAGATTGGTTTTTTCATTGTCATATCCTTTACCACATGATGAGCGGTATGGGTCGGGTTTTCACTTATGAAAATCAGGCGGCAAATCCTTTAATTCCTAAGCCCAAATTAGCACAAAGAAAACTTTTTGCGGATGATAGAAAGTTTCATTTAATGGCAGAAAATGATTTTGCGACAAATGGTAACGATGGTATGTTGATGCTTCAAAATACCCGTTGGAGCATTGGTACAGAATGGCGTTTGGGATACAATGCCATGCACGGCTATGAGACAGAAACGCATATCGGGCGGTATATTGGTAAAATGCAATGGTTTATGCCATTCATTGGTTTCGACTGGCGTTATCGTAAGTTTGGTATGGATGAAGTTGAAAAAAATATTTTCGAGCAAACCAATACTAAAGATAACCGAAGCCTACTTAGTTTAGGATTTAACTACACCTTACCAATGTTGGTTCGTTTGCAGTCAGAGGTATTCACTGATGGAAACATAAGATTTCAGTTATCAAGAGAAGACATTCCATTGAGCAAAAGACTCAGAGGAATGTTTATGGTCAATACTGATAAAGAATACATGGGTGGAATTGACTATATTTTAGGTAAAAATATTCGTGGCAGAGTTCACTATGACAGTGATATGGGTTGGGGCATGGGAGTTAGTTTGAATTATTGAGAAATAATTTTTAGATTTAATAGTATTCTATAAAACCACCTTTTAGAAAAATATGGGTGTAGTAAAATTTTCCAAGATAAAATAACAGGATTAGCAATTCAACGCCCAGCACTTGATGATATGCTTTCACAATTGCGAGAGGGAGATACCGTAGTGGTTGCTCGATTTTTTCGTTTAGGTAGAAATAGAGACCATGTAATTAATTTGGTTAATGACTTCGCCAATCGGAAAGTAATTTTTAAAGCTCTTGATGTTGGAATTGATACAACAACTCCCGCAGGCAAATTGATACTTTCTATTTTTGCATCTTTGGCTGAATACGACCGAGAAGTAATTTTAGAAAAAACAAAAGCAGGGCAACAATTGGCAAAAGCCAAAGGTAAACACATTGGACGACCATCTGGTGTCAATCAAGAAAATTACCATAAAGTTAAAAAAGCACTGGAGAAAGATTTATCTGTTTCCGAAATTGTGAATTTGACAGGGATAAGCATTTCAAGTGTAAAAAGATATAAGAAAGAAATTCAGAATACTCAATCCCCAAAAAACCAACCTTTGAATTATGATGTTTTTACCAATATTTGAAGGTAAAAAAAATCGGAATAAAATCCCGATTTTTTAATTTAACACCAATATGTATCAATTAAGATACTATCTTTTGAATCCTTTTATTTCTAAAAGGCATTTCGTAGCATTTCGGCAAATTCATTTGGCAATGGGCTATTTTCAATAGCTTTGGCAGCTCTCTCTTTATCATATTCAAACCGAATGAATTCTACTTGAATACTTTCTTTTTCAAATACAGAGCTGTTTTCATTGAAGGTAAGTAGCACATAACAACCTCTTGAATCGCCATCTTTGGGTTTTCCAACAGAACCAATATTTATTGCATGATTAAAATAATTATTTCCATCAACCCCAGCATTTAAAACTTTATGGAATGGCTTGTGTGTATGCCCAAAACACAAGATGTCTGTTTGATACTCTTTGAATAAAATCAGAAAAGTGTCGTCAGATGTATCTTCTAATAAATATTCTTTGTTGCTATTAGGACTACCATGAACCAATAGTAAATTGACATCCATATTATTTAGCTGAAATACAACTTTAATATGAGCAGGAAGGGTCGATAAATAGCCTTTTTCTTCATCACCAATGATTGTGTAGGCATAGTTTTTATCACTTGGCACTTCTGTACATATTTTCTTGACCTTTTCGTCATGGTTGCCAGCAATCGTGGGTATCCTTCTTTTTTTGATTTCGTTTACAACTTCATTCGGCCAAATGTTGTATCCTACTAAATCTCCCAAACAATAGATTTCATCCACATTTCGAGTGTCAAGGTCTTCAAAGAATGCTTCTAAAGCAGGAAGGTTTGCGTGTATATCGCTGAATAAAGCAATTTTCATATCTATGAAATTTTAAACAAGATTATTTTTTCCACTCGGCAATAGATTCTTCATTCATTCTGATATAGTCAGAATTATTAAACATCTTAGCTCTTACCAATGATTTTTCAGCCCATTCAATTGCTCCTTTTTTATCGCCCATTTTGCCTAAAATCAATGCTTTCATTCTTAAATTTCCGTAACCTTCACCTTGTGCAATTCCTTTATCAATGTACTCAAGAGCCGATTTAAGGTCGATGTTGTTTTCATAGTAATATCCCGCAATTGTCTGATAATCCGCTTTGGTTGGTCCTCCTAATTTCTGCTTTATTTCTGCCATTATTTTTGAATTAACTTCATTCGCCAATGGAATACGCACTAAAGTGTTTTCCCATACTAATTCTAAATTACAAGTTGTTTTTGTAACGTTAGTAGTCTGAATCGCAAACGTTTCAACCAGATTTGGCGTTTTTTCGGGTTTGATTTTTACTTCCAAAACATTAAATTCTGGCTTATAATTTTCGTAGCTAACATCAAGATTTTTATTAAAAATAATCGTCCATTCGTCTTTGGTTGGAATTGCCAACATGATATAAGTTCCTTTTGATAGTCCTTTTCCTGCAACTGTTATTGAATCAGTGGTAGTGAATTTAGTTGAGCCATTTGCTCCAATACGCCATATTTTATCGAATATTACTACGTTACCAAAGATTTTTCGCCCCTTTACGCTTGGTCGGCTATAATCCATTTTGATTTCGGTTAAACCAAATTTTTGTGTAAATGATGCACTTGGACTTTCAACTGGAGTAGTAATTTGAGCAGCTACACTAAGGCTCATAATAATAGATAATCCTAAAAAAGAGAGTTTTTTCACTTTGCTAATGTTAAAAATGTGAGTATTGAAAATTATATAAATAATGTATGCTATTCTATATTTGAGATGTTAAAATAGTTGAGTACAACTATTTTTTCGTTTTGTGGTAATTGCATTTGTTTAGTTTCCATCCATTTGATAACTCCTTGTGAAGAATTATCGGCATAAATGCCAAACTTTGGTTTAGCCAATTCTACAATTTCAAAGTCGTGTATATGGTTTTGGTCTGATTGAATCACAAAGCTGATATATAGTTTATTCATTGGAATAATTAAATAGTGAAGTATTTTTTTCTAAACCAAAAAGCTAAATTCACTAAGGCAATGAGGGCGGGAACTTCAACTAATGGCCCGATTACACCTGCAAAAGCCTGACCACTATTAATGCCAAAAACACCAATGGCTACCGCAATAGCTAATTCAAAATTATTGCCAGTGGCAGTAAATGCGATTGAGGTACTTTTAGAATAATCAGCTCCAAAGTATTTGCCAATAAAGAAACTGATTACAAACATGACAGAAAAGTAAATTACAAGCGGTATGGCTATTCGTAGTACATCCAAAGGAATCTGAACAATGAGTTCTCCTTTCAAGCTAAACATTATCAAAATTGTAAAAAGTAAAGCAATCAATGTAATGGGCGAAATTACAGGTACATACTTGGTTGTGAACCATTCTTCACCTTTTAGTTTGATAAGTGCATATCTGCTGATAATACCCAAAGCAAATGGGATACCGAGATATATACCCACACTTTCAGCAATTTGACCGATACTAATATTTACTTCTAAACCTTTAAATCCAAAAAATGGTGGTAAAATGGTAATAAAAACGTAAGCATAGACACTGTATAAAAGGACTTGAAAGATACTATTGAGAGCTATCAAGCCAGCAGCATATTCTCTGTTTCCATCAGCTAAATCATTCCAGACAACAACCATTGCAATACATCGGGCGATACCAATAAGAATTAATCCTACCATGTATTCGGGATAATCTTGTAAAAAAGTTATTGCCAAGAAAAACATAAATATTGGTCCTATTATCCAGTTTAAAAATAGCGATGCTCCCAAAACTTTTACATTTGAAAAAACTTCGCCCATTTTTTCATATTTAACCTTTGCCAAAGGTGGATACATCATTAATATAAGTCCAATCGCTAATGGGATATTGGTTGTACCAGTAGAACATGAGTTAATAAAATTCGATGATGATGGAAATAGATTCCCGATTACTACCCCTACTGCCATTGCCAAGAATATCCAAAGCGTTAAGAATCTATCTAAAAACCCTAACTTTTTTCGCTCCACTACGGGAGCACAATTATTTGCAGACATATTTTTTAAAGTTTGATATTTTGTAAATATTGCTCAGTTGACAATAAATTTTGTAATTCTTCCATGTTCTCTACCTCAATTTTCATCATCCAGCCTTCGCCGTATGGGTCGGTATTAACCAAGGTTGGTTCTTGCAAAAGTTTTTTATTAATTTCAATAACTTTACCCGATATAGGCATAAATAAATCACTGACAGTTTTAATAGCTTCTACCGAACCAAAAACAGCCTCTTGTTTGAAAGCGTAGGCAATATTTGGTAAATCAACATATACAATTTCACCCAACTCACTTTGGGCAAACTCGGTAATACCAATTATGCCAACGTTGCCATCTATACGCAACCAAGTATGTTCTTTGGAATATTTTAAATCTTCAGGAAAATTCATATCTTTTATTTTTAAATTTATTAATCGTTGATACCAAATGCTCCTTCAATAGCCCTCGTTTCTACCCCATTAAAATCATCTTCTAATGAAACTTTGAAATATCCTGATACACTTATTGAATCAATATAGTTTATGTGTATAAAACCATATTGAAATTTATGAGGGACAAAATCAACGCCATCAGTGAATGAGATATTATTGATACTTAGATTTGTATAATCGCCTGTATCTGTAACATTGGGAAGATAAAGCTGAAATTGTTCAAATTTATATCCTGTTGCCGTAATTTCAGCCACCTTTAAACTGTAAGACCATTTGCTATTTATCGTTTCCATAGGAATATCACTTTCGTCTCCTACGAATTTTATAGAAACAATAGAGTATGGCTTGAAAGAGTAATCTTGCTTGCAAGAACCTATCATAAGAATAATTAGTATGTAACAAATCACTCTCATTTTTTCTTATCTATATTAAATACCATTACGTAAACTTTCAGCATAATCATTAGGTAATGGACTATCTTCCACAGCTTTGGCAGCAGTTTCTACATCATAGTCAAAGCGGATAAATTCTACTTTAATGCTGTCTTTATCAAGAATTGAACTGTTATCATTAATCGTAATCATTACATAACCACCTTGTGGGTTTCCATCTTTTGGTTTTCCAACCGAACCAATATTGATGGCATGGCGATAATGATTTTGTCCATCAATTCCACTATTCAAAATACGATGATAAGGTTTGTGGGTATGCCCAAAACACATGATGTCAGCATCGGCTTGTTCCATAATACGTAACATACTTTTTTCTTCACGGTCTTCAAACAAATATTCGTTTATCTTACGAGGGCTACCGTGAACTAAAAGTAAATTCAACTTATCATTGTTTAGCTGAAATTCAACTTTGATATGAGCAGGAAGTGTACGCAAATAAGCTCTTTCTTCATCTTTCATTATGGAATTTGTAAATGAAATAGAAACCTTTCCATTGTCTTTTTCGATGTCGGTTTTATAAGCACAACCGCAATCATCGCTTTTTCGCCCAATACCGAAATCATAGTTTCCTGCAATGGTTGGTATTTTCCTATTTTTGATTTCATTTACCACTTCGTTGGGCCAAATGTTATAGCCAACTAAGTCGCCCAAACAATAAATTGCATCGGTGTTTCGGCTGTCCACATCTTTAAAAAATGCTTGCAATGCTGGAAGGTTAGCGTGAATATCGCTGAATAATGCTATGTTCATTTTAAAATAATTTTTTGAAAGTTTTTATTTTAATCTTAGCAACAACCGCCGCCAGGAGTGCAACTACTTTGACTAACAGTTTGTGATACTCCTAATCTTATTTTTTGCTTTTCAGGAGGAATCCCACAGGCATCAGAAGCCAAACAAGCTGTTTGTTTTGAAACAAGTTCAAAATCAGTTCCGTTGAAATCTAAACCATATTTACCGATAGTATCAGATTGGTATTCTACTTCAATTTCTAAATCACCAATACCTAATTTTTTCTCTGAAAGCTCTATGATGTTCATTAGTTTTTGTGGTTTTAAACGATGTTCAAAATCATTTGCATCCCACAATTGGAAGTTTACCACTTTTTCAATTCGCTCTACTCCACCACAGTCAATGAAATGTTTGGTAATCAAACCCACTTCGGTTACATGAAAATGCTCAGGAACGAATACCCCCGTTGGCAATTTAAAGTTCACAGCTTCGGCTGTGGCAAGATGATTTTTTATTTCAGATAATTTCATTTTGATTTATATTTAATGATTAACAACAAGTAATTTTCCTTTTTTCTAAATTCAATAAAATATTGTCGAAGTAGCTTTTAAGTTTTTCGATTGTATTTTCATCAATACAATAGCAAATGGCATTCCCTTCGATACTTCCTTGGATGATACCTGCATTTTTGAGTTCTTTCAAGTGCTGTGAAACGGTTGGTTGTGCCAAAGGCAATTCATTGACAATATCGCCACAGATACAAGTATCAACCGTTAGTAAATAATCAACAATCGCCATTCTTGCAGGATGTCCAAGTGCCTTTGCAATATTGGCTAACTCGTTTTGTTGATTTGTAAAATTTTCTGATTTCGTTAAGCCCATGACCTAAATTACATTAACTAATGAATGAAATTATTTCTTTACTTTTGAAAATACATAAAGCGTTTCGGTAGCAATTTGTTTGCATCGCTCATCGTACTTACTTGTCTCTTCGGGTTTACCATCAAATGCTTTTGGGTCTTCGTAAGGTGTTGCCACCCTTAAAATTGCTCCTTTCACAACTGGACAAGCTTCGTCGGCTTGTGAACAAGTCATAATGGCACAAAAATCACTTTGAGGATTACTTAAATCGTCATATTTTTTAGAAAAAGCCTTAATTGGTTCTGCACCAGTCACAAATTTTACTTCATATAAAGCGTTTTTATCTTTTGTGATTTGTTTAATCTCAAAACCAGCTCGTCGGCAAGCGGCCACCGCTCTATCATTAAATGCCGTTGACTCAGTTCCGCCCGAAAAAGTCTTCACATTCGGAATGCCATAATAAGCGGCTGCCGTTGCTGCCCAAATCTGTCCAAAATGGCTTCTACGTGAATTATGCGTACATATATAAGTTAATTGTACTTGTTTGCCTGATTTTACTTTGGTTTGAATAAATGAAGCAATTTTTTCTAACTCAATTTTACGCTCTTGTGGAATTTGAATAAAATCTTTTTCAACAGATTTAATGTAGGTTAGCAATGAATCATTGACTATTCCATTACCATTGGTCATTGTTTTGTTTCCCATAGCATTGCTTATAATTACTTGGCATAGCATTAAAAGGTATATAAATTTCATTTTATCTTATTTTTATTATTTATTATTACATTGCAATATTACAATATAGTTTTGAGACTAAAAAATAAAACTTCTTTTTTAGTCTCCTTTAGGCAATTATTTTAATAAATGGTACGAAGTTTTGTATTTATTCTACTATTTCGTATTTTTGCGAAATACTTTTAAATCTAATGATAGCAACAACCAAAAGTTATACTGAAACCGAAGAAAAAATTGCTCAGTATGCCAAAGTAATGGGACACCCTGCAAGAATTTTTATCTTGAAATTCTTAGAAAAACAATGTAGTTGCTTTGCAGGAGATATTTCGAGCCAATTGCCAATTGCTATTTCTACGGTTTCGCAACACCTTACGGCTTTAAAAGAAGCTGGTTTGATTCAAGGAACTTTTAATCCACCAACAATAAAATATTGTATCAATAAAGAAAACTGGGCGGAAGCAAAGTTACTTTTTAAAGATTTTTTTGAAATGTGATAAATGTCACATTTTTTTTAAATATAAGTTTCGTATTTTTGCGAAATACAAAATACTTAAATTCATGGAAATCAAAATTTTGGGAACAGGTTGTTCCAAATGTAAGACTACTTACAATAATGTATTGGAAGCATTGAAAGAAACTGGCGTTCAGGCAGATGTAACGAAAATTGAAGACATCGAGGAAATAATGAAGTACAATGTGCTAACCACTCCCGTGCTGATGATTGATAACATTGTTAAAGTTAAAGGCAGAATTGCCGATATTATAGAAATTAAAGCATTTTTAACAGCATAAAAAATGGAAACTCAAACATTAGTAAACGAAATCTGCCCTACAACTACACAGGGAAAAGTAAAAGAAGGAGCATTATTAGTTGATGTGCGTGAAAAAGACGAAGTAGCACAATTGGCTTATGACGTTCCGAATATTATCAATATCCCTTTGAGTGAATTTGAAGACCGTTATTCAGAAATTCCAAAAGATAATGAAGTAGTAATGGTTTGCAGAAGCGGTGGCAGAAGTTTAAGAGCCGCAGGATTTTTGGTTAATCATGGCTATGAGAATGTAGTAAATATGCAGCATGGTTTAATCCGTTGGACACAAAAAGGATTTCCAACAAAAGGTGATACGTCGGCTGTATTAGGTACTGCAACTGATAGAGCTTGTTGTGGAACAAGTCCAAATACGGAAGGCGATAAATGTTGTTAATCTAAATTAGAAAATTATGTTTGACTGGCTACAAGGTTTTGCCGATTGGCTGATATATTCAGTTTTTTCAATTAAACAACATACAAAGTTAGGCGATGCCCTTAATTTTTTTGTTTTTGACACCTTAAAGATTGCCCTATTACTTTTCGTAATTACAACAATAATGGGCGTTGTCAATTCGTACTTTCCAGTAGAAAAGGTACGTAATTTTTTGAGTCGAAATAAACTTTATGGTTTAGAATATCTATTTGCTTCAACATTTGGCGTTATCACACCTTTTTGTTCTTGTTCTTCCGTTCCTTTATTTATTGGCTTCGTAAAAGGTGGTATTCCACTTGGGATTACTTTTACTTATCTCATAACTGCTCCATTAGTTAATGAAGTTGCGATTGCCATTTTTGCGGGAGCATTTGGTTTTAAAGTAACGTTAATATATGTATTAACAGGTATTATTTTAGGTATTATTGGTGGTTTCATTTTAGGTAAATTAAAATTAGAGAAATATTTATCGTCGTGGGTTCAAAATATTATTGCCAATGCCCAAACAGAAGACGAACTCGAAGAAGATAAATTAACACTTGTCCAACGTTTGCCGACAATATTAAAAGAAGGTTTTAATATTGTGAAAGGAGTTTCACTTTATATTATCATTGGTATTGCTATTGGCGGACTAATGCACGGATTTTTACCAACTGGATTTTTTGAACAATATATAACAAAAGAGAACCCCTTTGCTGTGCCTATTGCCGTAATTTTGGGAGTTCCTATGTATAGCAATGCCGCAGGTGTAATTCCAGTAGTTCAAGTTTTGGTAGCAAAAGGTGTGCCGCTTGGTACTGCTATTGCTTTTATGATGGGGGTCATTGGTTTGTCATTGCCCGAAGCAATGCTTTTGAAAAAAGTAATGAATTGGCAATTAATAGCCATCTATTTTGGTACAATTGCCCTTTTTATGATTTTATCAGGTTATCTTTTTAATATAATACTATGAAAACACAAACGCAATTATTAATAGAGCTTTGGATTGAAGCTCGCACAAGATTCACCAATCAATTATTGAATATATCGGAGGAAGATTTACCTAAAAAGTTAATTCCATCGGTCAATTCTGTTGGTTTCCTGATAAGACATATCGGTGATGTTGAATTGCTCTTTGCCAAAAATGTTTTTGGTGCTGCCGATGTTAAAGTTTCAGCTAAAACAGTTATCGAAAAAAGCGATTCGGGCGAATGGACAAACTTAGCTGAGCTAAAAGAATATGTTATTTATTCGTTTGAAACCCTAAAATTTATCGTAGAAAAACAAACGGATGCTGATTGGAAAACCGAAATAAGTACCAAAGAATTTGGTATTAAAACCAAAGCAGAAGCCTTTGGCAGAATAGTATCGCACACAGCGTACCATGCTGGACAAATGGCTATTATCAATAAATATGGAACAATTTAAAAACTATTTTCAAAATATTATGAGCAAATTATTTATCATTTTCACTGTATCAATACTCCCAATTTTAAGTTTTAGTCAAACCGTAAAAAATATAGGCTCAATGACCGAAATGGGGAAAGAAAACTTTGCACCACATATTAAATTAGATACAATTGCTAATAAAAAACACCTTTTTGGAATGGGGCCTTATGGCAAAATGCAAGGAGAAATAAGTATTTTTGATGGAAAACCCTATTATAGCTCAGTCGATGAAAAAGGAGTCGGAATTGTATCTGCTAATTGGGGTATTGAATCACCATTTTTTGTTTATGCTAATGTTGAAAAATGGCAATCATACACCATTACAGTAGAATTAAATTCATTGGATGCCATTCAAAAGGCAGTTGCAGAAACAGCTCAGAAAAATGGATATGATTTAAAAAAGCCTTTTCCCTTTAGAATAGTTGGCACATTTCAGAATATGACTACGCATATCGTAATGCCAAGAAGTGAAGAGATTAAAGGTTTTCAGGTAGATAAAAAACAAGCCGACTACGAACTTACTAACCAAAATGGTGAAATATTAGGTTTCTATTCCGAACAACATCAAGGTATTTACACACCAAAAAACAGTTTTATTCATGTTCATTTTATTAGTGAAGATGCCACCACAATGGGGCATTTAGATAAAATTACACAGCCCAAAGTTGAATTCCGTTTGCTACTTCCTGCCAAAGCGAAATTATTAAATTTAAAAGTAAACGATACCGATTTCTCGAAAGGTCGTTTGGGCAATATCCAAACAATTGATTTACAAGACCTTACTAAACTGCACGGACACCTGTGTGATGGATTGGTTGAAGGTTTTTTGGCACTCCAACAAGGCTTAAACAAATTGTATCCTGATGGAATAATTGACCGAACTAATACCCGAATCGTTAGTAAACC
>JACCDW010158399.1_pt1 | contig 17147 bp, 16 predicted proteins | sample 7449781 | NCBI WGS metagenome assembly JACCDW01 (sample SAMN15323449, study PRJNA562643) | freshwater metagenome | isolation source: river surface water | place: USA:Blue River Watershed | collected 2017-08-18
GGCGTGAAGGAATTGCTGGTCATTTCACAAGATACGAGTGCGTATGGTGTCGATATCAAGTTTCGTACCGGCTTTTGGAATGGCAAGCCATTGCGCACGCACATGACTGAGCTCGTCGGCGCGCTGGGCGAGCTGGCCAAAAATTATGATGCATGGGTCAGGCTGCATTATGTTTATCCGTATCCCCATGTTGATGAGGTGATCGGCCTGATGAATAACGGCCATGTGCTGCCTTATCTGGATGTGCCGATGCAGCATGCGCATCCTGATGTGTTAAAGCGCATGAAGCGTCCTGCCAACGGAGAAAAAAATATCGAGCGTATCCGCGCCTGGCGCGCAGTATGCCCGGACATCACGATACGCTCGACTTTTATTGCCGGCTTTCCCGGCGAGACCGAATCCGAGTTTCAGTATTTGCTCGACTTCCTGCAGGAAGCACAGATCGACAGGCTGGGCTGCTTTGCGTATTCGCCAGTTGAAGGCGCATCTGCCAACGAACTTGCCAATCCGGTACCCGACGAAGTCAGGGAAGAGCGTCGCGGTCGCGTGATGGCGTTACAGGAAAAAATATCCCGACAGCGCCTGCAGGCCAAAGTCGGCCAGCGCTTGCGCGTATTGATTGATAGCGTAGACCATAACGGTGGTGTTGGCCGTTCAAGCGCCGATGCACCGGAGATCGATGGTGTGGTGTATGTGAAGCCGCCCTATGAACCCAACCGTAAACTGCAGATCGGTGAATTCACAGACGTGAGCGTCACCGCAGCCGATGCGCATGATCTGTGGGCGAACGCCGACTGAGGTCGTCATGGCTGAAAAAAAATCCCTGCAGACTATGCTGACGACGACGGATTATCGTCCGCCAGAAGGATTTGCTGCATTCCCGGCCGCGATACATCATGCTTCGACCGTGTTGTTCAAGAACGTCGCAGCGCTGCGCGCGCGCAACTGGCAGGATAAGACTGCGTATACGTATGGCCTGCACGGTACGCCGACCACCTTCACGCTGGAAGCCAGGCTGGCTGAAATCGAAGGCGGCAATCATTGCCTGCTGGCGCCCAGCGGACTAGCTGCAATTGCGATGATTGATCTGGCCTTCCTGAAAAGCGGTGATGAATTACTGATTCCGGACAATGCGTATAGTCCTAACCGTGAGCTGGCTAACTGGCTCTCGCGTGATTACGGTATCGGTGTGCGTTTTTATGATCCAATGATGGGTGAGGAGATCGCCGCACTGATCACGCAACAGACCCGTCTGATCTGGACGGAAGCACCGGGATCGGTATCGATGGAAGTGCCGGATATTGCAGCGATCTGTCGTGCTGCACATGCGCGCGGTGTCGTCGTCGCAATTGATAACACCTGGTCGGCCGGCATTGCCTTTAATGCGTTTGATCATGGCGTGGATATCGTGATGCAGGCGCTGACCAAATATCAGTCAGGCGGATCCGATGTGCTGATGGGCGCGGTGATCACTCGGCAAAAATCACTGCACCAGAAGATAGAGCTTGCGCATATGCGGCTAGGCATGGGCGTCTCGGCAGATGATGTGTATCTGGTATTGCGCGGGCTGGCAACCATGAAGCTGCGCTTTGATGCGCATGACAAGAGCGCCCGCCAGATTGCTGCCTGGCTGAAAGAACGGCCGGAGATTTCTCGTGTGCTGCATCCAGCATGCGCAGATTGCCCCGGGCATGCAAACTGGCAGCGTGATTTCAGCGGTGCAGCCGGTTTGTTTTCCGTGATCTTTGATACGCGCTATACCGAGGCGCAAACCGACAGATTCATCGACAGCCTGAAATTATTCAAGATCGGTTACAGCTGGGGCGGGGCAAATAGTTTATGCGTGCCATACCGGATGCAATCTATACGAAATCAATGGCATGAAGAAGGACAGCTGGTGCGCCTGAACATCGGGCTGGAAGACACCAAAGACCTGATCGCCGATCTGGAGCAGGCACTGGTCAGCCTGGCATAGCCTTGTTGTCTTGCAGGTCGAGCAAGCCGCGTATCAGCCGATACGCTTTCCATACCCATGCGCACAGCCAGATTAACATCGCCACCGGAATGCCGATCAAGGTGATGAACAGTAGTCCGCCTACCGTCATCCAGATCAGATACCACCAGAAAGAACGAATTTGCCAGCCATGATGGCTATATAAAAACGTACCTGCAGTTTCATCACGCTTGATGTAATTGATAATCAGCGGAATGAAGGACAGGCTGCCGAGCGAAAAGAGTAGCGAGCAAGTATGAAACACATACAGCCACCAGAGGAGCGCTTTCCGGGCACTGAAATTCTGTTCGAGATATATTTCCTGCGCCATACTTGTTTCTCATGGCAGCGACTGACTCTGCCATCGATCAAACTGATGAAATCACACTAACGAAACAAGTTTAAGACGCCGTCTAGCCCGACAAAATTCAATGCCACATCTGCTTGAGCCCTGACCACAGGCTTGGCACGAAAGGCCACAGACAGGCCGGCAACTGACATCATCTCCAGATCATTTGCGCCATCGCCCATCACAATCGCTGCGCTGGAATCTACGCCGAGTGCTGCTGCTTCATTTTCGACTGTCTTGCGTTTTTCAGTTGCATCAATAATGTCACCGATGATTTTTCCAGTCAGTTTGCCATCGATGATTTCCAGAGAATTCGCGCGCGTTACATCGAAATGCAGTTGCTGCTGCAGGCGATCCGTAAAATAAGTAAAGCCTCCGGATACCAGTACGGTTTTCAGTCCCGCCTTTTTCGCGCCATCCAAAAGTTCGAGTGCGCCCAGCGATAACAGTAGTCTTTCATCAAAGACTTGCTTTAGTGCAGACGCATCCAGTCCTTCCAGTAAAGCGACGCGGCGCGTCAGACTTTCGCTGAATTCGAGTTCGCCGCGCATGGCAGCCTCGGTAATGGCAGAGACTTCGGACTTCAGGCCTTGCATATCAGCGATTTCATCGATGCATTCAATCGTGATCAGGGTGGAATCCATATCCATCACCAACAGCTTGAAGTCAGAGAGTTTTTTGCCGCTGGCGATAAAGCAGCCGTCAATTTGTGCTTGCAGGCAGGCTTGTTCAACTTGCGCACGTATAGCCGAGGAGTGCGCAACGCCGCTACAGCGCCACAGGTCGGCATGCAGGGCAGTGATATTCTGTGCTTGCGCGAGCCCGGCGATTTTTTCAATCACATGCTTATCGGCATACAAGCCTTGCAGAATCAAATTCATCGTGACTATTCCAAGTAAAAATTCTATCCCGCCAGCGAGCGTATCGTCGCCTTGATTTGCATAACGCGTGCGGCCAGATCGGGCATGCTGATGTTGACGCGTAATTTGTCTTGTCCGGAAAGTTTGATATGGCGGTTTTTCTGGATCAGGTCAATAATGCGCATCGGATCAATCGGCGGTTTCGGTTCAAACTGCAGTAATGCGGATTCGGTATGGGCATCAATTTTGATGATGCCGACTTCCCTGGCCAGCAAGCGCAGCCTGTGGGTTTCGATCAAGGCCTTGACGGCATCTGGCAGCTTGCCGAACCTGTCGATCAGCTCTTCTTGTAAATCGCTGATCGTATCTTGCAGGTCGCAATTGGCCAGCCGCTTGTAGATAGACAAGCGCTCATGCACATCGCCGCAAAAATCGGCAGGTAACAATGCTGGCACATGTAAATTGATTTCCGTAACCGTTGAGAGTGGTGCGGCCAGATCCGGTTCCTTGCCGCTCTTGAGTGATTTGACGGCAGCATTGAGCATATCGGAATAAAGCTGGAAGCCGATTTCCGTCATTTCGCCCGACTGATTTTCTCCCAGTACTTCGCCGGCGCCGCGTATCTCCAGATCATGCATGGCCAGATAAAAGCCGCTGCCCAGTTCTTCCATTTGCTGGATTGCTTCTAGCCTGCGCTCAGCCTGCTTGGTCAGTGATTGCATATCATGTACCAGCAAATACGCATAGGCCTGATGATGTGAGCGACCGACGCGACCACGCAACTGATGCAGCTGTGCCAGCCCAAAACGATCGGCACGGTGCATCACGATCGTGTTGGCAGTCGGTACATCAATGCCAGTCTCGATGATGGTGGTGCACAGCAGAATATTGAAGCGTTGCGAAACAAAATCACGCATGACTTTTTCAAGGTCGCGCTCATGCATCTGGCCGTGTGCGATGCCGATGCGCGCTTCCGGCAGCAGGGCTTCGAGCATGGCGCGCCGGTTTTCAATCGTCTCGACTTCATTGTGCAGAAAATAGACTTGTCCGCCGCGCTTTAATTCACGCAGGCAGGCCTCGCGTATGACGGATTCGGATTCGCCGCGCACAAAGGTCTTGATCGCCAGGCGTTTTTGCGGCGCTGTCGCGATGATGGAAAAATCGCGCAATCCTTCCAGCGCCATGCCCAGTGTGCGCGGTATCGGCGTGGCAGTCAGGGTCAGTACATCGACTTCTGCACGCAGGGCCTTGAGTGCTTCTTTCTGGCGCACGCCAAAGCGGTGTTCTTCATCAATGATCACAAGTCCCAGGCGTGAAAACTGAATATCAGATGATAGCAACTTGTGGGTGCCGATTACGATATCAATCGTGCCTTCGGCCATGCCTTTTAACGCTTGCGTGATTTCCTTGCCGCTTCTAAAGCGCGACAGTTCGGCAATGCGTACCGGCCAGTCGGCAAAGCGGTCGGCGAAGGTTTGCGCATGCTGTTCTGCCAGCAGCGTGGTCGGTGCGAGGATCGCTACTTGTTTGCCGCCCATGACAGCAACGAATGCGGCACGCAAAGCTACTTCGGTCTTGCCGAAACCGACATCGCCGCAGATCAGCCTGTCCATCGGGCGCCCGGAGGTCATGTCACCGATGACGGCATTGATGGCTGCGCTCTGATCGATCGTTTCTTCGAAGCCGAAACTATCAGCAAAGGCTTCATAATCATGCGCGGAATACTGGAAGGCATGACCTTGCCGTAACGCGCGGCGCGCATAAAGATTCAATAGCTCAGCAGCGGTATCACGTATCTGCTCGGCAGCGCGGCGCTTGGCTTTTTCCCATTGCCCCGAGCCGAGTGCATGCAGCGGTGCATCATCCGGCGCCGCACCTGAGTAGCGCGAGATCACATGTAACTGCGATACCGGCACATAGAGCTTGGTCTCTTTGGCATATTCCAGATGCAGGAATTCGGTCTCGCCTTCACCCAGGTCCATGCTGATTAAGCCATGGTAGCGGCCTATGCCGTGATTGACATGCACCACCGGGTCGCCAATTTTGAGCTCTGACAAGTCGCGCACCATCGCATCGACTTGTGTTGCACCTTCCTGTTTGCGACGGCCAGTACGTCGCGCAATGCCGGCATAGAGTTCGGTCTCTGTGATGAACGCGATGTCACGAAGATCGGATGCAAGCTGGCATCCCGCATGCAGCGGCGAGATGCATAACATCATTTTATCGCTGCTGCTGTTGAATTCTGCCAGCGTATCGGCCACGGAAAGCGGCAGATTATATTCATTGAAATATTGATGCAGTGTTTCGCGCCGTCCGCCTGACTCGGCACAGATCATGACGCGCTTGTCAGTTTGCAGCAAGAAGGCGCGCAGATTGATCAGCGGATCATCGGCACGGCGGTTGACGGCAATATCAGGCAGCGGCGCTGATAATACGGAGGCTGTCTCTTCTGGTTGCACGATCCAGCGGCCATGCGGTTTGATCAGCGTGAAAAATTCTTCATCACGCAGAAAAATGTCTTCGGGCGCGAGCAACGGACGTTCACGGTCAGACTTTAAAAAACTATAGCGCGACATGGTATCGGCCCAGAAGCGCTTGATTGATGCATCAATGTCGCCGATCAGCGTGAAGGTGGTCTCGTCTGGCAGGTACTCGAATAGTGTGGAAGTCTTTTCAAAAAACAGCGGCAAATAGTATTCAATGCCAGCTGATGCGATGCCATTGCCAATATCGCGATAAATATGCGAGCGGGATGGATCACCTTCAAATACTTCGCGCCAGCGACTGCGGAAGGCGCTGCGTGCGGATTCATCCATCGGGAACTCGCGCCCCGGCAATAGGCGGACTTCCCTGACCGGATAGAGCGAACGCTGGCTGTCAGCATCAAAGGTGCGTATGGTTTCAATGATGTCGCCGAACAGATCGATACGGTAGGGCAGCACCGAGCCCATGGGGAAAAGATCGATCAGTCCGCCGCGCACCGAATATTCGCCGGGCGACATGACTTGCGTTACATGCGCATAGCCTGCCAGCGTGAGCTGCGTTTTCAGCTTTGCTTCATCCAGCTTTTCGCCTTGCTTGAAAAAGAAGGTATATGACGCCAGGAATGCAGGCGGGCCCATGCGCAACAGCGCCGTGGTGGCTGGAACGATCAGTACATCGCACTGTGCATGCTGAACTTCATAGAGCGTTGCCAGTCGCTCTGAGACCAGGTCATGATGCGGCGAGAAGGCATCATAGGGCAGGGTTTCCCAGTCGGGCAGCAAATGGCAGCGCAGGGAAGCCGCCGCATCAACGGAACCGAACCACTGGATTTCCGTCAAGAGCCGCTGTGCATCAATCGCATTGGCCACGATCACGGCCAGCATTTTGCCTTCGGCTTTCAGCGCCAGCGCGGCCTCGGCCAGTACATAGGCTTCTGCCGCTCCATGCAGCGCAGGCAGCGCATACCGTGTGCCGGGCTTGGGGAGGGCGCGTTTAAGATCAAAGGACATGTTGGGCTGTTACGGCGCTGTCTTGGCGGATAGCGCTGCAAAGGCAGGGCGCAAGGCTGAATTGACAGTGAAAAAGTAAGATGAGATTATAAATTAGTTCTCATATGACAGCGGGTCTGTTCATCATGTTGCCTGCTGCGTAGCGCTGTGCCGGCCTGATCAGAGCCGTTAGCCCGTGTTAATCCTCAATGTTTTCAGCGCACATGACCGTTCCACGTTACATTGCCTTGATTCCTGCCGCTGGCATAGGCGCGCGCATGGGCAGCGATTCGCCTAAGCAGTATGCACTTCTGGCCGGTAAGCCCATGCTGCAGCATGTGATGGAGACCTTTTCTGCATCGACACTTATTTCACATACTTACGTGGTGGTGAGCGCCGATGATGGCTATATTGCGGCATTGCCGCCGCTTGCGCGCACCAGCATACTTGCGTGCGGCGGGCCGACGCGACAGGTATCGGTTACCAATGGCTTAGCTGCGATTGCCAGCGAAGTCGAACATGATGACTGGATACTGGTGCATGATGCGGCGCGTCCCGGGCTGACGATGGAGTTGATCGAAAAGCTGATCGCCTTCGTCAAGGACGATGCTGTTGGTGGCCTGTTGGCCGTGCCGGTTGTTGATACGATCAAGCGCAGCGATGGTCACGGTCGCTCTGAGGCGACCGTCTCGCGCAATCTGCTGTGGGCAGCGCAGACGCCGCAAATGTTCAGGCATCAGCAGTTATTGCAGGCCTTGCAGCACGCCGGTGAGGCGACGGATGAAGCAAGCGCGATCGAGGCCATGGGCTTGCATCCTAAACTGGTGGAAGGCAGCGCGCGCAATTTCAAGGTGACGCTGCCGCAGGATCTGTTGATGGCCGAACTCTACTTAAAAGGAAGTACATGAATTCTTCTTTACCCCCTGGCACAGGCTTGCTGCCTTTTCGAATTGGCCAGGGCTATGACTGTCATGCGCTGGTGCCAGGGCGGCCTCTCATCATCGGTGGCGTCACCATCCCGCACAAGACAGGCCTGCTTGGGCATTCCGATGCAGACCTTCTGCTGCATGCAATTACGGATGCACTGTTCGGTGCGGCTGGTCTGGGCGATATAGGCCGACATTTTCCGGATACGGATGCTCGCTTTTCCGGCGCAGATTCGCGCATGCTGTTGCGTGAGGCGGCAAAGCGGGTGCGCGAGGCTGGTTATGAAATCGGCAATATTGATGCGACCATTATTGCCCAGGCACCGAAGATGGCGCCGCATCTTCCGGCCATGATCAATCATATTGCCGAAGACCTGGCCATCCGTTCTTCCCAGATCAATCTGAAAGCCAAAACCAATGAAAAACTGGGCTGGGAAGGGCGCGAAGAAGGTATTGCGGCTGACGCGATTGCCCTGATTTTCAACCCAAGTAACTGATTCATCACGCTTTTCCTTTATCCCCGATTTCTTATTGTTAATAGTTGTTGGCTTAATATAAATCAATCTTGATTGATTTTCTTAATCGCCTACATTGATATTGCCAATTTGAGATTTTGTTCCCCTGCGGTCACAATCACGGCTGAACTGATACTACACAGTCAGTTTTTAGTCGTGTACGTTTGCGACTTTTATATTTCGGGGACATGCCCCGCTCGCTCGTTTTGATCCATTAGGAGATTCATATGTCAAAGTTAAAAGGCTCCAAGACTGAAGCCAATCTGAAAGAAGCATTTGCTGGCGAATCCCAGGCTAATCGTCGCTATTTGTATTTCGCGAACAAAGCAGACGTTGAAGGCCAAAATGACGTAGCAGCACTGTTCCGCTCGACCGCCGAAGGCGAAACCGGCCATGCACATGGTCACCTCGAGTACCTCGAGCAAGTTGGCGATCCAGCGACGGGTATGCCAATCGGTTCTTCACGTCAAAACCTGATGGCTGCTGTTGCCGGCGAAACCCATGAGTACACCGACATGTACCCAGGCATGGCCAAGACTGCACGTGATGAAGGTTTCGACGAAATCGCTGACTGGTTCGAAACACTGGCCAAGGCAGAGCGTTCACACGCAAACCGCTATCAAAAAGCACTGGACGCACTGGTCGACTAATCAGGGCGCTGGCCGTATCTCTCTCCTGCGCGTGCAGGAGAGGGTTGCGTTGAGTGTGACCATCGTTTCTGGTGCACTCACCTCAACCTGCATGACTATTTTTCAGGAATTTCAACATGGCTATTCGCGAAGGTAACCTCGAGGCACCGACTCGTCATCCGCTTGACTGGGTCAATGAGGATTTCTACAACGAAGAATCGCTCAACAAAGAGCTTGAGCGCGTCTTCGATATTTGTCATGGCTGCCGCCGCTGCGTATCGCTCTGCGGCTCTTTCCCGACATTGTTCGATCTGGTTGATGAGTCACCGACCATGGAGATGGATGGCGTCGACAAGAAGGATTACATCAAGGTCGTTGATCAGTGCTATCTGTGTGACCTGTGCTATATGACGAAATGTCCTTACACGCCACCGCATGAATGGAACCTGGATTTCCCGCACCTGATGTTGCGTGCGAAGGCCGTGAAATTTAAAAAAGGCGAGGTCTCGACGCGCGACAAATTCTTGTCCAACACCGATGGCCTGGGCAAGTTAGCTGGCATTCCTATCGTCACGCAGACAGTCAACGCTGTGAATAAATCTTCTGTCACGCGCAGCGTGATGGAAAATGTTCTGGGTGTAGACAAGAAAGCCTGGCTGCCTGAATTTGCCACCACCAAGTTCCGTTCCGGTGCAGCGGTATCGCCTGCGCATCCGATCAGGGATGGCAAGCATACGCCTGGCAAGGTCGCGATTTATTCGACTTGCTACGTCAACTACAATGAGCCGGGCATAGGCCATGATCTGCTCGCAGTACTGAACCATAATGCCATTCCGTATGTAATGGTCGAGAAGGAAGCCTGCTGCGGCATGCCCAAGCTTGAGCAAGGCGACCTGCAAGGAGTGGCCGAGAAGAAGGCAATCAATATTCCGCATCTGGCAAAACTGGCCAGAGAAGGCTATGCCATCTTGTCACCAGTGCCGTCTTGCACACTGATGTACAAACAGGAACTGCCGTTGATGTTCCCTGATTGCGAAGACACACAGCTGGTCAAAGAAGCCATGTGGGATCCGTTTGAGTATTTCATCGCGCGCAATCGCGACGGTTTTTTGCGCAAGGATTTCTCGCAGTCGCTAGGCAATGTCTCGTATCACATACCTTGCCATTCGCGTGTGCAGAACGTGGGGCGCAAGACCGCAGAAATGCTGCAAATGGTGCCAGATACCAAGCTCAATGTTGTTGAGCGCTGCTCAGGTCATGCCGGTACCTTTGGCGTGAAAAAAGAATTTCATGCGACCTCGATGAAGATCGGTAAGCCGGTATTCAAATCTATGGCCAATGACGAGCCGGATTACATTTCTTCGGATTGCCAGCTGGCCGGCCATCATATCGAGCAAGGCATGGATGAAGCAGGACTGAAAAAGGCCGAGATGGCGCATCCGCTGACTTTGCTGCGCAAAGCCTACGGTATTTGATTTTTGCAGAACCTGATTAATGAGGAATTGACATGATTATTGCGCGTGAAAGCTTGTTGAGTCTCGAAACCTATGCAAAGCAGCGTCCCGAGCTGCGCAAGCAGGTGATTGAGCATAAAAAAATCCGTACTGTTCACTTGGGTAACCATGTGTCCTTGCTGTTTGAAGATGAGAAGACGCTGCGTTATCAGGTGCAGGAAATGCTGCGCATCGAAAAAATCTTCGAAGATGAGGGCATTCAGTCCGAGCTGGATGCATATAACCCGTTATGCCCTGATGGCAGCAACTTCAAGGCAACGATGCTGATCGAATACGGCAATGTCGCCGAGCGCAAGGTGGCGCTATCCAAACTGATCGGCATTGAAGATCGTTTGTTTATTCAGGTCGAAGGCCAGTCGCGCGTGTATGCGATTGCAGATGAAGATCTGGATCGTGAAAACGAAGAAAAAACTTCAGCCGTGCATTTCGTGCGCTTTGAGCTCACGCCTGACATGAAGTCGGCATTAAAGAGCGGCGCGCAAATGATGATTGGTTGTGATCACCCGAATTATCTGGTGCATCTGGAAGAACTGCCGGTCGATACGCTGGCCGCATTGCTGAAAGATCTGTCCTGAATTTCCCCTGATAGTTTGTGTTACTTTATAAGCGCACCAGTGAAAACATGGTGCGCTTTTTTTATGGCGCTGGACGGTCGCTGGCAAATGTCATGCTGATCATCAGGCCGCCGGTGGCTTTGTTGGAGATCTGTAGTTGTCCGTGATGCCGCTCTATGATGCGATCCACAATGGCCAGGCCAAGGCCGGCACCATTTGCCTGGCTACGCGCATGATCGAGTCGCGTGAAAGGCTGCAGTAAATAGGTAATCTGATCTTCTGGTAAGCCCGTGCCGTTATCTGTCAGCGTGATGGTGATTTTCCCGCTGCTTTCAGCTGCCTGTAGAGTAAGTTCGGTCTTGTTTGTGCCTGCAGTTTTGCCATAGCGCCGCGCATTTTCTATCAGGTTGTTCATCATGCGCATGATTTCAGTCTGGTTGCCTGACATGCTTAAGTCCGAGGCGATGCTCGCGGTCATACTGACATCGGCCTGGCGAGTGGCTTCTGCCACGACGCGTTCTAATAGGGCAGTCAGGTCAACGTGATGGAAACTACCGGTATCGGCAGGCCTTGCATAATCCAGGAACTGGGCAATGATTGCTTCCATTTGCGAGAGGTCCGATTGCATGCCTTTTCTGGACGCATCTGGCAATTTTGCCATTTCTACTTCGAGCAACATGCGTGCGATGGGCGTACGCAAGTCATGTGAAATACCGGCCAAAATCACTGCGCGGTCGGTTTCTACTTTCTGCAGGTCTTGCACCATCTGATTAAAGCTTTGATTGGCCTCGCGGATCTCGGCAGGTCCTTTTTCCGGTAGTGGTATTGCCGGCGTGCCTCTTGCAACCGCGCGTGCAGCAGCAGAGAGCCTGGCCAAAGGCTGATTGATCAATCGGCTGATAAAGACAGCACCCAAGAGTGAGAGTAATACGGAAACAGTGATCCAGCCTGCCCATTGAATACCGGAAGCGCGTTCGATGCGTTCGCGCTCCAGCATCAGCCAGTAATCATCATCCTCAATCCGAAAGCTGACCCAGAACCCGCGTATACCGTTGACGTGGCCAGCGAATTGCGTGCTGCTGCCCAGCTTAGCCCGCACATTTTCTTCCACCACTTTGATGAGCCCGTTATCTGGCAGCTCCTTTGTCTGGTCATCTTCCTCGCGCGGATAGACGCGTACACCTTCATTATCGGCAAGATCAAACAAGAGTTCGCGCCGCGATGCGGGCGCTGAGTGCAATAGCGCCGATTGTGTGATGGTGCCAATAGAGACGACTTGCGCGGCGATCTGCTCGCCCCGTGGTGTGCGCTCGACGATACGAAAGCTCGCAACCCATGCAGCCATGCTGACTGCAATCAGGAAGGCAAGCAGAAAAAAAGTCCGCCAGAATAATCCGCTTTTCAGCCATGAAAGCGGCGTTGACTGTGCAGCTAGTTCCAGTGGCTTATTTGGGTTTGCCATCTGGTATGAAGACATAGCCCAGCCCCCAGACGGTCTGGATAAATCGTGGATTGGCGGCATCTGGTTCGATCAGCTTGCGCAAACGGGAGACTTGTACATCGAGGCTGCGATCAAAAATTTCATATTCCCTGCCGCGCGCAAGTTCCATCAGTTTTTCGCGTGACAGGGGTTGCCTGGCATGGCGCGCCAATACTTTGAGCACCGAATATTCACCGGTGGTTAGGGTCACCGGCGTGCCATTTTTTAATAAGGTACGTTTGCTCAAGTCAAACTCGAATTCGCCAAATACATAGGTTTCTGCATGATCCGAGGGCGCACCGGGGATTTCATCCGGTGTCGCACGGCGCAGCACTGCAGCGATACGGGCCAGCAGCTCGCGTGGATTAAACGGTTTGGGCAGGTAGTCATCGGCACCCAGCTCAAGGCCGGCAATACGATCGGCATCTTCGCCCTTGGCTGTCAGCATGATGATAGGTGTATTATCGCCGCCGCTGCGCAGCCTGCTGCATATGGATAAGCCATCCTCGCCCGGCAGCATAGGTCAAGCACCAGCAGGTCATAGCGTTCGCGTATCCAGAAACGATTCATTTCCAGCGAGTTTGCTGCGACCGTGATCGCAAAGCCATGCTCAGTCAGGAAGCGCTTGAGCAAGTCCCTCAAGCGCGCATCATCATCGACCACCAGTATTTTTGCCTGGGTGCCGGGATTGCGCTTGGACGTGACCGGGGCAGGTTTATTTGTCGAGTTCATGGCTGTATGGTAACTTCGATCTGGAAATTTTTAACAACAGGCCGGTTGGCGATTACAAAGCTTTACAAATTTTGCTGCAGTCGCACGCTGCCGTCGCGGGGGAAGAACATTACACTGTCTTGTCCCGCAATCTGAAACCCAGTATAAAAATTGCCATTCATGAAATTTCTGCTGCCACGACTGGTTTTGTTTTGCCTCATGTCCTTCGCTGGCATGACGATGGTGCTGGCCGATCCACCGCAAAACAGAGCAGAGGGCAGAGGGCGTGCAGAGCGAAGCAGCAACGCATCCGAGCAGGAGCGAAGCCGCAACGCGCAGGAAGTCAGGGATCAGCAGGATGAAAACGGCCGCAAGCCATCGCGACTGTCACCGGAAGAGCGCAAGGCCTTGCGCCAGCAGATCAATGAAGCGGGTCAGGATTTGTATCAGCGCAAGCGATGAATCAGCAGTCAACATAGTTTCCAAACTGATGCTGCTGGTGCTATAATTTCGTGCTTCGCGGCTGTAGCTCAGCTGGATAGAGTACTTGGCTACGAACCAAGGGGTCGTGGGTTCGATTCCTGCCAGCCGCGCCAGTTTTATGCTTTAAATTCAAAGGGTTACGTTCACAAGACGTAACCCCTTTTCATTTCCGCCCTAAGGTGCTGCAAGCCGAGCGGCTTCTCTTGCCAGGTGCAGTTTATTGAGTCTCTGGCTGCGCCGAATAATGGTTCGCGCAAAACTACATCCAGGCCTGTATTCCCCAGCTAGCTTAACTTCGCTAGTTCCAGTTTCTTCATTCCGGCTGTAATGGCAGGGCGGCAGGATTGTGCAAAATCGTTCCTGTATTCGCTGGGCGGTTGCCAGCCTAATTTGCGCCACAGGCTTTGAACATCAGCCTTGATATCGCTGCTCAGGGAAGAATTTTCAGGAAGTGCCGGATGAAGCTGAGTGATTTTCATATTGCTAACTCCTAAGCAGGCCAATAGGCTATGATCGGAAATAACCGGTAAAATACTGTACATAAACACAGTATCGTAATTTTCCCGGTCTTGCAATAAAAATTCAATCAGTCGGCTGAACTCACCTGAATTTGGACAGGCACTGATTCTTTCTGTCGTTAGCGTTGATGCTATAACAGTAACTGCGCTCATTACCAACCTCGGCAAGGCAGAGATTTTTGGTGTCATTTTCACGCACTGAGTAGCAGTAAGATCGTTCGTTCCTTGACGTGGCCAGGCAATAGTTTTTCTGATCATCGTTACGGACGGAATAACAGTAACTAGATTCGCCGTTAAATTTTGAAAGACAGGTATTCTTGTTGTCGCTCTCTTGTATCGAGTAACAATAAGATTTTTCATTTTTGGCGAGGGCCAGACAATAATTTTTCTGGTCCTGGTTCTGTATCGAATAGCAATGTGAGTCGTTGGCCAACCCAACTGATGGCAGGACAACATAACATGCAAGGGCAAGGAAAGTCAGAAAGTAGCGCATAGGATTATTATTTATTTGATCACGAATGATACATGCATGATCGCAGTATAACGGACAAGCAAACGGGCTCTGATCAAGAATGAATTTGAGTTATCGTATCGTTGAATGGCATTTCTTAACCTTGGTGCACCCATAATGAAAAAAATTATTCAAGTTCTGGTGGTATCGATTGCTGCCGCTTTGCTGATATTTGCTGCATATGCCTGGTTATCTTTGCATTGGTCGTATTCGACTGGTGAGCGCGCAGGTCTGTTGCAGAAATTTTCAAAGAAAGGCTGGATTTGCAAAACCTGGGAAGGTGAACTACTACTGACACCATTGCCCGGCGTGGTGCCGGAAAAATTCGAATTCACCGTCCGGGACGATAAGGTGGCCGAACAATTATCTGCACATGCAGGCAAGCGCCTGATTCTGACTTATTCGCAGCACAAAGGCGTGCCGTCATCGTGTTTCGGCGATACCGAATATTTCGTAGAGGGCATGCAGGTTCTGAAAGACTAACCGAACTGCGTAGTCCGGTTTATTTCGCCGGCAGGGATTGCAGCGCTGCGCGCAAATAGGGATCAACATCCGGCTGTGCCAGCAGCCACCGCAGATAATCTTTAGGTACGGATTCAAGTGGCATGCCTTTGTGTTTGCCAAATGGCATATGGGTCGGCAATCTTGCCTGTTCCGATTTTTCCCATAAGGCTTCCAGACTGCTGATGCCGAATTTCTCGCACAAAGACTGCAGTATGGTTGCGCATATCGCTACATCGGCCTGTGCCGAGTGCGCATTGCGCAAGCGTTCGCGCGCAGTAGACCTTTCCAGATAATAGAGCAGTGCGCTCTGGCTGTGCGAATCGAGTTCTGGCCATGCGCGCCTGGCCAGTGCCAGTGTACAGATACGCTTGATTTCCGGGCTGCCGATGGCCTGCCAGTCAAAATCGATATTATGACCAATCAGGTATTGCAGACCTGAGGGCAGCGCAAATGTGCTCGAGGGCGGACAATTGGCCAGTTCTTCATCGAGAATATGATGCGTTGCCAGTGCACCCAGTGTAATAGGCTTGCCGGGGTTATAGCGCTGGACAAAGGATGTTCCGAGCTTGAATGGCGCCACCTGTTCGAGTTCGAGCCAGGCTGCTTCGATGATGATAGGGTCGTTGATGCCGGTTGCTTCGGTATCAAAAATAATTGCAGAAGCCATAATTTTATTTTTATCGTTCTTGGATAAATAATCAGCCGGGTATCATGGAGTGCGACCGATTATGATCAAATTCGGGATGCGAAACACAGACAATACCAAATAAAGTCCCGCTGTTCCTGTCACGAATAAAAATGCCTGCTTGTGCTTATCTGATATTTTTATGATTCATGTTTAGAATCATGGGCTTAGGCTACTGATATTTAATCCTTGAGCGGCACTCTATTAAAAAAATCACGCTGTTTTTAAAAAACTGACTGACTGTTTTTTGCTTGCTTAGCATGTCGATAAAACCCCGCCGCATTGCTCATCTGGACATGGATGCATTTTACGCATCAGTCGAATTATTGCGCTATCCGGAACTCAAAGGGCTGCCGGTTGTGATCGGTGGCAGATCGGCGCATCAGCCTGTGCTGCAGCCGGACGGCAGCCGGCAGTTTTTCAGGCTGCGCGATTACACCGGGCGTGGCGTAATTACGACCTCAACTTATGAAGCACGCGCGCTCGGCGTATTTTCTGCGATGGGCACGATGAAGGCAGCCAAACTCGCGCCGGAGGCGATACTTCTGCCCGTGAACTTTGATGCGTATCGCCATTATTCACGGCTATTCAAACAAGCAGTCGCACAGATAGCGCCGCATATCGAAGATCGCGGCATTGATGAGATTTATATCGACCTCTCCGAGCATGCTGAAGAAACCGCTGCGCTGGCCATGCGTATCAAGCAGGCAGTCAGAGAGGCGACCTCGCTATCATGCTCAATATGTGTGGCACCTAATAAGCTACTGGCGAAAATAGGATCAGAACTCGACAAGCCCGATGGGCTGACCATACTCACGCAAGAGGACATGGCGGTGCGTATCTGGCCGCTGTCAGTGAGAAAAATTAATGGCATAGGCCCTAAGGCGGGTGACAAGCTGGCAGCATTGGGCATTGAAACCATTGCTGAACTCGCGAAACAGGAACTGCCACTGTTACAGGAAAATTTTGGGCGCAGTTATGCGCGCTGGTTAAAAGAAGTAGCGCAAGGTATTGATGAGCGTCCTGTCGTCATCGAATCGGAACCAAAGTCACTCAGCCGCGAGACCACTTTCGAGCAGGATCTGCATGTGCAGCATGACAGAGAAAAATTGTCCGGTATTTTTACGCAGCTATGCATCAAAGTCTCAGAAGACTTAAAGCGTAAACACTATCGTGGGAGGACTATCGGCATTAAATTGCGATTTGCAGATTTCAAGACCGTCACGCGCGACCTTAGCCTGTCACTGGCAACAGATGATGCAGCGCAGATCAGAAAAGCAGCAGGCGAGTGCCTAAAGCGGATTACGCTTGATAAAAGAATCAGGCTTTTGGGCGTACGCGTCAGTATGCTGACGCCGGCTGACCAAGAGCCGATAACAGAAGCATCTCTTCAGTCGGAAATTATTTTTACCGATTGAGCTGCAACTAATTACGCAGAGACC